>Ga0315902_10005067_pt1 | contig 18695 bp, 14 predicted proteins | sample LakEriMetagenome_9_FD_203523 | JGI IMG/M metagenome (GOLD analysis project Ga0315902, IMG submission 203523) | Freshwater fungal communities from buoy surface, Lake Erie, Ohio, United States - Buoy 12 MA117 | ecosystem: Environmental > Aquatic > Freshwater > Lake > Lake biofilm | place: USA... | reverse complement strand
CTGCCAGGGAGGAACAGCGTTGATACATGGCAATCCGGAATCAGTAGCAGGAAACTACTCACAAACATTTACCTCTTTTGAAGGATGTGACAGTGTTTCAGTGATCACACTTAATGTGAATCCACTTCCTTTAGTGAATGCCGGTTCAGATCAGGCAGTTTGTTCCGGTACGGCGGTAACACTCAATCCTTCTGGTGCCCAGTTGTATGTGTGGACGAATAATGTCAACAGTGGAATAGCTTTTACACCATCGTCAACGCTAACCTATACCGTGACAGGAACAGATCTTAATGGCTGTGTGAACACAGATGATGTATTGGTGACTGTCAATGCGATCCCTGTTGTGGATGCTGGCCCTGACCAAACCGAATGTGCCGGGACATCCGTCGTACTCTCTGGTAATGGTGCTGCAACCTATTCCTGGAGTAATAATGTCACCAACGGGGTGGCCTTTACACCTTTGGCGACAGCTACATATACAGTTACAGGAACAAGTGCGGAAGGATGCGTTGATCAGGATCAAGTGAATGTTTCAATTAATCCAATACCTAATGTAGCAGCAGGGCCGGATCAAACGTTGTGTGAAGGAGAGACAACAATGCTTACGGCCAGTGGAGCAGCATCCTATTCCTGGGATAACAATGTTGTGAATGGTGTTAACTTCTTACCGCCTGTCGGAACGACCGTGTATACGGTTACAGGAACTTCTTCAGGAGGATGTACGCGAACAGATCAGGTTTCTATAACGGTTGAACCGGCTCCTCAGGTCAGTTTTACGACTGATGTAACTGCCGGTTGTACTCCGTTGGCTATCAATCTTACGAACACTACTGTGAATGCAACAGATTGTCAATGGACACTCTCAAATGGAACTTTCCTAAACGGTTGCGGTACGGCTCCTACTGTGATTACACAGGGAGGATGTGTAGATGTCACACTAACTACAACTTCTTCAAACGGTTGCTCAGGTTCGTTCACTGTTCAGGATTATATATGTGCTGAAACGCCGCCGATCGCTTCTTTCGCCCCAGTGCCGCAGGTGGTATCTTCGATGGAGCCTTTCACGACTTTCAACAATACATCCATTGGAGCAACTGACTATTTCTGGGATTTCGGTGATGGTAACACGAGTATTATTGAGAATCCGTCTCATGAGTATGAGCAAGGCGTTGCAGGTAGTTATTCTGTGATGCTTGTAGCGACAACGCCACTCGGATGTGTGGATACGGCGTGGTCCTATGTTGATGTTCAGGAGGAGTTGATCTATTACGTTCCGAACAGTTTTACGCCGGATGGGGATATCTTTAATCAGACATTCAAACCTATATTTACATCTGGATTTGACATTTACAATTATACCTTGTTGATATACAATCGATGGGGAGAAGTAATCTACGAGTCAAATAATCCGGATATTGGTTGGGATGGATCCTACGGTTCAGGAAATGACAATGTGGGTATTGTTCAAGATGGGGTGTATGTTTGGAAGATCCGGTTCAAGATCAGGAATTACGACGAATGGCGGGAGATTACCGGACATGTAACCCTGATAAGATAGTGCATTTGATCGATGAACTAAGCTTCTAATTTCAACTATCTTACTCCGTCTTTTCGACGTTGCCTTTCTTTCATGATCAATCCGAGCTCGCGTCCGGTTTGTCCTGCTACAGATGTGTTTTCATCAGCTCGTCTCAGTAAGTAAGGCATCACCTCCTTGACGGGTCCATACGGTACGTATTTCGCAACATTGTAGCCGTGATAAGCCAAGTTGTATGAAATATGATCACTCATCCCCAAGAGCTGAGCGAACCAGATCCTTTTGTCTGCAGCGCCAATATTGAATCTCTCCATGAGTTCAGTGAGGTAAAGTGAACTCCTTTCATTGTGTGTTCCTGCGCACAAAGTCAAAATACTGATATTCTCCAACATCAACTCGAGAGCGGAATCGAAATCACGGTCACTTGCGGCTTTATCCGGTTGGATAGGGGAAGGGTAATTCAATTTCTCGGCTCTAGCTCGTTCTTTCTCCATGTAAGCACCGCGAACTAATTTGATGCCTAAATAAAACTGTTCATCACGCGCCACCCTTATCTGTTCGCGTAGGAATTCAAGACGGTCATGACGGTACATTTGTACGGTATTGAAAACGATCGATCGCTTACCATTGTATTTACGCATCATATCAAGGGTGATCCTGTCGATCACATCCTGGATCCAGGATTCTTCTGCATCAATAAAAACCCGGACATCAGCTTTGTGTGCTGCAGAGCAAATCCGGTCGATCCGGTCGATTATCGTACTAAGCTCTATTTGTTCCGCTTCTGTAAGATCAGCATCAAACGTATTGGCTTTTTCGAGGATATCAAAACGTCCGATACCGGTAACTTTGAACACAGCAAATGGAATATCAGCATTGTTTCTGGCTTTTTGGATCGTTGCAATGATCTCGTCCACTGTAGCATCAAAATCTTCATCGGTGGTTTTCCCTTCAATTGAATAATCGAGAATGGTTCCAATACCGAACTTCGCCAGCAATGTTATCGTCGGTTCAGAATCCGAAATTGACTCGCCGCCACAAAATTGACTAAAGATCGTTCGCTTGATCAAACCTTTGATGGGAAGTCCTGTGGATAAGGCCAAATTCGTCCCCCATTTACCCATTTTTACAATGCTCGGACTGGCAATGATCTTAAAAAGCCAATATGCTTTTTTTAGGTCGTTATCGCTCTTGCTCTGAAAAGCGATCTCCGTATTTTCGAATGAAATCATGTTATAAAATTAGTGGCTTTTAACGCTTATAGTGCGCTTAGTGCTTGCTTTCTCTATTTTTGTGGAAAACACATACATTTTGAACAATCCAAAGATCGAATTCGGAGAACTTAATCAGGGTAGCTTTCAGCAGTTGTTGCGGAGTGAGTATTCCGCTGCGAAAAAGGTGATCATTGTTGATGAGAACACGCACGATCATTGTCTAGAATATGTATTGACCTCCTTTGAAGAATTGGCTGATGCAGAAGTGATGCTCTTGCCGGCAGGAGAGGAGAATAAGGTGTTGGAAGTTTGTTCACAGGTGTGGGAAGCACTGACCCAATACCGTATAGGCAGAAAAGACCTCATCATCAATTTGGGAGGTGGTGTGGTAACCGACATGGGTGGATTTATTGCTTCCGTATTCAAAAGAGGAGTTCATTTTATTCATATCCCAACCTCTTTGCTAGGTATGGTCGACGCGGCAATCGGTGGAAAAACAGGAATTGATCTGGGCCCTTTTAAAAATCAACTAGGAGTATTTGCCTCGCCAAAAGCGATTTATGTAGATCCTGTTTTCCTCGGAACACTACCTGAAAAAGAGCTTTGGAACGGTTTCGCTGAAATATTGAAGTGCGGACTGATTGCAGATAGCGCGCTTTGGAAGGAGGCAAGTAACATTCGTTCAAAAGAGGAGTTGAAAGATCTCGCACTGATCAGAAAGGCAGCACTGAAAAAACAGTCCATCGTTGATATGGACCCATATGAGTCAAATGAGCGCAAGTTGTTGAATTTCGGACATACCGTCGGACATGCACTTGAAGGATTTTTTCTCTCCATTGAGGAAACAATTGGACACGGTCATGCCGTAGCGATCGGTATGTTAATAGAATCACGTTTATCTTTCAAGGTTGGAAATCTCTCCGAGCAACAGTTGCACGAGATCGAGGAGACGCTCGGAATCTATCCTATGATCCAATTGGATAACGAAGATCAGATCGATACGATCATCGGTCTGATGCATAACGATAAAAAGAATGAACGCAATGAGATTCGCGGAATTCGTTTAGACAGTATCGGTGAGGGTACAGTTGACGTGACGTATGATCCGGAACAACTGAAAGAAATAATGAAATCGTGTTTCTTGTAATGCTGCATCAAATTTTGTAAATAAAAAGATTGATTCAACTCGGCTCATTAAATTTCACGTAATTTGTACTTTATTAATTTTCAAAATAATACAATTATGGTCGAGAAGGCTATTGCAGAGTTGGAATCACTGAGCAAACAAGGTGAAACATATACGAATGACCAAGGTTCTTATGGATGGCGTAATCCGATCAGAAGTGATACCGGACGTATTCTTCAGGCAGTTGTGGCTGCCTCCGCTCCAAAAAGAATGCTTGAAATAGGAACTGCTCATGGTTTATCCGCACTCTATTTGATCCAGGGTACAGATAAGCAGAACTGCCAGCTTCATACAATTGAGTTTGATGAAAATGTAGCCGGTCAATCACAAGAGTTAATGGATCGCTTGAATCTTCCGGTGAAAGTACTCGCAGGGGAGGCGATGCAGATAATAGAAAGTTTGACGGGCATTTATGATCTTGTATTTTTCGATGCACAAAAAAGTCACTACGGAAAGCAGATCGACTTTCTATGGGAACGTGGACTTATAGGTTCACAAACCGTCATACTTGCAGACAATGTCCTTGACAGAGCTGACGAAGTAACCGACTTTATCGATTGGTTCAAGAGCAGAGGAATAAACTACACGATCATTCCGACTGAATGCGGTTTGTTGGTTAGCAGCTTATAGTTCTTGTAGAGATGGATAAGAAGAACAATCACGGCGGGCTTGTTTCATTTGAACCCACCGTTGCACTGAATAAATGGGGATTTACGGCGAAATCCTGGGATAACCGAATCTATCCACCTTTTTTTCATCCTGAACGCATTGCTGAGCTGGTCGAAAAATGGGAGCCGGATATGCGGGATATCTTTATCTGTACGCATCAGAAAGTTGGAACCCACCTCACGAAAAAGTTCGTAGTTGAGTTGCTCCGAAATTATAAATTTCATCCACCGGAGCATGGTATTTCTCTATCGGATATTGGTCATGGTACAGTTCCGTGGCCGGAGGTATTCGTTTCCCAGTATGGTTCTGAAGCCTTTAACGATCAATTGAATGACAATGTTGATGTTCCGCGCTTATGGTATACACATTGCTCATTGGACGACCTGCCGTTCAAAGCGACCAGCAAGGGTCCAAAGTTCTTGCATGTTTTTAGAGATCCAAGAGGAGTAGTTGTTTCCCAGTATCATTTCTACCGCTCGCACCCTATGTTAGGAGTGAGTTCAGAGCTCGATTTGGAAAGTTTCATCGATTTATTTCTTGAGGGGAAACTTTACTTCGGCGATTACTTCGAGCATACCGTTCAATGGTTAAAGCGTGGAATGGCTGAGCTTGGTGCAGAAAATGTCCTTTCCTTGAGGTATGAGGATTTGGTAGACAGCAAGATAGAGAGCGTTAAACGGATTTCAAATTTTCTTTTTCCTCACCTTGAATTGTCTGATGAAAGTGCGGCTATGATCGTTGAGGCAACTGAATTCAACCGGATGAAAAAGGAAATCACGGAAAATCCGCAGACCTTTCATTTTAATCCGGAAAAATTCTTCAGGGAAGGTAAGTCCTTTGGTTGGATGGAGAGCTTAACCAAAGACCAGCAATCGAGAATCTGTTCCGTGGCAAAGGAAAAATGGAAGGGAATCCAAACCAATTATGAATTTGAAATTGTTTGATCTATGGATAAATCGTTCACGTTCATCGATGACACAAGAGCCATTTTAGTTCGGGATCTACAAGCACTGTATGACGAGCTTGAATCGACTCCTGAACAACATTTGTGGCTAACAATTCCCGGAGTATTGAATTCAGTTGGTACCTTATCCCATCACATTTGTGGAAATCTAAGGCATTTCATCGGTGAAAAATTAGGGAATGACGGCTATGTGCGAAACCGCGATGATGAATTCCAAAACAGGCAGCTAAGTAAAGATGATCTCCTTGCGGAGGTACGTGCTACAATATCGGCAGTACAAATTGCTCTGGAAGGCATGAATGAGCAACGTCTCCATGATAAAATGCCTGATCCACCTCCTCAGCATGAGGGGAGAAGTGTGGGATTCTTTTTAATTCAGCTCTGCTGTCACTTGTCCCGACACAGGGGGCAATTGAATTACATCAGAAGAGTGCTATCTGCTGAAAACGAAAAAAGCGCTTAGATCGGGGATGTACAGCTTGTATGATCGAATTTATTCGGCGATCTCCAGCGTTCGCTGAACACTCCCGTCTTCGAAGATAAGTAGCAATGGCGTGTTTTTGGAGAAAGGTACTTCCCGCCCTATGAGATCTGTAATTCGAACAAGTTTTTTAGTAGTACTTTGCACTTCATCAATTCCAGCAACATCCGTGTAATTGATCACGAGTTTGGGATGATTGGTTGCATCTGTATTATCACTGGAAGCAAATATCAAAGAACGATAATACTGCTCAGACAATAAACGAATCTGAAAACCATAACTGGCAGCAGGAAAATCAACCATATCTTGCACCATTGCAGTGACATTCAATTCATAATTCTGAGTAGCAGTCGCACTTTCAGGAATGGTTACTTCATTAATTGAGGTTACCGATGGCTGGGTATTCCAAGTCACTGTATTCTCATCCCAATCAGTAATGATTTTTCGTATTACTCCTTCGTTGGAACCGGATAGTGATTGATGTTGTGCGCTCGTATTCACTGAAAGTGGGTTATGGTACAAGAACAATGTTGCAGAATTGATGACTGATCCAGGAGGTATTGAACTCAGGTCGAATTGCAACAGTCCTCGAACTGTGGTGGCATTACCGGAATTAGTCCATGCTATCGCGGCCAGATCTTGAGCAGCTCCACCATTCGTGGTTGGTTGTAGACTGTTTATAAAGGCATCCTTGCCTGCTGAAGCATTCGGTTGCAAAGTTAAAGTCTGCGCGTTTGATACGCTTATTGCAGTTAAAAACAGAATAGTGGATGTTAGTTTTTTCATCGAATCGATTTTTCGTTATTATATTTTAAACATTATCAGAAAAGTGCCTTGTGAAACTCACCCCGATTCACTTCTCTATTTCCATTTTCTTTTCTCTTGTACCATCCTCATAGATCAAAATGAAAGGTACATTTGGTTCTGGCGTGATCTCGCGTCCCATGAAATCCACTGCATGGATTACTGTTTTATCTAATGATGAATTTTCCGATAACCCTGCCGCACAATCTTTACCAGTTGTCAGGTTATAGATGCACAATCCGCCGTTGTTTACGTGAGCGTTGAATTCGATACTTTCGACACACCCCAAAACAGTCACCTCAATGGATAAACAAATATCACTGTTTGCAGAACCAAATGACGAACCATCCTCGTAGCTGATGACATTGGACAAACCTTCGTATACTGACCAGTCCGAATCATTGTTTAAACTATTTATATCTGCTCCCGATAAAGCCGTCAAGGTTTCTCCATTTAGCGAGCCGCATTCCAAACCGGCATCTGAAATTGAATTGGTGGTTGGATATGTTCCACCGATCACAATTTGTGGTGGCATATCCGATGAGTTAAAGGACAGTGTAAATCCAAAGAATGGTGCATCCAGCGCACCGAGGTCAATCGTGATATCGAATGTGTAAGTGGTGCTTCCGTCAGGATTCACTGTTTGATTGGCAATACTGAAGGTGCTATTATCACAGGCTTTTGAATGCTGCACAGCAACTAAAAACAGAAAGAGGAAAATGATTTTTCTCATGGCATAAGTTCTTTGATGGAAAATTACTAATTATTTGATTCAAATCCCTCTAAAAGAATTATCAATCGGATTTCAGTGCTCAAGATTTAAAAATGAATTTCGCAGACAAAAAAAAATATCCCACCAGAAGAGATGGGATATTTACAAAGTCAAAGGACCTTATTTTACAAGTTCCATTTCATTGATCAGGTTGGTAGCGCCGTAGCACTTGTCTACCAACCATAATACGTAACGGATATCACAAACAATCGTACGCTGGATATTCGGTTCAAAATAGATGTCACCTGACATTGCCTCCCAGTTTCCATCAAATGCGGTACCAATCAATTGTCCTTTACCGTTGATCACGGGTGAACCTGAGTTACCTCCCGTAATATCGTTGTTGGTAAGGAAGTTCACAACCAGCTTTCCTGTTTTCTTATCTACATATTGACCATAATCATTCTTCTGGTACAATTCTTTGATGCGCGCATCCACAACGAATTCAGGATTGGTTGGGTCTTCCTTCTGCAAAACACCATCTAGCGTAGTGGTATAGTGATAAGTAACACCATCTTTTGGATCGTAAGGCAGTACTTTACCGTAAGTCAAACGCATTGTGGAGTTTGCATTTGGATAGAACTTTTTGTTCGGCTGCATCTCACGGATTGCCTTAACGAACAAACGATTCCCTCTGGCGAGCTTTTCGTTGGCCTGCAAAAGCTCTGGTTTCGAGGTCGCTTTTGTGTACGCATCATCCATGTCTTTAATCAGCTTGAACAATGCATCATTTTCGATCACAGAAAAGTCACCTGCTTCCATGACAGCGTCAAATCGCTCTTTGCTCGTGAAGATAGAATGATTACGAATATCAGTCATGTAACCCTTGATTCCCTTTACAGCGACTTCTTTAGTGAGATCCCCCATCTGGGAGGTCGGTATATCCTTGCAATACATGGCAAACACTTCTTCCAAGGTTTCCAATTCAATGTTCATGTTACGTTCAGTGAATAACTCTGCTGCTCTGCCTGCTGCCGATGCTCTCAATTGCTTTGCTCTTTCAGTTTTTCCACCTTTTTCGGCATCTGCGGCCATCTTGTAGAGGTACACAACCAGGGCGATATCTACCTGTCTGATGAACTCACTTTGATAAACCTTGATGTAGACATAATCGTTCGTTGCTCTGAAAGATCCTTCAATATCAGAAAGTACATTGTCGTATTCACTCTTGCCTGCAGAATATCTTGAGAACTCAGCCTCCAGTGCACGTTTCTTGTCAGCAACTTTATTCGCCTTAAGCTGAGCGGTCTGACCAATAAAATATTTCCAATAATTGGCCACTGAGGCATACTTGGAGGAGTAGTTTAGACGAACAGCTACGTCCTGATCCATGTATTTCTTCATGATCTCCAGCTTCTTAGCACGAACATCTACAATTTTCGGCTGCTCGAGCGAAATCGCTTGTTCAACACCAAAAGAGGTCAGGTAACGGTTCGTTCTTCCCGGGAAGCCCATCACCATGGCATAGTCATTTTCATTTACGCCTTTCAATGAAATCGGTAATGAGTGTTTCGGAGTATAGGGAATATTCGTTTCCGCGAAATCAGCTGGCTTGTTATCAGATCCAGCGTAGATACGGAACATAGAGAAGTCAGCAGTGTGACGTGGCCACATCCAGTTATCTGTGTCACCTCCGTACTTTCCAGCTGATTGCGGAGGAGTACCAACAAGACGAACATCCTTGAAAGTTTCTTTAACGAACAGGTAGAATTCGTTACCATCGTAGAAGTCACGAACGAACGCTTCATAATGTGTTCCATTCACAGCATCCTTCTCCAGGATCGCAGCGACCTCCCTCCATTTTGCGTTGCGTTGCTCAGTGGTCATTTCCGGCTTGAGTTCCTTAAGAATTATTTCCGTTACATCCTCCATGCGGATCATGAAAGTGGCAGTAAGACCGGGCACAGCGATCTCTTCTTTCGTGTTCTTCGCCCAGAAACCGTTATCGAGGTAATTGTGCTCCGGTGTTGATGCTCCAGCGATCGCATCGTAACCACAGTGATGGTTCGTCAATACAAGACCTTGTTTGGAGATGACCTCACCCGTACAGAATCCGCCGAAAGAGATTACGGCATCCTTGAGGGAAGATTTGTTGATCGAATAGATCTGCTCCTGACTCAGTTTCAGACCGTTTTTCTTCATGTCCTTGTAGTTCCTTCCGAGCATGAACGGAAGCCACATTCCTTCGTCAGCGCGGACAAGTGAGCTCACGATCACCGCGAAAGCTAAGAGGATTAACTTGAATTGTTTCATCGTTTTCGTTTTGATTTGGATGGTAAATGTAGTCACTATTTCAACGCGTTGAACCAACGTTCAGCTTCAAAAAAAGGATGTTTATCGAAAAAATATGAATAAGAATAAGGTACCACCTAAAAACGGAATGAACAGAACTGTCGTTTAAACACATAGATACACAGGCCATGGAGGCTAGTGTTTAGTGCAGAATGCAAAGAATGATGCTGCTAGAAAAAGTGAATCATCTTTCATTGACTTCACGGTATTCAGTCTCAGCTATCAACTCTCGCTTCTCGACTCTCTGCTCTCGTTTGTATTGCGCTATCTGAACAGGATCTCATCCACAAACAGCCATGTGTCATTTCCAGCTCCAAGATGCCATTCCGGACATTTACCAAAGGTTTTAGCTGTTATCTTGATCTTTTGAACGGGTTTGTTACTCTTGATGACTTGAACTATATCATGATTTGTAGGACCAATATATCCATCGTACATGGGTATCTGATTGAGTAAGATCATATTGTTTTGGATTTCATTTTTTACAGAAAGAATGGTCGGAAGCTTTTCAAAGTTGGTACCATCGTATGATACTTCGATCTGGATTTCAGAAGGGTAGAAGATCCATGATTTCATATCTTGAATGCAGCTCAAACCGATCTCAGACAGTTTTCTTGGGTTTGTAAAGCTAACTTCTGCAACCAGATCTTGTGCCCAGAATCCTTGGTAATCTCCAGTACGGAATTCATTGCCTCCCTGCACGCCATCGATCAATGTGTTCGGACCCGATGCGGCATACTGATGCGAATACTCGCTTTCCAGCTTCAAGCTGACATCCTTGTCACGCTTGATGAAATCCGCCTTGATCCATGGACTGTAGAGGATCATTGTCCCGGGAAGTGATATGCTTCTTGAGCTTTCGATCTGGTTGATGCGACGCGCTTCAATAGCGCATGTACGGTCAATCGTGATCGGTCCCTGATAGGTAAACTGTTTTGTTGTGTCATCCGTGAAACGGTATTCGATGAACGAATATTCGTCCGAAACAGAGGGATGCATTCCGATACCCACCTTCAGTTGATCATCAAAGATCCTGTTCTCATTATCAAAATAGGGTGAGGGTGTAAAACTCCATTGGTGCACAGTAGTTTTCGTCAGTGCACTATTACTGTGTACTACTTTATCATTTGGTTTTGGTCCCATGTGGAAGATCAGCTCACCACCTTCCATCAAGGTAGAATGGTTGATCTGTCCTGTGATCCAGTCACCACCGTTCCAAGTGATATATTGAATGTATTTATTTTCGGATGAATTATTTTTTGTTTTGAGCTTCAAGGTTTTACCGTTTTCTAACTGAATGGTAGCTTCATCCATAATCGGTCTTCCGAAATCATACCATGGATATCCCGGGGTGACCTGGTAAAGTCCCATGGCACTCAATACGAACCATGCAGACATTTGACCGCAGTCTTCGTTTCCGGAAAGTCCGTCTGGAGTATTGTTGTAAAGCTCTTTCAGGATTTTATCCACGTAGAATTGGGTTTTACTCGACTCATTCGTGTAGTTATACAAATACGCCATGTGATGAGACGGCTCGTTTCCGTGAGCGTACTGACCGATCAATCCGGTGATGTCAACCTGATGGCGTCCTGAGAGCTTCATCTCTGTGGTGAAAAGACGATCAAGCCAGTTCTCCAGCGAATCCTTTCCACCCATCATGTCAGTGAGAATCTCAACGGCATGTGGAGCATAGAGTGAATACTGGTAGCTGTTGGCTTCTGTGTAGTTGAAATTGACTTCTGTTGGATCAAATGGCGAATACCATAATCCACCCCGGCGGGCACGCATGAACTTCGTTTGAGGGTCATACACATTGATGAAATTCAACGACGATTTGTAATATTCACTGTAAATATCCATTTTACCCAGACCGGTTGCCATTGCTGCAATGCAAAAATCATCGTAGGCATATTCGAGTGTCTTAGATACCGATTCCGGCTCATCACCCGAACTTATGAAACCATTCCTCCGGAAAAAGTTCTTACCAAGTTCGTTGATCTTTGAAGTATACACCATAGCATTCAACGCCTTATCAGCATCAAATTCCTTGATGTTCTTTAAATAGGCGTCAGCGATCACGGAAGCACTGTGGTATCCGATCATGCATTCAGTTTCGTTACCGGAAAGCTCCCATACAGGAAGATCACCGCCCTGTTCAAACTGACGCAAGAACGTATGAATGAATTCATTGGTCCTTTTCTGTTGAACCAAGGTGTACAATGGGTGAGTACCGCGATAAGTATCCCAAAGCGAAAAAACGGTATACTGTTTCATGCCATCCGTTATGGAATGGATCTGATTATCCCGCCCACGGTACCTGCCATCAACATCATTAAAGACATTAGGTTGTAAAAAGCTGTGGTATAAAGCTGTATAGAAGTTTGTCATCACCTTTACATCCGGCGCCTTGAAATCGATTCTGGCTAACTCGATGTCCCACATTTTAGTGACCTTCGCCCGAACATTGTTAAAATCCCAATCGGGGATTTCTTTAAGGAGGTTATTTCGAGCACCTTCAGCATCCACAGCGGAAATGCCAACGCGCACAAGGATCTTTTCTGTATTTTCCGGGAAGGTCAGCAACAGCTTGTGTTGACCATCTTTATCGATCACGCGGCTTTTCTGAAAAGGTTCGGAAAGCTCCAAGTGAAAATAGAAATGTTGCTTGGAAGCCCAGGCTTCTGAAACTCTGTGACCGGAGATACTTTGCTTGCTGTTGATGGTCATTCCATGTGATAGCAACTTATCCCGATGGTCCAAGTCAATAAGAATGAACTTCTTACCTTTTTTGTTCAGGAAAGTATATTCATGCATTCCCGCACGCTCCGAAACCGTTAGGCGCACATTGATCTGCTGATTCAGGAGCTTGACCTCATAGAATCCAGGTGCTGCATTCTCCTTTTCGTGCGAGAAACGATCTCCATAGCCCTTTTCAGGATCCTTATATCCGGGAGTGGTTCTTGGTGTTCCGCTTTGAGGCACAAGCAACAGATCACAGTAATCCGGAACACCGGTACCGCTCAAATGCGTATGACTGAACCCATAGATCACAGAATCGGAATAATGGTAACCTCCACAACCGTCCCAACCTTCATAGCGTGTATCGGGGCTCAATTGCATGAAACCGAATGGGGCAGTTGCACCGGGATAAGTATGCCCATGACCTCCGGTTCCAATGAACGGATCGACGTAGAGGCTTTTGGATCCAAGGTATTGTTGGGAACTTACTTCCTTGTCAATGTAGCGCTTACGGATCTCCTGAGAACTCCTAACCGCATTCACACTTTTATCCTGTGCCCGGGCCGCTGCGCAGGCGAAAACCAGTAAAACGATTGATAGAGCTTTCATGCTGAGGTCCTGATTAAATTATAGCGTGTTTTAACTGCGGATTTTACATACTGTAGCTACCTTACCTCCGAAAATACGAGACTTGCAGCGCCTAACACAGCTGCATTTACGTCGTGCAAAGAGGAAACTCTGATCTCCACTTTGTTCTGGAAAATGATCAGCATATTTTCTTCCATATATTTCTTGACCATCGAAGGGAAATTTCCGGTATGTTGGGCGATACCTCCAAAAAGTACATACGCTTTTGGGCTGCTGAAGCAGGTATAGTCTGCAAGGGCAGAACCAAGTGTTCTCGCAGTGAAGTCTATGATCTCTTTCGCGAATAGATCTCCTTTATCCGCAAGATCGAATACGTCTTTAGCGGTTGGCTTTTCCAGGCTCATTAAAGCTGAAAACGCTTTGTTGTCTGAATCCATTTCGATAATGCTCCTTACCACACCGGTAGAGGAAGTATAAGTTTCCAGACATCCATATCTGCCACAGCCGCATTTGCGGCCATTCGGGATGACGCGGATATGTCCGTATTCACCTGCGAATCCATCATGCCCGTAAACCATCTGGCCATTCACAACCACACCGCTTCCAACGCCTGTTCCAAGGGTGATGGTGACAAAGTCCTTCAGATCGCGAGCATTTCCGAAGATCATTTCTCCCATGGCTGCAGCGTTGGCGTCATTGGTGAGTAATGAAGGCTTTCCAAACTTATCACCAAACATTTTAGCCAAAGGAATTATGCCCTTCCATTTCAGGTTCGGTGCAAATTCGATCGCACCATGAAAATAATTCCCATTCGGCGCACCGATGCCGATACCGATGATGGAATCCATAAAACTCTGTACTTCCTTGTCGTTGTAGATAAACGCCACCAGCTCAGCAGGATCGGCAAAATCAGTGGTCAGCACATCGTTTTCATAGATCACCTTTCCTTCTTCATTCACAACGCCATATTCTGTTCCCGTACCTCCAATATCGATCCCTAGGCTGTATCTGTGTTCCTTCATTTGCTTATAATTCGGTATTCCATTCTTTGTAGAACTGCTGCAGGAATTCTTCCATGAAATGATGTCGTTCTTCACCGAGTCTCCTTGCAGTGTTCGTGTTTAATCGGTTTTTTAAAAGTAGTAATTTTTCATAGAAATGACCGATCGTATGCCCTTCTGAACGTGCGTATGCATCGAATGAATCGTGTAATTCATTTTTATGCGCCGGGTCATAAAGAGGGCGATTCCTGTTGCCACCAAACGCGAAAGCCCTTGCAATACCAATTGCTCCGATAGCATCAAGACGGTCAGCATCCTGCACGATCATTCCTTCAATTGTCTTCATGGAATCCGGAACGAGTGCGCCTTTGTAGGAAACCCCATCAATGATCTCTGCAATCCGAGCAATGCGTTCTTCCGGGTAATTCAGTTCCTTCAGTATTTCGGATGCCACAGCACCTCCCTTATTCAGCTCACCGCCATTCAATTTATGATCAGAAATATCGTGTAAAAGTGCGGCCAATTCAATGATCTCACGATCACCGCCTTCCTGTTCCTGAAGATAGCATGCCGTGTTATACACCCGTTCAATATGGTGCCAGTCGTGCCCGGTTCCTTCGCCCGAGAAGCGATCTTTTACGATTGTTTTAATTTGTTCTGTTACCATTTTTTAGAGAGAGTCCGGAGTCTGGAATCTAGATTCTAAATTCATTTTTTAATCAAATCCATTATTTTAACTTTTCCTTCTTTCATGGTTGCATAAAGATGCTTTTCATCAGCGCACATGGAGAAGAAATTGCCGTCAGCGAATGGAGTCCACTCGATGCCACCATCGCTTGAGAAATCGATCCCATTCGTTCCGCATGCATAGTATATACCATTGGCGTGGATCACACACGAACGGTAACCACGCGGCTGTTCCTCCGCATTGAGCCAGAACTTACCTCCATCCTCAGTGTAGAAAGCGACGTTTCGATTGAGGTCAGGATTTGCGTAGTCTCCCCCAACAAGCACTCCATTCATTGGATCGATCATGTGGATGGAGAAAGCACCACTTGTTACGCTGGTGAGAAAGGGAAGGGAAGTGGATTCCCATGTTTTACCAATGTCTTTTGAAATGAAAAAGCGGCTCTTTTTACCACCGGTGACGAAAATAAAGGTACTGTCGTTCAATACCTGAACATTTGTTCCGCTTGCTGCGAATCCGGCCTCTTCGTCCATATTACTGACCTGTCCCTCGCACTGGAACCATTTGTTGCCCCCATCTCTGGAATACGAAAGTGTGAAATTCCCGTCCTTTGGGTCACCCATAATGAATCCGGTTTTCCCATAGAAGTCCATTCCATCCAGAAATACATTGTACCAAATGTTGCCTGAAGGTATGATGTAATCTTGGAATTCTTTGCCGTTTGTTTTTGCGAGTATTCCGTAGGATCCACTCTGCATTCCGAATAGGTGTTCACCAACGAATTCAATATCGCGCATTTCTTCAAATTTTTTATTCTCCAGAAGATTTACTGTTTTTCCGGAACGCATGTCATAGGCATAGAGTTTTCCATTTGAATTGCCCGTATAAAGAACACTGTCTTTAACTAACACTGAACGCGAATAGCACTTTTCAGTGGTGTACTGGATCACAGGAGCATTTTCATTGCGTCGCTGAAATTTATTTCCCTGTGCAATAGAGCTAAAGGTCAGGGCCAGCAGCAGGCTCGTAGCAGAAATGTGCATTGAATTTTTCATGTTGCTCCTTTTTAAGTTGTTCCAGATCTGCCGGCAACTCGCGTTTCCACCGCTTGTGTGACCAGATCCAATATTCAGGTTGTCGCAGAATTTCTTTCTCAAGAAATCGTGTATGTGCTTCCGTGATCTGTCCCCATGACATTTCTTTCGGGTTTTCAGTGATAAGCTTCAATTCCATCGCGTAATGTCCTCTTCTGACTTTTCGAATACAGAAGAACACCACGGACATATCGTAAGTGTGCGCCATCATTTCAGCTCCAAAAAGGACTGCCGTTTTTTGATGCAGAAAATCCATCCAGTAACTTTTCTTTGAATTTCCCGGTGATTGGTCAGCAAGGGTTAAGACTGCTAAAGGACGGTTCATGTGTTCGTCGATCTCCTTTTTGAAGTTTCCTGAATGTACAACCTTCATTCCAAAGCGCTCACGACGTTGATTCACCTTGCGGTCCCAGAACTTACTGGTCATTGGCATGCCTATTCCCATGGCCTGATGCGAAAATAAAAAGTTCTGTGCGGAGATTAGCCATTCCCAGTTGTTGTAGTGACCGGAAACCAGGATCACGCTTTCTCCCTTGCGGTAGAGTTCTTCCATGACTTCCGGATTCTTCACAGTCAACCTCTTTCTAAGCGCGCGCTCACTTAACGAAAGGTTAGCGATTCCTTCAATGAGGATATCTGCAAAGTGCCGGTAGAATCTACGCTTGATCTGTTTCCTTTCTTTACTACTTAATTGCGGGAAGGAACGTTTTAAATTTTCCTCGATCACTTTTTTGCGGTAAGGCACGACTGTTAACAGGAGGAGATAGAAGATATCGGAAAAACGATACAGGATGAACATGGGTGCCCAAGAAAGGGGAAGAACAAAGAGGTAATATACCAGTGCAGCTATCATTCGTAACGCTTACCCCAAAGCTGTTTGATGGTTTCTTCGATCTCCTGCTCCCTTTTGCTGCTTCCTGCCTGAAAGAAACGGGTGCCCTGTAGCGCTTCGGGAAGGAATTCCTGCTGGACGAAGTTGCCCGGATGATCATGCGAGTACAAATATCCCTGTCCATACCCTAGTTCTTTCATTAAAGTTGTCGGCGCATTACGCAGTGGAACAGGAACGCCTAGATTACCGGAGCGTTTTACCTCTTCCTGTGCCCGGTTGATCGCCATGTATGCGCCATTTCCTTTCGGAGAGCTGGCCAGGTATATAGTACACTCTGCTAGGATGATACGTCCCTCCGGCCAACCGACCGTCTGAACAGCCTGAAAACAAGCATTTGCCATGAGCAAGGCATTTGGATTGGCGAGCCCGATGTCTTCGGCTGCTGAAATGATCAGTCGTCTAGCGATGAATTTAGGGTCTTCGCCACCTTCAACCATTCTCGCAAGCCAGTACACAGCTGCATTAGGGTCACTTCCTCTTATGGATTTGATGAAAGCCGAGATGATATCATAGTGCTGCTCGCCGTCCTTATCGTACATGGCTAAACTTTGCTGAGCAGTAGCAAGTACCAGTTCATTGGTGACCTCAATATCTTTTGTGTCTCCAAAGGTCCCGACAATGATCTCAAAAACATTAAGCAGTTTACGCGCATCTCCACCTGAAATGGCGAGCAGGGCGGAAGTCTCCTTTAAACTAATGTTCTTTGACGCTAGTATTTTGTCTTCTTTGATGGCTCTTTCCAGTAACCGCAAAAGGTCCTCCTTCGTATGATTTTGCAGCGTGTACACCTGACAGCGCGAAAGGAGTGCAGAGATCACCTCGAATGAAGGGTTTTCCGTGGTTGCACCGATAAGCGTAACTGTTCCCTTTTCAACAGCGCCTAGTAATGAGTCCTGCTGTGCTTTAGAGAAACGATGGATCTCGTCGATGAACAAAAGAGCACCACCTTGCTGGAACATGCCGCCTTGCTCAACACGCTGAATAATATCACGTACATCCTTTACTCCTGATGATATTGCAGAAAGCGTATAAATTGGACGTTTCAGGTGCTGCGCGATCAATTGGGCAAGTGTCGTCTTTCCAACTCCGGGAGGCCCCCAGAAGATCATGGATGGGATCACCCCGGAGTCAAGTGCTCTTCTCAATGACGCTCCGGGTTTCAGCAAATGGTCCTGACCGACATACTCATCGAGCGTCGTTGGGCGCATGCGTTCGGCAAGAGGAGCTGAAAATGACATTTTTTTTCGGTTCGTAACAAAAATAGATCATTTCGCACCTTCTAACGGGAAGGAAGGATCGGAGTTATCAACCGAATTAATTAACAACTATCCGGATGAAGAACAAATGGACGTTGGCATAAGTCGTAATTCCCTTGGCATGTGACTTTTGATGTAAATTGTATTTAATCCCAAATGATTCGTCATGAAACTTTTACTTCCGCTGAGTATACTCATCTTTATTTCATCGTGCAGTTCAGATCGCGATAGCTTAGGAATTTATACTGCACAGCAGCTTCAATTGAATTCGAGTGAATCATTCGGACAGGGGCAGGAAAAGATCTACGAACTTAAGGAAATGGTTGAGGACAAGACCAACTCACCTGAATTTCGTGCGAGAGTTTCATCATTGCATGCATACGCATTGAAAATGGACCGTGGCACAGCAGAACTGATTGGAAGAATTTCTGAGCTAAAAATAAACTTATTCAGATCACTTGGGGAGAACATAAATACCATTGATCAGGGTGGGATCGTCATCGGAACTGAGTGGAAAA
>Ga0315902_10005064_pt1 | contig 18704 bp, 19 predicted proteins | sample LakEriMetagenome_9_FD_203523 | JGI IMG/M metagenome (GOLD analysis project Ga0315902, IMG submission 203523) | Freshwater fungal communities from buoy surface, Lake Erie, Ohio, United States - Buoy 12 MA117 | ecosystem: Environmental > Aquatic > Freshwater > Lake > Lake biofilm | place: USA... | reverse complement strand
TGACGCAGCGGGTTGAAGTCAAGCAGATGGGAGCCATCCGCGCGCCCATCGGACACGCCCTGTTCGTAGGCATGCTGGTGGTCTGTTCCGCAATTTTGTGCGGCAGCACCAGATACCTGCAGTCCTAGTCCACACCCCAGGAGTACTGCAAAGAGCTTGATCGAGATCTTCATTTTCGTTTCCTTTCTTGAATTCAGTTTTTAGGAGTGTTCTGATTCTGCGAAAACTGCTCCTGTCAATGGCGAGCAGTAACGGCTCCTCGTGGAGGATCATGGCGACGCGCGAAATCGCCAGTTGCCGATTTCCACGCAATAGTCACTGCTCGCCCTCGCCTTGATCCCCGGCTCATCTAGTACTCGACAGCCTTGTCGAGCCGCAGAACCCATCCGGCCTCACCGGCCTTGAGCTTGTATTGAAGCTGCCTCGTCTTGCCGGTCGGCTGTGCGTTTGTGTCGGCATCCTTGTAGATCGGAAACCGCTGGACGAATGTGCCTTCAACAACGGCAAATTCGTCATGCCCCATGTAACCCTTGTTGTGCTTCGGATCGTCAGAGACTGGCGGCAGGTAGATGTCGCTCATGCTCTTACCCTTGTTGACCGCATAGCCAACAAGACTGCCGTAGCTTCCGCTTCCGGCCGAGGTCACATAGATGTAGATTTCGGGGAAGCCATTCGCATCAAGATCTGCGATTTCGGCATTAATCACCGATCCATCAATCTCCACCTTCAAAGGACCTTGCTGCTCGCTCAGGCCGGACGGGATGATCGTCAACTGATTGATCGACCCCTCATTCGTCGCTGACATATCAAACGCAAAGCCCTGAAGCTCAAGCGTTTGCACAAAGTCCGCACCAGCACTGGCAACTGTCGAGGTGAGGAAGCATCCGCCAACCACTGCAGCGATTCCCGCCCAGATTCGATGCGGCTTAGCGACGTTGCGGCTCCTGCACGTGCGCTGCAGCAGTTGGCAGGCAAAACTCTTTAACATCAATCGTTTCCTCCGGGCGCACCATGACAGCAAGCCAGTTGAGCGAGAAGGCGTCACATGCCACCTCAGTGTTAAGGTTAACAGAATTTCAGATGACTACACATTTGTCAACGTGTTTACGCATTTGACTTCCCAAAACCTGCCGCCAGATGTATGTTGCGACCAAGATTGAACGAGGCTGCAACGGATGCAGCAGCCAGATTGCCGCGTCAGGGTTACGGAACGGAACAGGTCACTCAACTTAAATGGGCACGATCACATCATTAGCCCGGCGCAAGAAGTCCCGAGAGGCGGACAGAACACGGGTTCTGGAAGCGGCCGAGAAGCTCTTCCGGAAGCACGGTTTTGACGACATCGGCATGAGGGACATTGCCGAGGCCGCCGCTACCAATCCGGTCCAGCTTTATCGTCTTGGGCTGTCAAAGGCGGAGATCCTGGGTGAACTCATCGTGAAGCTCAACGAGCGGCAAATCCGGGAGATGAAGAAGCTGGACATAGGTCAGCTGGGAATCACTACTTCCGAGAGAGTGCTCGGCTACCTGCTCGCCCTCTATCGCATGGACATTCGCGACAAGGAACTGCGCAAGCTCGGCGCGGCCTATGGCTGGCTATGGCCGAAGGAACGTGAAGCCCAGGTGCTGGAGCAGATCATCGAGCTGGTGACGCCAGTCGCGAATGAATTGCAGCGTGAGGGTCTGGACGATGTCGAAGACCGCTGCCGAGCTATCTGGTCACTATACTACGGGGGGTTCCGGGCAGCCGTTATTCATAACGCTTCCGCCGAACAGTGCCTTGAGGAGATCTCCGGAGCCTTGAACTTGATCTTTTCTCATCCTCCTCGCCCTGCATGATCAAAAGACCATTTCTCGCCGTCATTGCCCGGAGACGATCTTGATGGCGCTTTCAACTCCGGAAGGAAACCAGCGATGAACCGCCGCCATTTCAACACCCTCTCCGCCGCAGCCGCCACGGCTTTCGCCACAGGTATTTCTGGAAATGAGCTTCGTGCTCAACTTGTCAACAAGTATGCGGAGCAATTGCAGAATGGCGAGTTCAGCTGGTTTCCTGAGCGTTCCGCATCCGGACCGATGCTGATCATCGTGTCCATCCCGGACCAGAAGGTGCACATCTACCGAAACGGCATCCGGGTTGCGGCTTCTACCTGCTCGACAGGAAAGCCTGGACACTCCACGCCCACGGGTGTCTTCAAGATTCTCCAGAAGGACAAGAACCACCACTCGTCCACCTACAACAATGCCGCGATGCCAAACATGAACCGGCTGACATGGGACGGGGTGGCACTCCATGCCGGCAAGCTGCCGGGTTATCCCGCCTCGCACGGCTGCGTGCGACTACCGATGGCCTTTTCGGAACTACTCTTCAGCATTACACACAAGGGAATGACCGTCGTTATTGCCGATGATGCCACGCAGCCCGCATCTGTCACCCATCCCGGCATGATATTAGGCGACTACGCCCGGCGGGAGTTTGCGGCCGTCAACACGGCACTTCTCAAGGACGCCTATAGCGCAGTTCACGTCGATAACCCGACAGTCACCAGTGTCGTCGTCAGCAGTAAGGACCGCAGCGTCACGGTGATCGAGGACGACAAGGTGGTTGCCACAGGCAAGGCAACGATCGAAGACGATGGAAAACCACTGGGCGAGAAGGTCTACACCCTGACGGGCTCGAAGGACGAGGATGACAGTGTCCAGTGGTCCGGCGTGGGGTATGGGAAGACCGACCGCGAAGACATGGCCAGCCAGATCCAGAGGGTCACTGCCGAACCACAGGTCCGCGAGGAGATCAGAAAGCGGATGCAGAACGGCATGACGATCGTCACGACAGACGGGTCTCACACGGATGCATATCGCGTTTCCGATTTCACCGTGCTCTCATCGGAGGAAATGGACTGACCGTGCTGGCAGATCGCTGAGGATACAAAGACCTTGCTTCAAGCAGCAGCGTCCCGCATGCCGACGTCAAATGTGCTGTCGCACCTTCATCGATAGAAGATGACCTTCGGCATTCATTGCTTCGATCAGACCAGCCTCGATGAGCCTGCGAAGCCGATAGTTGATAAACGCATCGCCGATCACGTCCTCACTCTCACCCAGCACGCGTCCGACGACTTTCGCGGCAATCCCGAACTCCGGCGGGACCGCCGCACGGATGGCCGCATCGAAATGATCCTCGGACACATCGACAATCCGGCCTTCCCGAAAGACCCGCAGCGTGCCCGTTCGGGAAAGCTGCTCAACCCATTCCTGCCCGAGGCTCTGGATCTGCCGGTCGCCCGGTGTCCTGGCCTCTGAAAAGGCTCGCCGTAGAGCATCAGGCGGGCACTGAGCGACCGCCTTTGGACTGTGCCCCATGGTTTGCAGCGGCCCAACATCAACGATTTTTACGGCCTTTCCCTGTAGCTTCGCCATCACGGCGCGCAGCATGAGCTGCTCATCTGCGTTGGGGCCACACCAGATGATGAAGCTAGCCTCCCTGCCACCGAGTTCGTCGAGAACCGGCAGTCCGATGCCATTCATGATTTCATCGAAGGCAAAGTCAGCGTAGATCGTCTTGAAGAGCGTCTTGATCCACCTGCGACGTTCAGCAATGCCATCGGGCGTATCCAGGCAGAACAACGGGCCCATCGAAAGGTTGTCATCCAGCGGTACCACACGCTGGCCTGCCTCACCCGAAACCAGCGCGGCAACCGTTCCGGCGGCGGAACCGCCGAGGACAAGATGGATTGTTTCTATATTCATGACATCACGTCCAAGAAAGACATTGGCACGAAGCCCTAGCACGAAAGGCAAAGACTGGACAGCGAGGACGATGCCGCTCTTGCAGGCCCAAGGCTGAGGGCAACAAATGGTCAGTTCGCAAGGTGGTGCACAATATCCTTCTCGCCGATGAGGTTCTCACTCGACCGACAGCCGGTTCTGCACCCGCAACTCGGTTGACTTGTCATAAGCACTCTGCGAGCAATAGTTCGTTAAAATGATAACCACTGAATGGGAGTTAACGTATGGGACTTGAAGCATTGATCGTCGCGCTGATCGTCGGCGCTGTTGCGGGATGGATTGCAGGCTTGGTCGTGAAGGGCGGCGGGTTCGGACTCGTCGGTGACATCGTGGTGGGTGTCGTGGGCGCCCTTGTCGCCGGATGGTTGTTCCCGACACTTGGCATCAATCTCGGAGCTGGTATCGTCGGAGCGATCATTTCTGCTGCGATCGGCGCCATCATCGTTCTGGTTCTCATCAAGATCCTGAAGCGAGCCTGATCAGGAATACCGGTTCGTCACGGAAATAGTCTCAACATTCCCGGCTGACGCGTTCGCCACTGCCACAAACCTGTCTGCTGCGATCTAGCGGCAGACAAAAAGGGGATTCACGCGCTGACAGCGGTCTGGCCGAAGTGATTCGAAAGGTAAGCCTTCAGCTCAAAAGGAAACCTGATTACGCATGAACTTCAGCCAGCTTTAGCAGGTGATACAGCATTGGAGGGGTTCGTACCGCGGCCCACGAGAGGCGCGGCATCATGGCGGCGAGATCGTATCTGCGGTTGAAGCGGTATTCGAATTCGGCGAGATATCGCGGCACGTGCTTGCTATTGATGGAGCGGTAGGTTCCGGTGATGGCGGCCTTGATGTTGCCAAGTGCGGTGTTGACCCATTTGAAGGCAGGAGTTTGGGCAGCCCGGTATCCCGAACCTGTGTTGATGACCTGATGCGAACATCCGGCGTGGGTCACGCTGGTAAAACAGTGCAGGCCGTCGCTGACTACGGCGCAATCGGGACCGAGGCTGCGTCTGGCAAATGCCGAGATCGAAGACCCGCTGCAGCCGGCAACCCGTCGCAGCTTCATGCGAACCGGCTAGCTTCGGACGTGGTTTCAACCACAGCGACAAAGGGTGTCTTACCGGGTGCTTCAAGGCCCCGTTTGCCGCCCCTGCGCTGGCCACCGAGGTAGGCGTCGTCGATCTCCACACGGCCGGTGAGGGTCTTGTCACCGTCGCGTTCGAGCATAACCTGCTTCAGCTTGTGCTTGATCTGCCAGGCGGTGGTCTGCATCACGCCCATGCGACGGCCAAGTTCGATGCTGGAGATGCCCTGTTTGCTTTGGGTGAGATAATGGATCGCACGAAACCAAAGGCGCAGCGGCAGTTTGGTGGAGGCAAAGATCGTCCCCGCTATCAACGAAGTCTATCTGCGGCATCCGGCGCACTGAAACAACTCGCGGCATTTCAGTATGCCATGCCGCTCCTAAACGCGGGCGAGGCACTCAAAGCCATTTGGCCACCGCGAAGCCACGACAACAGCCCGACATTGTTCCTCGGTACCATATTGGAGTTCGAATGCAGGCTCGCTGAGCCCCTTCTGGAACTGCACCTTGTTGCGCGCCATCAAAAACACCCATGAAATCAATGATGTTCGCTATTTGTACCACACTGAAAATGGCTGAGCAATGTGCGTAATCAGGAAAGAAAAAGGCCCGGCATTGCGCCGGGCCTTCGCAGTCTTCAGGGGAACTCGCGTCAGAAGCGCAGCTTCGCCGTGGCGCGCACCACGCTGAACTGGTAGTCGACAGAGCCTTCGGAAGTCAAGTCTTCGGTCCCGGGAAGTCCGCCTGGAGCAATAAAACCGTCATCATCCCAGTCAGCATCGCCGAGGTCGACGTAGAGATACTCGACCCCAAGGCTCCAATTGTCGATGCCGTATTCCATGCCAGCACCAATGGTCCAGCCCCAATTCACGTCATCAACTGAGCCTTCCCACCGCCCAAGCGTGTCTGTACTCTGGTCGTTCTGGTACAAGCGAACATCTGAACTGGCTTCCATGTGGCCATAGGCGAGACCACCCGTACCGTAGAACAGGATATTGTCGGCTGCAAAACCAAGCCGTCCGCGCAGCGTGCCGAACCAGTCCGCGTCGAAGGACAGCTCATTCTCTACATAAAAATCACTCCCGCCGGGGGAAATATTACGTTCTCTGTTCTGTTCACCGCTGAAACCAAGATAGTTTATGTCGGCCTCAACGCCCAGAACGAAGCTGTCCATTTGCCAGTTATAGCCAAGCATGGCACCACCGGTGAAAACCGCATCATCGCCCGTGAGGCTGTCACTGAGCTCGTCTGCCAGTTCACTCACTGATTCAGGCCCATTCACTTCATTGTCGACTTCGGAATTGTTCCAGGCCACGCCGGCGTTCACGCCGAAGTAGAAGCCCGACCAGTCATAAGCGGCGGGTGCGGGAACGATGTCAGCGGCGCGGGCTGCAGTGGTCAGCGCCGTGGCGGACAGGAGAGCGGTTGCGGCGAGAATGACGTTCTTCACTTGATACCCCTGCATCTAATGCGATTCGTTGCGGCAATCATTTGCCGCATTGTTCATCATTAGCAAACGGGCCGACGAAGACAATATCGACACCATGCAATTGCACGGATTGAATTGGACTGTGGTTCGCGGGCAACAGTTGATGCAATCCAGAGCTGAAATTATCACATGAAGGGTCATTAAAGCCCTAATACCAATGTTCATTGGGCCTGAGTGACATGAGCCCAAGCCAATCATGCACTAACATTAACATTCAAATTGGACCGCTCGTTGGGGGCCGATCATGTTGCAACAGAGCTTTTCAGAGGTATCTCTGATCATGCACTACACCATTTCAAACTCAGACCGCCGATTGTTACAATAGAGAACCCTAACGCGAGCTAGTGGACACTCCCACAACCCAAGAATTTCGTTGGTCAAACTCTTTTTTGCAGCAGTGATGATGTGGCAGAAAAGTGACACTGCGCTGCTGCATGTTTATGCATAGTTGAATCGAAAGGAAGTGACTGATAGGACTCATACATAGGATTTCAAGAAGGGTGGCAATCAGATGTTTGAGAGAGTTTTTCTGGCTTCGGTTGTTGCCGTTGGCTTTGTGGGAGCAGCTAATGCAGCGGACGTGCCCGTAGTGGCACCCGCGGATTGGACGGGCTTTTATGTCGGAGCGGGCGGCGGATTGAACTCTGTTTCTGCAGATGAACAGGGATATGGGTCCACTCGTATCCAAGAATATGATCCGGAAGATTTCAGTTCGAGTTCTAATGACCGTTGGCAAAACGATGTCGAAGAATGGGGAGGCTTGGCTACGGTCGAGGCAGGTTTCGATTATCAAGTCGATCAGTTTGTTATCGGCGTAGCGGGAAGCTACGATTTCGTTGGGATTAGCGCGGAAACAGACTCGCAGGGCGAGTGCACCAATTCCGACACAGATCAATTTCCCTGCACAACCTTTTCTCAGGGATCGTTTGAAATTGGAGACGCCTGGTACCTGGGCGCTCGCGTTGGATATCTGGCGACAGCGTCTACTCTTCTGTTCCTGTCAGGCGGGTACACGCAAGCTGAAGTTGCTCATGGTGGTTATCACGAATATCGAGAAAGCGCAAAAAATTATATCTGGGTCTCTGCGGGAAATGAAGAATGGAAGCAGGGTTACTACTTAGGCGCCGGTATTGAGCAGATGTTGACCGAAGCGATCTCTATGAAGATCGAGTACAGGTTTGCTGATTATGGGTCAGTGAATGAATCCTACAGTGGGACTGGCCTGAACGATTTTGACGGCCCAGGCTATGCGATAGATGAATTCGAGGTCAACCATAAGGTGGAAGACATCCTAAGTCAGACGATCCGGGCGACTGTAAATTTGCGGTTCTAGTTTAATCTGAAATTGGAGCGCGTTGATCGGCCCTGAAAAAATAGTGCTGTTCAAACAGCACTAATTTCAATCATCTGATTTGAGGAAATTGTTTGCATAGCAGTACGGCCGCGCCTGTACAAAGCCTGTGCAGCCACTTTTTGTACCATGTAAGTATTTGTTTAAACACGTATTTTGTGTTTGCAGTGTTAGTACAAGCACTGCCATGGGGCTTACGCTTAAGTCGTGATTTCAACGACTTAAGTCTCCGGTAGGACCTAGGCAGTCTAGGCAATATGCTGCGCTTGGGAGCAATTTCTAGGCGTTCGCTAGGCATAGGTGGTCGAAGATCCAGCCCGCATCCATGATGGCAAGATCCTCGTGTTCAAGCGCGGTGGCCGATACCACGCCAGGATCGGCATCGGGCCGAACAAATACCTCTACCGTTCGCTGAAGACGGCCAACAGGGGGCTGGCCATCAGGGAAGCTCAGCGGCTGGGCTATGAGCTGGAGTTCCGCAGCGAGCATGGCATCCCCGCAGCATCCCGACGCTTCGATGACGTCATCGAGGAGTATCTGGCCCATCGGCGCAGGGAACATCTGCAGGGCCGCACCTCTGCGAACGCCCTGCGGCAGATCGAGCGTGTGGGAAGGTTCTGGCTGGCCTTTTCCGGGGATCGGCTGCTGACTGACATCGGCAATGTGGAGCTCAGGGAGTTCGTGTCGTGGCGGCGCGACTACTACACCACGCACCCCTTCAAGCACCACAATGCCAAGCGCTATCCGCAGGACAAGACCATCCAGTGGGATGTCATGCTGGGCAAGGCCATCATCAAGTGGGCGCATGAGCGGGGCTATCGCGGCACCATGCAGCTGCCGACCTATTCGTTCGTAAGCGCCGTCTACGCCCCATAGAGATTGCTGTTGCGGCCTGAAGGATTTTCGGAGCGGTGTCGATGTGGGTGCTGATTTGAGCGCTCACAATGAGCTCACTGGGGAATCCCGGGTGAGCTCATTGTGAGGGATTTGAGGACGCAGCGGCGTAGGCCCATGGCATCAGGGCGTCGATGTCCTTGTTGAGGTGGCCCTGGGCAAGTCTGGTGAAGAGGTACAGGAGGTAGGCATAGGGATCGACGCCGTTCATCTTCGCCGAGCCGATGAGCGAAGCCATGCGGGCCCAGGAGCGTCCGCCCTCGTCGTGACCTGCAAAGAGCGCATTGCGGCGATTCATGGCCGGGCTCCTGATGGCATTCTCAACCAGGTTCGAGTCCATGTCGACATGACCGTCCTCGAGGAACAGCCGGAAGCCAGACTGGCGCTTCAGCATGTAGGCAAGCGCCAAGCCCAGCTTCGACTTGCGCGACACACGCGCGGCCTGGGCCGAGAGCCAGTCGAAGAAGGCATCGACGAGCGGCCGGGACATCTCCTGGCGGACGGCGCGGCGGTGATCCGGGGCCTTGCCGCGGATGCCGTCCTCGATCTTGTAGAGCGCGGCGATGCGCAGGAGCGCCTCGTCCACGATGGGCGAGCCCGCCTTGGGCTTGGCCTCGATCAGTTTTCTCCTCCCGTGTGCCCAGCTTGCGTCAGGCAAGTCCCGGATCGGGGTAAGAGAATAGGAAGGGTAAGCGCAACGCCGACCCCATTCTAGCGGGGCCGTGTTCGGCATGAGAGAAGCGGATCCAATTTTGGATTGGGTTTCTGATCATGGCATTGGACGGCAAAATGGACGCCCAATTGGACGTCTCATCGACTGGGCGGGTCTCGCGTCTGGAGGTTCTGGATGGGCCGACAGGACGCAAGCAGCGGAGCGAAGCGGAACGTGCCCGGATCGCGGCGGAGAGCTTCCGGCCTGGGGTGTCTGTTTCTGAGGCCGCGAGGCGGTATGGGGCGACCTTGTTCTCGCCGACGACAACTTCGCATCGATCGCCGCGGCTGTGCGCGAGGGACGGACCGTCTACGACAATCTGAAGAAGGTCATCAGCTGGACCCTGCCGACCAATACCGGCGAAGGCCTGACGATCGTTCTCGCCTTGCTTCTGGGACTTGCCCTGCCCGTGACGGCCGTCCAGATCCTGTGGATCAACCTCATTACCGGCATCACGCTCGGTGTGGCACTTGCCTTCGAGCCGACTGAGGCCGGCACGATGGCGCGGCCACCCCGCCGCCGCGATGCGCCACTCCTCTCGGGCGAACTCGTCTGGCACGTGGTACTGGTAGGCCTACTCTTTCTTGCGGCGGTGTTCGGAATGTTCAGCTATGCCATCGACAAGGGCTATCCGCTCGCCCTGGCGCAGACCATGGCGATGAACACGCTGGCTGTGCTCGAGATCTTTCACCTCTTCTTCATCCGCAACATCCACGGCACGTCGCTGACGTGGGCGGCCGTTCGCGGCACGCGGGTGGTCTGGCTGGTTGTCCTCACCATCACCAGTGCGCAGTTCGCGGTGACCTACCTGCCGCCGCTGCAGGCCATGCTCCGCACCCAGTCCGTGCCGTTGCTCGACGGCCTGCTCATCGTGGGTGTCGGTGCAGTGTTCTTTGCGATCATCGAGATCGAGAAGCAGATCAGGTTGGGACTGAGAAGTTGATCCGACGAATGTGGGCGTGCTGGTTGAGCGCTATTGCGCTCCCGGCACGCCCCGTGATCTCCGAAGTGGGCATCGCAGTTCCAACCCACAGAGGAAAAAAACATGCGCATTTCCCATTTCAACCAGGCAGAACTCGCGTTCCGCTGGCGTATCTCGCCACGCACACTTGAAAGATGGAGATGGTCCAAGACAGGCCCCGTCTTTCTGAAGATCGGCGGACGGATCATATACCGCCTGGAAGACATCGAAGCTTTCGAGAAAGCTTCCATCAGGCCTGCGGTCGCCATGGCGGTGCCACATGTCGAAGCGGAGCACAGGGCCGCCACATAGCAGCGTGGGGCTCCCAGATGGACTATGGGGGCTTCTAACGGGTCCCGCAGACGCAGCGTTTCGTGACCAATCCTGGAGTAGCGGCATCTGACTTTTTGCAAACCTGCGGGTTCGTTTGCAAAGCGGTAAGGATGACACGGGAACAGAGACAGTTTGTAACTCCCCGTATCTGTTCACATTTTGTCGGCTCCTGCGGGGTGGAGCGGGCTCCAGCGTAGTTGTTCGCAAATCTGCGTAATGGCGGAGGGAGAGGTGCTGGGTCCGAACTGTCTGGGCGGGAGGAAGCGAAGTCCTAGGTACGATTGCGCAAACCGGCGCTCAGGCTCGTTTACGCAAGATTGCGTTCCAGCCCGCCACGCAGAGACTACATGCCTAAATACTCATACGCTCCATGAGTTCAGCGTGAAGATCTTAGTCGCCACCACACTCAGCGTTCGAGAGCGGTTAGCCTCCATGCCCAAGCGCTGGTAAGCTCGGAGGCATTCACACTCTGCCGACAACAGTGATCGCAGCAACATCCATACGTTTAAAGGTCAGGCTGAGAGATTTTGAACGGCTATTTGACCTCAATGGTGATGCTTGGAATTCTGCCAGTGAATCGCGACTTGGTCTCAGCGCCCACCGCCTCGACCACAGGTGTCCCAAGGTCGATACCGACGTCAGCGGTCTCGTCGGCTGAAAACAGGCCTGCTTGAGTGAGGTCGATGCGTCCTTCGGCGATCTTTTCGTCATTCACGAAGAGCGATGCGTTGCCGCCCTTGCCCGGGCCGCCGCCATCATAGTCGAACTGGAAGCGCAACTTGGCCATACCGGGGGCGAGTTTCTTTGAAGAAACAATTGATGTGCTCTTCAATCCCAGGAAATTGTAGTCATAGGCAGGAATCCCGTCCTTGACATAAAGGGACCAGCCACCGAACCGTCCGCCTTGTGCAATCAGCGTGCCGTTGCCGCCGTTCTCTGGAACTTCGATCTCGGCGGTAATCGTGCTGGAACGATTCTTCACGTTGATGAAGGCGCCTTCCAGCATTCCAGTCATGCCCTCGGCCAGGGTGAGCGATGTTCGTCCGGACATAAGGTCGGGACGTCCAACTGCTGAGCCATCAAGCCTTTCGAAGACCCGATCATCCATTGGCAGGACACCATATTTCACCGCTTCCTCCAGGAACAACGCCTGCAGCTCGGCAAGTTTCTCCGGATTCTGCGCGGCGACGTCGTTGGCCAGGCTGAAGTCAGTCCGGACATCATAAAGCTGCCAAGCAGAATTGTCTTTCAAGCTGCGGCGAGGCTTGGCCTCCCAAGGTGCCCTATGAATGGTTCGTGCATACCAGCCGTCATGATAGATCGCGCGGTTGCCGGCAATTTCGAAATACTGGGTGGTATGGCGTTCCTTGGCATTCGCGTCCTCGAACGAGTATGTGAGACTCGTGCCCGCCATGGGAATCTGCTTCACGCCGTTGACCGAGGTCGGTTCCGGCAGGCCGATCGCCTCCAGCACTGTGGGCGCCACGTCAATCACGTGGCTGAACTGCGTGCGGATCCCGTTTTCCGCTTTGATGCCCTCGGGCCAGGACACGGCCATGCCATTCCGCGTACCACCGAAATCCGATGGTACCTGCTTCATCCAGCCGAAGGGCGCATCGAAGCCCACCGCCCAGCCTGCCGCCATATGGGGATAGGTTTCCGGTCCGCCCCACTTGTCGATGAGTTTGAGCATATCTTCAACCTTCTCCTGCACACCGTTGAAATAGGTGTACTCGTTGAACATGCCATTCTGGCCGCCTTCGCCGCTGGTGCCGTTATCCCCGGCGATATAGAACACCAGGGTGTTGTCGCCCTGTCCGACTTCCTTGAACGCGTCGAGCATGCGGCCGGTCTCGTGGTCGGTGAATTCTACAAATGCGGCGAACACCTCTGCCTGACGCGCGAAGAGGCGCTTCTCATCCGCTGACAGCGTGTCCCAGTCCCTGATTTCCTTGGGCTTGGGAGCCAGTTTTGTGCCCGCAGGCACAACCCCCAGCGCAATCTGCCGGGCGAGCGTTTCCTCACGAAGTTTGTCCCAGCCTTGATCGAACTTGCCTTTCCAGCGGTCAATCCACTCCTTCGGCACATGGTGAGGCGCGTGCGTTGCTCCTGGGGCAAAGTACACGAAGGTCGGCCTGTCGGGGGACATCGCCTTCTGGTGCTTGATCCAGGCGCGCGCCTTGTCCGTCATATCGGTCATGAAGTGGTAATTGGGATCGTTCGGGAGTTCGATCTGAGCCGTGCCATCGAACAGGAATGGCGCCCACTGGTTCGTCTCGCCGCCCAGGAAGCCATAGAACTTGTCAAATCCCTGCCGGGTCGGCCAACGATCCGTGGGACCTGCAACGCTCGTCTCCCAGACTGCTGTTTCATGCCATTTGCCGAAGGCGCCAGTGGCATAGCCATTGAGGCGCAGCATTTCGGCCAGCGGTGCGGTGGATGCGGGGATCTGGCCTGTAGCGCCAGGAAAGCCAGTCGCCATTTCGGTAATGAACCCCATGTTCACTGTATGGTGGTTGCGCCCGGACTTGAGCGCTGCCCGCGTCGGCGAACACAGAGCCGTCGTGTGAAAGTTGGTATAGCGCAAGCCGTCTTGCGCAAGCCTGTCCAAGGTCTCCATGCGAACCGGTCCGCCAAAAGTACCGGGCACACCAAATCCAAGGTCATCGATCAGCACGATCACCACGTTGGGCGCATCTGCGGGTGGCTTCACCTGGAAGCGGGCCGGCACCTCGACGTCGCGCGCGTCGATCGCGGTGATCGGTTGCCGCGCCGGTTCGGAAACAGGCAGTATGCGGCGGTCGATAGGAGCGTCCTGCGCGCGAAGGGGCGCTGTTACAGCAAAGCCCACCGCGGCCAACGAGAAGGATACAATCATTACGCGCTTGAACAGAGTCTGCATGACGCACCGCTTTCTTAAAACTTGACAATTATTCGTGTCGTAAAGGACCCCGAGTGGAACTCACTCCGGATGTTGTGCGGTTGGCAGCCCGCCCAACAATTTCAACCGATAGCATGAATGACCGATCGCCGACAGGGAAACACATGCCGCGGCCTCCCAGGTCCGACGTGGGCTACCGGTCCGCGCATACCACGCTCACGGAGCAACCTCGGGATATCGCTATGTCCTCAGATGTATTTTACGACGAAAAAAAGAGATGCGGGTTGAGGCAGGTCAATCGCCCTCCCCGCTCGATGCAATATGTATGAACGTTCACCACTGACGATAAGCTCGAGGCTGCCGTTCGATCACGCTGCTTCGCCAAATCGGCAAAACATTATGCGGGAGTCTTGGTGTTGTGTCTTGAGACATAGTTGAACTCAGTCGAAAGGTTATCGAGATGATAATGATATTCCGAACCAGGAGAGGACTTCAGCACAGCCTTCTCGGTGCCGCTGCAGCCTTGGCTCTCACCCTCGCGGCATCTACGTCAGCCACGGCAGATGAGAGTGATGCCAAGGCCCTGCTGAAGGGCATGTCCGATTATCTGGCTGCGCAGAAGTCGATCTCTCTCAGCTACGACTCCGTTTACGAAGTTGTCAGCAAGGACAAGCAGAAGCTTCAGCTTGCGAGCTCCGGCACGGTCGAGTTGAGCCGGCCTGATAAGATCCATGCCACTCGTTCAGGCGGATTCGCCGATATCGACCTCGTGTTCGACGGCAAGACTGTCTCGATGCTCGACAGGAGCGAGAACGCATATGTCCAGGCGGAAGTCCCCGGTTCGGTCGACAACCTGATTGACCAGCTTCGCGACAAATTCCACAGGCCCCTCCCGGCCGCTGATCTTCTTGGCTCCAATGTCTACGATGTGCTGATGGCGGACGTGACCGAGGTGAAAGATCTGGGTAGCGGGGTGATCGGCGGCACCGAATGCGATCATCTCGCCTTCCGCGCCAAGGAACTGGACTGGCAGATCTGGATTGCCCAAGGGAAGACCCCCTATCCGTGCCGCTACGTGATCACGACCACGCAGGTGGACCAGGCACCGCAGTTCACGTTCCAGGTCCGAGAGTGGAAGGCCGGTGACGGATCTGTTGCAGGCGATTTCAGCTTCAAGGCGCCAGCCGGGGCCAAGGCCTTGGATATGGCGGCTCTCAAGGAGTTGAAGGGCCTCAATGAAATGCCGAGCAACTTCACGACGGGAGACGCACAATGACGATATCCAGGAAACTGAAAATTCTTGCGCTGGCTGCCGTGATCGGCCTCATCGGGTGGCAGTCCGCTGACAAAGTCACGGGGTCAACACCCTTCGGTGTCGTCTCGGAGGCCGAAGCGCGTGTCGGACGCCCTCTGACGCCCGTCAGCGTTGCCGGTGCGACCCGCCGCACGGTGCGCCGCTGTGCGGCCGGCGTCTACAACTGCTGACTTGATCCTGCGCGAACAGAAGCCGTTCTTCGGGGCGGCTTTTTTCATTGCCGCGGAACCAGTCCAGAGCCCACCGGGCTGGCATGGGATTTTGCTGGCTGTCTTCATTTTCGTGAGCCAGCGCGTTCGTTCGCAGTTCGGCGTGAGTGCCCGATGAACGGAGACAGTTTGTAACTGCCCGTATCTGCTAAGATTTTGTCGACTCCTGCGGGGCGCAGCGGGCTCCAGCGCAGTTGTTCGCAATTCTGCGTATTGGCGGAGGGAGATGGTCTGGGAACCAACCGTCTTGGCGGGGAGAAGCGAAGTTCTTAGGATGATTGCGGGAACCCGCTTTCAAGGTCGACTACGCACGATTGCGGTAATTCCCGCCAAGCAGAGACTACGCCTCTCACACCGACGACGGCCACAATCAACTCATTGAAAGCGCCGCTGCGAGCACCTCGATAGGTCGTCGCGATATCTGAATTAATCCGCTGAAAGGCGACGAGTATTCCGCAACCAGAAAGATGGCCGTAGCGGCAGCAGCGGCGGCCCCGTAAAGTGCCATGCGGCTACACCAGTCTTGGCTCGCACTGAGACCCAAGCCAACAAACACTACAGCGGACCAAATCAGCAGTGCAACGATTAGGGCAATCGGCAAGGCAATATGCTCAAGTGTAGCAAGCCGGAATCGTTCATGAATCAGATCATCCGCGAGCAGGAGCGCGCTATCTTTCAGTTTCTGCTGCCCGGGCCCAGCCGGTGAAAGCGCGAGTATGCCCATGATGAAGGATTCGTTCTGCGCGCGACTGCCCACATCAAGCCCGGCTTCACCCTGGGGTTCCCAAAGCGATAGCAAGATCGGCTCAACAGAAGCGCGAAGGTCTGCGCGCACGGCATCAGCATCTGATCCATAAAGTCGAAGGGCTTCATCAAGGCTGGTCACACCGGCAACCAAGGAGGATATTGAAGCACTCTGTCGCTCTAGGGATTCCTGCCCATTTGCAATCAGCAAGCCCAGAACCAGCGCTGTCAGCGAGGCAATTATGCCGGTAGCTTGTTTCACGGTGTCGCGAGCACCAGAAGTGACGCGCTCACCTCCGATACGGCCTCCCGTCTCAATGGACGAGATCAAGAGAAGAAAGGTGAATAGACTGAGGAGTGCGCCCGACATGAAAGGAAAATAGACCGATTCGGATATCGCAGAAAACGTTATTGTTCAAATGCAAACGCCGTCTCCGCCCCATTTGAAGGTCGGGGTTCCGAAAGGCTCGCAGAAGAGAGAGCTTCGTTCTGATTCATCAGGATGCGATGGAGATGATCGAAGGTGTAGACGATACTAACGCACAGACAGCGATTATCAGCCGGTCACAAGGCTCACCGCCCGTCATCGAGTTTATCCGTTCATCATCGACGATGCCACTACCATTCAAAGCCGACTGGCCTGAACAGTCGATGATGGTTGCATCCCCGAATTCCGTCGACATTTCAAATCCTCCCAATGATCATGGCAAGACTTGTTCTGCCAAAAGGCCTTCCAACTTGCTGCAGAACTGTCAGCCAAACACCGCGAGCCCCTCTTTGATGCGCGACAGGATCGCGTAAGTGACGATCGTCAGTACAACGTTGCGGCTGCCGTGAACAAGAGCCCGAAGGTGATGTTAAGAGGCGTCACTTGTCCAATTCTACGACTGGCATCGGAACCGCTCCAACTGCAAGCTCCCTTGCTCCACCTGCCGGGGGAACGAAGTTCGGTGGTACATGCGACACTCCCACCATACAGACAGACAGACCCATCTCTGAGTCGTGGGCGTAGTCATCAAGCTGAGCAGTTTCTCCATTGCCCCTTTGTCTTTGCACGCCTGACAAGCTGATAAATTGCGTTGTTCTTGCTCATAAGCTGTCTGACCAGATCTGGCGCACACTGGATGGGCATCTCAAACTCGAACCCGTAGTCCAGGCCGACGATCCGCACGGCGTAGTGTTAAGGTAGAAAATCCTCGATCAAGCGCCTGGTCGTAGGACTGCAATCGGCCACCTCCAGATAAAATGGGTAGACGCTCTCGGAATAGTCGCGAGGCGCGCCAATGTCCGCTGGTTCCGACCGATCATCAGCTTCCATCACGGTATCCGCATTCTAGCTTCAGTGCGCTTGCCTACTCGACCGCAGTTCACGCAGGGCTTCGCCCAAAGCTCACGTGTCTTTCAGACCAGCCCCAGAAAAGTGCATTCAATTACACTTATTGTACTGATAGTCGCCAAACTCGAGCCAGTCCTTGTCTCCATCGCGGAAGACCAGAAACTCATTGCGATTCTCCCCCAGCAGAGCGACCACGAAGCCCTTGGGCGGCTGCTGTTTGCTGCCAAAATAGCTAAAGGCGGTCATGGCCCGAATGGTTTCACCATTGACAGTAACCCGGGCGTCCCATTGGTCCTCTGGATTCTTGATGATGACGAACTCGATCTGGCGCTTTATGGCCCCGCCGCCGCAATAGACCACGCCTTCCGGTGCCTCCATGGAGGCCGTCATCGCCGTGCCGCCGGATGCGCAGGCGGCGCGCAATGCTCCAATGGCAGCTTCCGAACCCTTGAGGTCAAAGATGCCATAGCTCACATCCTGATCGACCTTTGACAGGTTCAGAACCGCGTTCTTCGAGAGTTCCTTGAGCACGAATTCATAGTCGGCCGGATCCGAGAAGATGATCTCGACCGGGTAGTTGTCGACAATGCGTATGGTCGAATTGGCAGCACCCGCCTGGAACGCGCCCACTTCCGTGGAGCCGTTCTTCATGAACCGGATGGCGAGTGCCTGCTTCTGCTGGATCTCCTGCGCGTCTTCATAGGCCGCGGGTGCGAACCGGACGCGGTCGCATTGCAGCTCGACGGTCATGTTCCTGGACTGGATGAAGGCGCTTGGAGATGGAGACGCGTTGAATGCCCAATCTGCCCGGGCGGGCAGAATCGCCAGGAATGAGAAAACAAGCCCCATCATGGACGCCCGGATCATGTAACGCATCTCCATTCTCTCCCGGTCTCAGTTGGTGCGGATCGAGAACTTCATCATCACCGACAAGGCGTCATCAAGTATGACTAACGTATCCCCGCCCGCTGTGCCGAAGTCAACGGTCTCGTCGAACCTGTCATACGGGCCTTCTAGCGAAAGTGCGGTGTCGTCGGACACGAAAGCGGAGATACCACCTCCGATGACGCCCCAAACGAGTTCACTAAATCGGATTGGAAACAGGATGCGCTCAAGCCGCCGAACGCACCTGTTTCCGTGAAGGTCGCATCAAGGTTCGTACAGGCGGCTCGCTATTCTCGCCTACCTGAACATCTTCCAGCAGTGCTCGTAACCGTCCTTGAAGTAGGGTTCGAAGCGGCTGTCATAATGGTCGGAGTGACGCCCATGGAACATGCTCATGCTCGCCTGGGCATCGCTCGTGCCTTCGTGGCAGCCATCATCATAATAAGCACGCTCATTTGAACCAGGCGTTGGCGCGTTGTCGTAGGTGGGCCGAGACGGCTTTTTCTGCGCGTCAGCAGATGCATTCTGGTATCCGATGTCATAACCCTGCCGGTAACACTCTCCGCGGTTGTTCCACTTCAGTGCGACCTTCCGGCCATGACGCAGCGGGTTGAAGTCAAGCAGATGGGAGCCATCCGCGCGCCCATCGGACACGCCCTGTTCGTAGGCATGCTGGTGGTCTGTTCCGCAATTTTGTGCGGCAGCACCAGATACCTGCAGTCCTA
>Ga0315902_10005061_pt1 | contig 18714 bp, 13 predicted proteins | sample LakEriMetagenome_9_FD_203523 | JGI IMG/M metagenome (GOLD analysis project Ga0315902, IMG submission 203523) | Freshwater fungal communities from buoy surface, Lake Erie, Ohio, United States - Buoy 12 MA117 | ecosystem: Environmental > Aquatic > Freshwater > Lake > Lake biofilm | place: USA... | reverse complement strand
TTTCAGTAGTTACTTTTCCAGCTAAAATTTCTTTGGAAAGCTGATTCAATACTTCTCTTTGAATAACTCTTTTTACAGGTCGAGCACCAAATTGTGGGTCGTAACCTTTTTGTGCTAAGTGTTCAATGGCTTCCGGTGTTGCGTCTAATGTAATATTTTGATGAGCTAACATTTTGATAACACTTTTTAATTGCAAGCCAACAATCTCTTTGATATTAGCATTAGTCAAAGGCGTAAACATTACAATTTCATCAATTCTGTTTATAAACTCTGGACGAACGGTTTGTTTTAATAAGCCTAGAACTTCTACTTTGGCTGCTTCTGTAGCTGCTTCAATTCCGCCTTTTAAATTTTCGAACTTTTCCTGAATAATTTGACTTCCCATATTGGAAGTCATGATGATAATAGTGTTTTTAAAATCGGCAAGTCGTCCTTTGTTGTCGGTCAAACGTCCTTCATCTAATACTTGCAACAAGATATTAAAGGTATCAGGATGTGCTTTTTCTATTTCGTCTAATAAAACTACAGAATAAGGTTTTCTTCGTACAGCTTCTGTTAATTGACCACCTTCGTCATAACCTACATAACCTGGAGGCGCACCAACCAATCGGCTTACACTATGACGTTCTTGATATTCACTCATGTCAATACGTGTCATAGCGTTTTCATCATCGAATAAATATTCGGCTAACGCTTTCGCCAATTCGGTTTTTCCTACACCAGTTGTACCTAAAAAGAGGAATGATCCAATAGGTTTTTTCATGTCTTGCAATCCGGCTCGACTTCTACGAACGGCATCGCTTATGGCCTCAATCGCTTCTTCTTGACCTACAACTCTGTGGTGCAATTCATCTTCCAATTTTAAAAGTTTTTCTCTTTCACCTTGAAGCATTTTCATTACGGGAACTCCAGTCCATTTGGCAACTACTTCAGCAATGTCTTCACGAGTTACTTCTTCTTTGATTAAGGAAGTTCCGTCTTGTTTTTCCAGTAATTCCTTTTGAAATTTATCCAAACGTTCCTGTGCCTCTTTTATTTTTCCGTACCGTATTTCAGCTACTTTACCATAATCACCATCGCGTTCAGCACGTTCGGCTTCGTATTTAAAATCTTCAATTTCGGTTTTTGCTATTTGGATGTTATCGACTATGTCTTTCTCTGATTTCCATTTGGTAAAAATCTCATTTCTATCTTCTTTAAGATTCGCCAAATCTAATTTGAGCACTTTCATTTTGCTTTCGTCATTCTCGCGTTTTATGGCTTCTAATTCGATTTCCAACTGCATTATCTTTCTGTCCAAAACATCTAACTCTTCAGGTTTTGAATTAATTTCCATCCGCAATTTAGAAGCAGCTTCATCAATTAAGTCAATAGCTTTATCCGGAAGAAATCTATTCGTAATATAGCGTTGCGATAATTCAACAGCCGCAATAATTGCTTCGTCTTTGATTTGTACTTTGTGATGCGTTTCGTATTTTTCTTTGATTCCGCGAAGAATTGAAATTGCGCTTTCGGTATCCGGTTCGTCAATCATAATCTTTTGAAAACGACGTTCTAAGGCTTTATCTTTCTCGAAGTATTTTTGATATTCATCTAAAGTTGTTGCACCGATAGCACGTAATTCACCACGAGCCAAAGCTGGTTTTAGAATATTAGCCGCATCCATCGCACCTTCGCCACCGCCAGCTCCAACTAATGTGTGAATTTCATCAATGAAAAGTACAATATCACCTTCGGCAGAAGTAACTTCTTTCACTACAGCTTTTAATCGTTCTTCAAATTCCCCTTTATATTTTGCGCCTGCAATCAACGAACCCATATCGAGTGAATAAACGACTTTGTCTTTTAGATTTTCGGGCACATCACCATCTACAATTCTGTGTGCTAAACCTTCGGCAATGGCTGTTTTACCAACTCCAGGTTCACCCACAAGCATCGGATTGTTTTTTGTACGTCGCGTTAATATCTGTAAAACTCTCCTAATTTCTTCATCTCTTCCAATAACCGGATCAAGTTTTCCTTGACGGGCTAATTCATTTAAATTTTTAGCATACTTATTCAAGGCATTATAAGTTTCTTCAGCAGAAGCAGAAGTTACTCTTTCTCCTTTTCGGATTTCGGCAATAGCGGATTCTAATCCTTTTTCAGTTACACCTTGGTCTTTTAGGATTTGTGCCACCTTGCTTTTAGATTTGAATATGGCTAAAATTAAATGCTCAATAGAAACATATTCATCTTTCATTTTTTTAGCAATGATATTTGCTTCGTTTAGTGCCGTATTAGCTTCACGAGATAATATTATCTCACCGCCAGAAACTTTTGCAAAACTTTGAATAGTGCTATCTAAAATCTTTTTTAATAAATCTACATTTACATTTAATTTTTTCAAAATAAATGGAGTTACATTTTCGTCAACCTCTAGAATTCCTTTAAAAATATGCTCATTCTCGAGTTGTTGATGACCAAAACTTTGTGCAATTTGCTGTGCTTGTTGCAGTGCTTCTTGCGATTTGATTGTTAAGTTGTTTATGTTCATAGCTGCAGGTTTTTAAAATTATTGTATTTTATTTAAAGATGTTTACCTTTGGACTGAGTTGGACAATATGTGTTCCAATGTAAATTTACAGTCAAAATGTCTTTCATTATATGATTTTCATCATTTTTATAAGACAAAATGTCTCAAAAACAGACAATTATGAGTTTTTTAAAGAATATGTTTGGTTCTAATGAAGAAAAGCAATCGGTTTCAAAAGTAGGATGGAGACCACTAACTGATTTAGGACAGTTGAACGAAATCATTGATTTATCAACGGAGAAACCGGTTCTTATTTTTAAACACAGTACACGTTGCAGTATCAGTAGAATGGTGATGAAACAATTTGAAAACGAATTTGATTTACAAGATAAAGTTATTCCTTATTACATAGACTTGTTGGAATTCAGAAATGTATCTAATGAAATTGCCAGTCGATTTGGAGTAACGCATCAATCACCTCAAATCATTCTTGTTAAAGATGGTAAAGCAGTTTATAATGCTTCTCATGAGAGTATTGAAATTAGTAAAATAGCGCAGTTTGTTTAAAAAATAATAAACCCGACAAGTTCTAAAACGAGTCGGGTTTTATTTATTGTAAAACTTATTCCTGACGATTATATTTTTTGGCAAATGTAAAAGAAGTGATTTGAATTTGACAGTAGATTTTCTTTACAAATTCTATCTTGTTTTTCTATATTTGTCGCTAATATATGAGTCATAATGAAAATAAAACTACTTTCAATTCTACTTCTTGGTTTTAGTCTCGGAACATTAGCGCAAACTAATATTGTAGCGGCTGGAATAAATGCAACTGGATCGGGAGGAACAGTTAACTATACTGTTGGACCAATTATATTTAAAAAACCCAATGGGCAACCCTCTACAGACGGATTGCAACAACCTTTTGAGATATTGACGTTGTCATCTGTTGACTTTAACACAACTTCAATTGAGTTGTCTTTTTATCCAAATCCAACGGTTACAGACTTACATTTGTTATTAAAGAATAGAGGAAGTGATGTGTTTTATTTTCAATTGTCATCACTAGACGGCAAGACAATAGTTTCCGCACAAAAAATTCTTACCGAAGATACTATTGTCAATATGGAATCATATCCAAAAGGTATTTATCTGCTCCAGGTTACATCTGGTAACGAAAACATAAAAACATTTAAAATCATCAAACGATAATTGCTATGAACTCAATTTCATTAAAAAAATGTATGACAATTGTATTCTTTTTGATTGGGAGTATGAGTCTTTTGGCACAATCACCGCAACGCATGAGCTACCAATCTATTGTAAGAAATACAGCTGGCGAGTTGATTTCAGATGCTACTGTTGGTGTTAAGGTAAGTATTCTTAAAGATTCGGATACTGGGACAGTTGTGTATGAAGAAACTTTTGTTGGAAATACTAATGAAAATGGCTTATTGACTTTAGAGATTGGTGGTGGAGTTCCCATTACAGGAACTTTTTCTGGAATTAATTGGGGTACAGGAATTTATTTTGTAAAAACAGAAACAGATCCCAACGGAGGAACAAATTATACCATTACCGGAATAGGACAATTGTTAAGTGTACCTTATGCTTTTTATGCAGCTACAAGTAGCAATCAAGGTAAGACTACGATTATTTTGACTGGTGATATTACTGATGCTGAAGCTGCGGAACAAATAGATCGTGAGTTAGGGTACAATACAGAGAATATTATTATCAGTGAAACGACTCAGTTGACTACGGCTGATTTTACAGGTGCTAGCAATTTGTTGTCAATTACCATTTCAGAAAATATAGCTTTAACAACACTTAATTTTAGCACTCTTAAAACGGTATTCAAGGAATTTATTATCGATAGTAATCTTGCATTGACCAGTCTAGATTTTCCAATGTTAAAAAAGATGGATGGAATTGAATGGGCTATTTCGAGTAATCCAGTATTGACGAGTCTTTCTTTTCCTTTGTTTGAAAAGTTTGAACGTTCCACTTTAACAATAAGTAGTAATGATACTTTGACTCAAGTAAATTTTCCCGTAGCTACAAAGATGGGTGGTCTTAACATTAACTCAAATCCCGTTTTGACTGTTTTTAATGCACCTCAAGTAACAGTTATAAGAGGTATACTTGGAATACAGGCCAATCCTAATTTCACTGCATTAAATTTAGGGTCTTTACAAACCGCACAAGGTGTTTCGATTTTTAATACGTCTTTAACATCAATAGCTTTCCCCCAATTAACAAGTCTTTCTACTAATTTTTATCTAGATAATAATCCAACTTTACAATCGGTCTCATTACCATTATTAAACAACTCCGTTGTTACTATCGCAAATAGTCCACTGTTCTCGTCATTGAATTTAGATGGTTTAATAACAGGCTCTCTATCAATTGGTGGAAGTGGAATGACCTCTTTTAGTTTACCTCCAAATTTTATTCATGCTGGAACTATTGATTTTAGAGGTAATAATAATCTAATCTCATTATCGTTAATTGGTATTCAAACTTTAACTGAGAGTATTACAGTGGCAGTTAATCCATCTTTAACTTCAATTACTTTTCCAGAGGCTGTTGATTTTACAACTGCATTTAGTTCATCATATATTAATTTACAAAATAATGCGTTAACATCAGCAAGTGTAAATGATATTTTGCAAAAAATGCTAACCGCTATACCGCTAGCTAACAAGTCAATTATATTAAACAATCAAACACCACCGGCACCACCAACTGGTCAGGGTTTAATTGATAAGCAAACCCTTATTGATAATAATAATACGGTCGTTACCGATTAAGGTTTATCTAAAAATGCTTTAAACTCTTCGTAGGTTTTAATTTTAATGCTTATTTTTTCCTTGTTCAAAACACTTTCGATTTGTGTTGGAATAGGTAATTTCAAATTTAATAAAGGTTCAACAGTATCCAAGAATTTTATAGGATGTGCTGTTTCCAAAAATACTCCAACACTGTTTGGTTGTTTCGCCATTTCTTTTTTCAAACCGAGATAACCAACAGCGCCATGAGGTTCGGCTATATATTTTGTTCGGTTATAAATGTCTTTGATAGCGATTTCTGTTTCAGCATCAGTATAGGAATAGGATGAAAAATCTTTTTCAAATTCGTTTAAATCATTATTGTATAACTCTTGAATACGGATAAAATTACTCGGATTACCAACATCCATTGCATTGGAAATAGTTGCTATTGATGGTTTTGGATCATAATTTCCTTTCTCTAAAAACCTTGGAACAGTATCGTTAGCATTGGTAGACGCTACAAAATGAGCGATAGGTAAACCCAATCGTTTCGCTATAATTCCGGCACAAATGTTTCCAAAATTGCCACTTGGACAAGAAAGTATTATAGGTTTATTATGTTTTTTTAATTGTTGGTATGCAAAGAAAATATAAAACATTTGCGGTAACCAACGCGCAATGTTAATTGAGTTAGCTGAAGTAAGATTCTTGTGTTTTAAACTTTCATCTAGAAAAGCTTTCTTCACCATGTCTTGGCAATCATCAAAAACGCCATTAACTTTAAGAGCTTTAATGTTTTGTCCAATTGTTGTTAACTGTCTTTCTTGAATATCACTCACCTTTCCAGATGGATAAAGAATGATAACTTCTACACCTTTTACATCTAAAAAACCACTGGCAACGGCACCGCCAGTATCACCTGAAGTAGCTACTATAACAGTGTTTTTAATATCTTTATCTCTATTGAAATAGGCTAGACATCTCGACATAAATCGGGCACCAACATCTTTAAACGCCATAGTTGGTCCGTGAAAAAGTTCTAGAGAAAACACATTGTCTTCTACAGGCACACACGGAAAATCAAAGCACAAAGTTTCTGCGATTATGTGTTTCAATTCTGTTTCCGGAATTTCATCACCTACGAATTGTTTAATTGCTTCAAAAGCAATTTCTTCATGAGACAGATTTTCTATGTTTTCAAAGAATGAATCGGGTAGAGGTGTAATGTTTTCGGGGAAATATAAGCCTTTGTCGGGAGCTAAACCAGCAACAACAGCTTGTTCAAAACTAACTTTATGAGATTTATTGTTTAGGCTGTAATAGTTCATAATTCGTAATTCTTAATTGGCAATTAATTTTGTTCCTTCATCATTCACTTTTGAGATATGAATATCAAAGGCGATTCCTGTATCTGCGTATGCATCACTCATACTTTTAGCAACGGTATTTGCTATGGTTTCTCCTTTACACAAAGCAAATATTGATGGTCCTGCTCCAGAAATTCCGGCACCTAAAGCTCCGTTTTGTATAGCAACATTCTTTACGTTATCAAAATTTGGAATCAAATGCTTTCTGGCTGGTTCAACTATAACGTCATTTAATGAACGGCCAATGAGTTCGTAATCTTTTGTATATAAACCGGCAATCAAACCACCTAAATTCCCCCATTGTGTAATCGCAGATTTCAATGAAACTGTTGGAGAAAGTACCGCTCTTGAGTCGGAAGTTTTCACTTCGATGTGCGGATGTAAAACAACAGCGTAGAGCTCAATCGGACTTTCAATCTTTATAACATCCAACGGATTGTAACCACGAACTAAGGTGAATCCTCCTAATAAACATGGCGCTACATTATCGGCATGTTCACTTCCGCTGGCAACTACTTCGCCTTTCATAGCAAAATATACCAATTCCTGTTTGGTAAACGGTTTGCCTAAAAGTTCGTTAATACCAAAAACTGCTCCGGCCGCACTTGCAGAAGAGCTTCCAATGCCACTTCCGGCTTTTATTTTTTTATGGATTTCAATTTCGAAACCAAAGTAGGATTTTGTAGCATTTAACAAAGCCAATCCCGCAACTCCGGCTACGTTCTTCTCTGTTGCTAATGGTAAATCCGCGCCAGTAATTTTAGTTATTCTGATACCTTTTTCAGCGACTTTCCGAATAATCATTTCGTCACCAATACCTTCAAGGCACAATCCCATTACATCAAATCCGCAATTGAGATTGGCGATAGTGGCAGGGCAAAATATTTTGATTTCGTTAGACATTTCCAATTCTAATTACGTCGGCAAAAATACCTGAAGCTGTAACTGCTGCTCCAGCACCGGCACCTTTGATGATTAAAGGCTGGTCAACATAACGATCGGTATAGAATTCGACGATATTGTCTTTTCCTTCGAGATTATAAAACGGACTTTCCTTTGGAATGAATTGTAAACCGACCGATGCTTTTCCGTTATCAAATTTAGCAACAAATTTAATACGGCTGTCTTTTGATTTAGCTTCTGCTAATAGTTTGTTGAAATGATCATCATGTTTGGTTAATGATTTAAAGAAATCCTCATTGTTATTTGTGTCCATACATTCTTTAGGAAGGAAGCAATTGTTTTCAATTTCTTCAATATCCATTTTGTAACCGCTTTCGCGGATAAGGATCAATATCTTTCTGGCAACATCAACCCCACTTAAATCAATCTTTGGGTCAGGCTCTGTAAATCCTTGAACACCTGCTTCTTTAACTACATCATGAAAATTATAAGTTTCACTAAAATTATTGAAAATAAAGTTCAAACTTCCGGATAAAACAGCTTGGATTTTATTCACTTTATCACCAGAAGCAATCAAATGTTTCAGCGTATCGATGATTGGCAATCCAGCTCCAACATTCGTTTCGAACAAGAACGGAGCATTGTATTTTCGGGAAAGGTTTTTTAGATTTTTATAGTTATCATATTCCGATGAACAGGCAATTTTGTTGCAGGTAACTACGGCAATATTTTGGCTTAGAAACTTATCATAAATTCCGGCAATATCATAATTAGCCGTTATATCAACAAAAATACTGTTACGTAAATTCAATGCTTTTACTTTATCAATAAAGCTTTCAACGTTTGCTTTTTCGCCATTATCAACAGTTGCTTTCCAATCTTTTAGGTTGATACCTTCTTCATCAAAAAACATTTTACGCGAGTTTGACATTGCAATTACGCGCAGATTGATTTTTAAGTTTTCTTTTAAGAACTTCTTTTGTTGCGCAATTTGATCTATGAATTTTTCCCCAACATTTCCAATTCCCATTACAAATAGGTTTAGCTGTTTGGTATTGTCTTCAAAGAAACGCTCGTGCAATGTATTCAGTGCTTTTTTAACATCTTTTTCATTTATAACTACAGAAATATTTCTTTCAGATGCACCTTGAGCAATCGCTCGGATATTAACATTGTTTTTACCCAAAGTACTAAACATTTTGCCGCTAATTCCCTGATGGTTTTTCATGTTTTCGCCAACTAAAGCTACAATGCACAAATCTTTCTCTACAATTGTTGGCTCAACTCTGTTTTGGGCAATCTCAATTTCAAACGTTTTATCGATGGCGGATTTGGCTCTATCGGCATCAGCATTTAGAATACCAATACAAATAGAGTGTTCTGAAGAAGCTTGAGTAATAAATATTACGTTGATATTATTCTGTGAAAGCACTTCAAATAAACGTTTTGATGAACCAGCAACACCAATCATTCCAGAACCTTCAAGTGTTAACAATGCAATATTATCGATATGCGAAATTCCTTTAATTGGGTTTGCAGTAGCATTTGGATTATCAGAAATCAGTGTTCCGTATACTTCAGGTTCAAAAGTGTTTTTAATGAAAATAGGAATGCTATCTTTCAATACGGGTTGTATTGTTGGAGGATACAATACCTTGGCACCAAAATGTGACAATTCCATTGCTTCCTGATAAGATATTGTTTCTATTGGCTGTGCTTGTTTTACAATCTTCGGATTGGCAGTAAACATTCCGTTTACATCGGTCCAGATTTCTAAAACAGCTGCTTTTACAGCAGCAGCAATTATCGCAGCAGTATAATCTGAACCGCCACGACCAAGTGTTGTGGTATTGCCATCAATAGATGAGGCTATAAAACCTGGAAATAACACTACCTGATTCGTACTGGATTTAAAATAATCAGCAATCAATTTGTTGGTTATTCCAAAATCTACACTTGCTTTTCCAAAATTAGAATCGGTTTTTATGACTTCGCGACTGTCTTTGAAAGCCGAATTGTTAACTTTTTGTTTAAGTGCTACCGCAATGATTTGAGATGATAATAGTTCACCAAAACCAGCAACAATATCAGCCGTTCTGCTTGATAATTCACCTAATAGATAACAACCATCAAGCAATGTTTTTAATAGATTGATTTCGCTATTGATTTTTTCAATGATTTCACTTTGCTCGCTAAGTGGAATCAATTCATCAATAGCATCTTTATGCTTTTTATCAATATCGCTGATTATCGCTTTGTATGTTTTGTCTTTAGCAGAAGCAGTTTTCCCTGCTAAGATTAGCAAATCGGTAACACCACTAAATGCTGAAACTACTACAGCTAATTTATTTTCCTTGCTTTTGTTTGCTACAATGGCTATTGTTTTTGAAATATTTTCTGCATTGGCAACTGAAGTTCCACCAAATTTTAATACTATCATGATTGAATTATGAGTTGTGAATTATGAATTAGAGTTTTTGTCTTTCTAAATGAAAGTCCATGGATAAGGATTATATGAAAGATTATACCCCAAACGGGGTTGTAGTTGATGTGGTAGCAACAGTTCTTACAGCCAATGAACTAGCTGTGTTTGTTATAGGATATTTGTTGTTAGTTTTCCACATAGTTTTCAAAAATAGCATTTTTTGTTTAGTAAAAAAGTTTTAAAGTTATTTTTATCAAAATCGTATTTTTAAAGGAAAGCAGAAAAGTTATTGGAATTTTTTTTATCAGATATAGATTTTCGTTACTAAATTCTCAATAAAATACTATGAACAAAACTTGCTTTTTAACGATTGTTTATTGAATTTTGAACACAATTTGCAAGAAAAAAATGGAAAACACACATTATATCAGTTCGGAAGTATTGACTTTAGAGACTTTACAGGAAATTATATCTCAACATAAATCGCTTTCGCTTTCTGAAGAAGCCAGAATAAATATTCAAAAATGCAGAGAATATTTAGATAAAAAGATGGCTAACAACGATAAACCTATATATGGAATTAATACCGGTTTTGGTTCATTATGCAATGTGAAAATATCCAATGCCGATTTGTCGCAGCTACAGGAAAATTTGGTAAAATCTCATGCCTGTGGTACTGGAGATGAAGTTCCAACTGCCATTGTAAAGATTATGCTGTTGCTTAAAATTCAGTCTTTAAGTTACGGCCATTCCGGTGTGCAATTACTAACAGTGGAACGTTTGATTGATTTTTATAATAATGATATATATCCTATAATTTACACGCAAGGTTCGCTTGGTGCCAGTGGAGATTTAGCGCCTTTAGCACATTTGTCATTACCATTACTGGGAGAAGGTGAATTAAATTTTGAAGGGAAAAAAGTACACGCTTCCGAAGTGTTAAAAAAATATAATTGGGAGCCAATAGTTTTGCAATCTAAAGAAGGTTTGGCATTGTTGAATGGAACGCAATTTATGAGTGCTTATGGATGTTACATCTTGTTAAAAGCCAAGAAATACTCTTATTTTGCTGATGTGATTTCTGCTATTTCATTAGATGGATTTGATGGAAGAATTGAGCCTTTTGATGAATTAATTCATTTTGTTCGTCCACACAAAGGCCAGATTATGACAGCAAAAAGAATTAAGGAATTGTTAGATGGTAGTCAAATTATTACCCAACTAAAAGAGCATGTTCAAGATCCATATTCTTTCCGTTGTATTCCGCAAGTACATGGTGCTTCAAAGGATACAATTGAATATGTAAAGAAAGTTTTTAAAACCGAAATCAATTCGGTTACTGATAATCCAAATATTTTTACTGAAAGCGATGTGATTATTTCAGGAGGAAATTTTCACGGACAACCTTTAGCATTAGCATTAGATTTTCTTGCTATTGCTTTATCAGAATTAGGAAGTATTTCCGAAAGAAGAACTTATCAATTAATTTCGGGTTTGAGAGGTTTACCAGCTTTTTTAATTGACAATCCGGGATTGAATTCTGGATTTATGATTCCACAATACACCGCAGCTAGTATTGCTAGCCAAAATAAACAATTGGCTACTCCGGCAAGTGTTGATAGCATTGTTTCCAGTAACGGTCAAGAAGATCACGTAAGCATGGGAGCTAACGCCGCTACAAAGTGCTTAAAGGTTATGGAAAATTTGGAAAGAATTTTGGCAATAGAATTGATGAATGCTTCGCAGGCTATACAATTCAGACGACCATTGCAGTCAAGTGAGTTTTTAGAAACATTCCTGAAATCATTCAGAGCTGATGTGCCACTGGTTGAAGAAGACAGGATTTTACATTACGATATTGAAAATTCTGTTGCGTTTTTGAATAGCTTTATGGTGGAGTTGGATGATTAGTAATTTAATTACTTTTTATCACAACAGTCTTCGTTTTATTAGTATGCTTTACGATCGTAGTTATCATTTTGAATTCAGAATTGGCTTTAAAGCAATGTAACGTATTTACTGGAATTATGATGCTATCTCCTAAGTTGAGTTTACAGTCTTTACTGTCGATAGTAATTTCAGCTTTCCCTTCAATAATTTGAACGAAAGTATCGTATTTGGTTGTCTTTTTATAAAACTTTTCTCCTTCATTAAAAGCAACGGCAGACAATTTTCCACCACCATTTTTTATAATTGTTTTGCAAACTATAGTATCGGGGACATAGTGTACGATTTCAAGTATCATATGTACATGGGATTTTGGTATCCCATTGCCATCGGTTTCTTTAAATTCTTCGGTACTTTTGGATTGCATTTTGTCTTTTAATCAAAGCTCACCAAATTTTACAAGTTTGGGGTTATAGAAAAAAATAAAAGAGTTACATAATTCATTGAAATTGCAGAAATACCATTTATAGAGATTAATTCAAATGCAGCATAAAACTCAATAATCCCAAAATAGCCGGAACAGCCTGAACAAAGAAGATTCTTTTAGAAGCCGTCATAGCTCCGTAAATCCCAGCGACTAAAACGCAGGAAAGGAAGAAGATGGCGATGTTTTTGCTCCATATAGCATCTGTAATAAAAAGTGACCAAATTAGTCCGGCAGCGAGAAACCCATTGTATAAACCTTGATTGGCTGCCATGACTTTTGTTTTTTCGAATTGGTCTTCGGGTATGGTTTTAAACACTTTTCTTCCGTGTGTGGTCCAAACAAACATTTCGAGCCAAAGAATGTAAATATGCAGTATTGCAATAAATCCGACGATGAGTTGAGAAAGAAGGTTCATGATTAATTATTTAAAGTTCCTAATGTTTTATGAATTTTACGTTTGTGATGCGTTTGTTTCAGATTTTCATTTCCTGAAATAATACTGATACTTCCGTCTATTTCAAACATAGCTAATTTGACATCTTTATAATATTCTACGCCATGTTCTCGCATGGCTTCTTGTAATTCTTCGTTGGTAATACCCAGTTTTGCTATTTTGTTAAATTCTATTTTACCATTATGAATTAGGATTTCGGGAGTGTCTTGAACTAACTCTCTAATGAAATTAGATTTAGACATTACCTTTTTAAAAATAAAATTAACCACAAATAGCGCTAATGCAGCAACCAATCCACCGTATAAAGAAGTATTACTACCAACCATTGCGTTCTGAACGGAGTTACTTATTAACAAAATCAGAATAACATCGGCTGTATTTAATTGAGATAATTGTTTTTTGCCGAAAACGCGTAATGCGATTACCATAAATAAATATACTGCAACGCTTCTTATTACTATGTCGAGGTAGGGATTCATTATTTATTTAGAAAATCAGACTTGTTGTTTTTTGTTATTTTGAATATTAAGAGCACAATAAAAATGGCTTCAGATACTAATCCAATAGAAAGTAAAGTGTTTCCTGTTATTCCTGCAAATTCAGAATGTAATATTTTGAATAAAGCGCCAATGACAACCAATATCATTGCAATAAAAAATAGAATTAAAAGATGTTTGTTTTTTATCATTGTTTTTAAATTAAAAAGCCACGAATAAAATTCGTGGCTTAAAGTTAGTTATTAATGTTTAACTAGTTGGCTTTTTAGCTTTTTTAATGGATACAGTCAACTCTTGTGAAGCTTCGTCTAAATCCATAAAAATTTCATCACCTGAAGCTATTTTGGAAGTAATTATTTCCTCAGCTAAAGCATCTTCAACATATTTTTGAATAGCTCTTCTAAGCGGACGTGCACCAAATTGCTTGTCAAAACCTTTTTCGGCAATAAATGCTTTGGCTTTGTCAGAAAGATTTAATGTGTATCCTAATTCTGAAACTCTAGCAAATAGTTTTTTTAATTCGATTTCAATTATCAAATCAATATCGTGTTTTTCTAAAGGATTGAAGACAATTACGTCATCAATTCTGTTTAAGAATTCAGGAGCGAAGGTTTTCTTCAAAGCATTTTCGATAACGCTTTTTGAATTGTCATCGGCTTGAGCAATTTTTGCGGCAGTTCCAAATCCAACACCTTGACCAAAATCTTTCAATTGTCTTGCTCCAACATTAGAAGTCATAATGATGATTGTGTTTTTGAAGTCGATCTTGCGACCTAAACTATCTGTAAGATAACCATCGTCTAATACTTGAAGCATCATATTGAAAACATCAGGATGTGCTTTTTCAATTTCGTCCAAAAGCACTACGCAATAAGGTTTTCTTCTTACTTTTTCAGTTAATTGTCCACCTTCTTCATAACCAACATATCCTGGAGGCGCACCAATCAATCTTGAAATCGCAAATTTTTCCATGTATTCGCTCATGTCAATTCTGATTAAAGCATCTTCAGAGTCGAATAATTCTTTGGCTAAAACTTTGGCTAACTGAGTTTTACCAACACCAGTTTGTCCCAAGAAAATAAAGGAACCAATCGGACGATTTGGATCTTTTAAACCGGCACGATTTCTTTGAATAGAACGAGAGATTTTCATAACCGCTTCATCTTGCCCAATTACTTTTCCTTTTATTAATTCCGGAAGATGCGCTAATTTGTTACTTTCTGTTTGAGCAATACGATTAACAGGAATTCCCGTCATCATTGAAACAACATCGGCAACATTATCTTCGGTAACCAAAATACGGTTGCTTTTTGAATCTTCTTCCCATTGTTCTTGCGCAATTGCTAAGTCTTTTTCTAAACGCTTTTCATCATCACGAAGTTTGGCTGCTTCTTCATATTTCTGTTTCTTAACAACCGAATTTTTCAAATCACGCACTTCTTCCAACTGACGTTCTAAATCCAAAATTTTTTTCGGAACATCGATATTGGTTATGTGAACTCTTGAGCCAGCTTCATCCAAGGCATCTATAGCTTTGTCCGGAAGAAAACGCTCTGACATGTATCTGTTGGTCAATTTAACACAGGCTTCAATTGCTTCATCAGTATAGGTTACGCTGTGATGATCTTCGTATTTATTTTTGATATTATTCAGAATTGTAATGGTTTCTTCAACAGAAGTTGGTTCAACGATTACTTTTTGAAAACGTCTTTCTAACGCGCCGTCTTTCTCAATATATTGTCGGTATTCGTCAAGTGTTGTGGCACCAATACATTGTATTTCACCTCTTGCTAAAGCAGGTTTAAACATGTTGGAAGCATCAAGCGAACCTGTTGCGCCACCAGCACCAACGATTGTGTGGATTTCGTCAATAAAAAGAATGATATCGTCATTTTTTTCTAATTCGTTCATCACGGCTTTCATTCTTTCTTCGAATTGCCCACGGTATTTTGTACCGGCAACTAAAGACGCTAAATCTAAAGTTACGACTCTTTTGTTAAACAAAATTCGAGATACTTTCTTTTGAATAATTCGCAAAGCTAAACCTTCGGCAATGGCAGATTTACCAACACCAGGTTCACCGATTAGCAACGGATTATTTTTCTTTCTTCTACTAAGGATTTGAGAAACTCTTTCAATTTCTTTTTCACGACCAACAACTGGGTCGAGTTTTCCCTCTTCAGCCATTTCGGTTAAATCGCGACCAAAATTATCCAAAACAGGTGTTTTAGATTTTTTATTGGTCTTGTTTGCCGGATTGTTAAAATTGCCTTCTTTCAAACTGTCATCTTGTCCTGAGTCATCATTATAAGATTCGTTTGTTGGCAAATTATCATTAAAATCTTCTTCGCTTGGTGTCATATTTAAATACTGTTCTTTAACTACGTTGTAGTCTATTTTCAGACGATGCAGTAGTTTGGTTGTTGGATCATTCTCATTTCTTAAAATACACAATAATAAATGTGCCGTACTGATAGACGAACTTTGAAAAACTTTAGCTTCCAAAAAAGTTGTTTTTAAAGCGCGTTCCGCTTGACGAGTCAAGTGTAGATTTTTCTTTTCGTTACTGATTTCAACATTTGGATTTGCTGGGCTGAGTACTTCAACCTTCTTTCGCAAATGTTCCAAATCAATAGAAAGATTATTGAGAATAGTAATTGCTTTGCCATTTCCGTCTCTTAAAATACCAAGCATTAAATGCTCTGTCCCAATAAAGTCATGACCTAAGCGCAAAGCTTCTTCTTTGCTGTAGGTAATTACGTCTTTAACTCTAGGTGAAAAATTATCATCCATAAATATAGAATTGGTGAAGTAAATTTAGTTATTCAGAATCATTCTAACAAAAATCATTCCCGCTAAATGTACTGTCAGCTAATTGACAAAAAAAATGCCAATAATGAAAGTGGGTTGACAAGTAATTTATTAACCAAAAACAACCCCCATTTTGTTAATAAATCATTGAAATTTCTGAGCAAAAAACGACTCTGAAATTTTTAAATATTCTATATTAGCACGTTTTGAAATTGAACTAATTTTTATTAAATAATTTATAATATATGTCTGACGGAGAAAGGTTAATTCCTATTAACATCGAAGATGAAATGAAATCAGCTTACATCGATTATTCGATGTCGGTTATTGTCTCAAGAGCATTGCCAGATGTGCGCGACGGTTTGAAGCCAGTGCACCGAAGAGTGTTATATGGAATGTATGATTTAGGAGTTTTTTCAAATAGAGCTCACAAAAAATCCGCAAGAATTGTTGGAGAAGTTTTAGGAAAGTATCACCCACACGGAGACACTTCGGTTTATGATGCCATGGTTCGTATGGCGCAAGAATGGAGTTTGCGTTATTTATTGGTTGATGGTCAAGGTAACTTTGGTTCTGTTGACGGAGATAGTCCGGCAGCGATGCGTTACACTGAAGCGAGAATGAAAAAAATGTCGGAAGACATTATGGCAGATATCGATAAAGAAACGGTTGACTTTCAATTAAACTTTGACGATACGCTTTATGAGCCAACAGTAATGCCAACACGTGTTCCAAATCTTTTGATTAATGGAGCATCCGGAATTGCAGTAGGTATGGCTACTAATATGGCACCGCATAACTTAACTGAAGTTATTGATGGAACATTAGCTTATATTGATAATAATGATATTGAAATTGACGAATTAATTACACATATCAAAGCACCAGATTTTCCAACAGGAGGAACTATTTACGGAATGGAAGGTGTCCGTGAAGCATTCAAAACTGGAAGAGGAAGAATCGTTATTCGTGCCAAAATAAGTTTTGAAGAATCAAACGGCAAAGAAGCTATCGTTGTTTCTGAAATTCCGTATCAGGTTAACAAGGCAGAAATGATTAAGAAAACTGCCGATTTGATTAACGACAAAAAGATTGAAGGTATTTCAAATATACGTGACGAATCAGATAGAACTGGTATGCGTATCGTTTATGAATTGAAACGTGATGCTGTTCCAAACGTAGTATTGAATACCTTATATAAGTTTACACAATTACAATCTTCTTTTAGTGTTAATAATATTGCGCTGGTAAAAGGAAGACCACAAATGTTGAACGTAAAAGATTTGATTCATTATTTTGTTGAACATCGTCATGATGTTGTTATCAGAAGAACGCAATTCGAGTTGCGTAAAGCAGAAGAAAGAGCGCACATCTTAGAAGGTTTGATTATTGCTTCGGATAATATTGACGAAGTTATTGCATTGATTCGTTCTTCAAAAGATGGAGATGAAGCCAGAAGCAAATTGATTGAAAGATTCAGTTTGTCAGATATTCAGGCGCGTGCAATTGTTGAAATGCGTTTGCGTCAGTTGACTGGTCTAGAACAAGACAAGTTAAGAGCGGAATACGAAGAAATCATGAAATTAATTCAACGTTTAAGAGATTTGTTAGCCAACAAAGACTTGAGAATGGAATTAATCAAAGAAGAACTAATCGAAATCAGAGATAAATATGGTGATGCGCGTCGTTCGCTTATAGAATATTCTGGCGGCGATGTTAGTATTGAAGATTTAATTGCAGATGAGAATGTAGTTATTACCATTTCACATGCGGGTTATATCAAACGTACCAATCTTACCGAATACAAAACACAGAATAGAGGTGGAGTTGGACAAAAAAGTGCAGGAACAAGAGATCAGGATTTCCTAGAGCATATGTATGTGGCAACCAACCATCAATATATGATGTTCTTTACCCAAAAAGGAAAATGTTTCTGGATGCGTGTCTATGAAATTCCGGAAGGAAGCAAAACTGCCAAAGGAAGAGCATTACAAAATCTTATCAATATTGAATCAGACGATAAAGTAAAAGCATTTATTTGCACACAAGATTTAAAAGATAAAGAGTATACCAACAGCCATAACCTTATTATGGTTACCAAAAAAGGCCAGGTTAAGAAAACATCTTTGGATAAATATTCTAAACCAAGAGTTAACGGAGTTGCGGCAATTACCATTAGAGAAGATGATGAATTGCTAGGTGCACAATTAACAAATGGTCAAAGTCAAATTATATTGGCTGTTAAGTCAGGGAAATTAGTTCGTTTTGAAGAAACTAAAACGCGACCAATGGGAAGAACTGCTTCGGGTGTACGTGGAATTACGTTAAAAGATGAAACTGATGAAGTAATTGGTATGGTTACAGTAAACGACATGGAAAGTGAAATTCTTGTAGTTGCTGAAAACGGTTACGGAAAACGTTCTTCACTTGACGAATACAGAATTACAAACCGTGGTGGAAAAGGTGTGAAAACTTTAAATATTACGGAGAAAACCGGAAAACTGATTTCTATAAATTCTGTTACAGATGCTGATGATTTGATGATTATCAACAAATCGGGATTAACAATTAGAATGGCAGTTGAAGACTTGAGA
>Ga0315902_10005060_pt1 | contig 18715 bp, 16 predicted proteins | sample LakEriMetagenome_9_FD_203523 | JGI IMG/M metagenome (GOLD analysis project Ga0315902, IMG submission 203523) | Freshwater fungal communities from buoy surface, Lake Erie, Ohio, United States - Buoy 12 MA117 | ecosystem: Environmental > Aquatic > Freshwater > Lake > Lake biofilm | place: USA... | reverse complement strand
AGCGGCGGCATCGTGCCGTGGGCGAGCGCGCCAGCCGTTGAGGGCGCGCGCTCGCCCACCCCAAACATGGCGCTGGAGACCGCCGTGCACTAACATTGAAAATGGATCACCCCGAAGGGGCAGGCCACCATGGAACTGGGAAGGTTTAGGTGTGCCGCTGCAAGCTAGCCGAAACGCCCGAATCCGGAGCGTTTAGGGGTTCTCGGCGGCGAATTGGGTCAGATCAGACATGGAACAGCAATACCTGATCGACGGCAGGGGTTTTCGCGTCGCGATGGGCGAGGCCTCTTCGCTTCATAGGGGTGCGCCCGAAATCCTTTCCGACCGCTTCGGCGACCTCGCCGCGCCCATGGCCTGGAGTGAACAGGGCTATATGGTGCTGGCGGCGGACGGGTTCTATGACATCGAGAAGGTCTACGCCTCTACAACCGAAGCTGTTCGGCGGATCCTCCAGGAGGTCACAGGCCGGGTGGATCTCAGTCGCTTCCGTCTGGAGCGCTACCACGACTTCGTCACGGAGCCGGAGCACGCCCAGGTCATCGCGCGGACCCGGCGGCTGTTTCCGGCCGATCTCGGCTTCGATGTCGGGGCGGTGGTGGAGGCGTTCGGATCCTACCTGGGGGCCCGGCTCGGGTTCCTGAACCCGGTTACGGGGGGCGAGCAGTGGATGATCGCCCGCATCAACCGACCCGGCAGTCACGACTACAATCCTGTCCACAAGGACATCTACGAGAGTTTTGATCGCCTTGGGCGGATCGCCCGGATGATCAACGTGTGGATCCCGGTGTGCGGCGTGCATGGCGCGTCGGGCCTGCCAGTCTCGCCGGGAAGTCACAGGATCTCCGAGGACAGAGTCCTCAGAACTCGCTCCGGCGGGGTCATGAATGGGCTTCAGTACAGCGTGAATTGTATCGCTGAATGGGACGGACGTCGTGACCTTGAGACAATCAATCCGGGCCGGACGGAGTTCTTGATCTTCTCCTCCCATCTGATCCACGGTCTGGCCAAGAACTACAACCCCGATGAGACCCGTGTGTCTTTTGAGTTCCGGCTTTATGAGCAGGTCTGACTCATGGCGTCACCCTGCTCTGTGGACGCGGGGTTCGGCATGGAGGCGTTCCGACGAAAGGGGGGCTGGCGCCTGATCAGTTCCGCCGGCCAGGACAGGGGAGGGAAGGGCATGAGATCACAGCATCTGAAGGCCGCCATTGCGTTCGCAGGCGTGCTGGCGGCCATGGCTTGCGGGGTGCGGACGGCGGCGGCTGGCGACTGGGCGGCGCCGACTGCAGTCGTGCAGCCCTCCGCCTTCAAGGGAATACACGGTCTCGCCGTCCGGGATGATCGCAGGATCCTTGCCGGAACGGTGGTGGGCAACGCGATCTGGGAAGTCGACCGGGCGACCGGCGCGGCGAAGATCTACATCCCGGGTCCGGAGGGGCAGGCCGACGACATCGCCATCGGGCCCAAGGGCGAGCTGGCCTGGACGTCCTACCTCCAGGGCATTGTCCGCTTCCGGGAGACGGAAGGCGCCCCCATTCGGGTCCTCGCCAAGGACCTGACCGGGATCAACTCCCTGGCCTTCGACATGAAGACCGGCCAGCTCTACGCCAGCCAGGTCTTTCTGGGCGACGCCATGTGGGAGATCGATGTGGCGGGGGTGAAGGCGCCCCGGCTGATCGCCAAGGACCTGGGGGGCTTCAACGGCTTCGAGGTCGGGCCGGATGGCCAGCTCTATGGCCCCCTCTGGTTCAAGGGCGCGGTCGCCAGGATGGATCCCGCCAATGGCGCCGTGACGGTCCTCAACAGCCAGTTCCAGGTGCCCGCCGCGGTCAACCTGGACGGCAAGGGCAACCTCTGGGTGGTGGACACCCGGGCGGGGGACCTGAGCCGCGTTGACCTTGCGACGGGGCGCAAGACCACGGTGCGCAAGCTCTCCAGCGCCCTGGACAACCTGGCCATCGCCCCGGATGGGACGATTTACGTCTCAAACATGGCGGACAATGCGGTCCAGGCCTTCGACCCGGCGACGGGCGCCCTGCGCACCCTGCTGTCCGGCAAGCTCGCCGTCCCCGCCGGCCTGAAGATCGAAGGCGACACCGCCTGGATTGCCGACATCTTCTCCTTCCGGCAGGTGGACCTGAGGACGGGGGTGGTCCGCGACATTCACCGGATGCAGGCCTCTGACCTCGAATATCCGTTCGCCGTGGGCCTCGGTCCCGAGAGGATCCTGCTGACCTCCTGGTTCAGCGGGTCGGTTCAGGTCCTCGGTCGCCCGGATATGAAGACCGTCGCGGTCCTTCACGGTCTCAGGGCTCCGATGGACGCCCAGTTCCTGCCGGATGGCGCCATCGCCATCACCGAGATCGCCGCCGGCGAGATCACCCTGGCCAGCGGCCCGGGCTACGCCACTCGCCGCACCCTGGCGAAGGGCCTGGCGGGGCCGACCCAGCTGGCCCTCGGGCCGGACGGCGCTCTCTATGTCAGCGAGGCGGCGGGTGCGATCCGCCGGGTGGACCTGAAGACGGGGGCGGTCTCCCTGGCGGTGGGTGGCCTCGCCTTGCCTGAGGGCCTCGCCTTCACCCCCTGGGGCAGCCTGGTGGTCGCCGAGGCCGGCGCCCGCCGGTTGACGGAAATCGACCTCGGCAAGGGTAGTCGCAAGGTCATCGCCGAAAACCTCCCGATCGGCTTGGCGCCAAGCCCCGGCGCTCCGGCGCCCTATGTGGCCTCCGGCCTTGCCGTTCGGCCTGACGGGTCGATCTGTTTCACGGCCGACCTGGACAACGGCCTCTACTGTCTGGCGCGGGAGCCATGATCAGCTCTCCGGCTCCACGCGATCACAGGGCCAGCAACGGTCTTTGGCGGGCCGCCCGGATCCCAGGTAGCATGCCTCCCACAAAGCCGATCACCAGGGCGAGTACGACAGCCTGGAGCACCAGTTCAGGCCCCATCTGAAGCCTGAAGGCCACCTGGGTGAACCCCGCACCCAGGGTGGAGGCGGACAGGCCGTTGAACAGCAGGCCACAGACGGCTGTGCCCAGCAGCGCCCCGACGGTGGAGAGGACGAGCGCCTCGCACATGGTGCCCATGAAGGCGGAAAAGCCCGAGAATCCAATCACCCTCAGCGTCGCGATCTCGGTCGCCCGGGCGGAGACGGAGGCGTACATGGTGTTCAGGGCCCCAGCCAGGGCGCCAATGGACATGATGACGCCAAGCGGCCAGCCGACGTACCGGATCAGCAGTCCGGAACGTTCCGCCTGCGCGGCGAAGTAGGTCTGTTCGCTCTGGGCCTGCAACTGGAGCCTGGGGTCCGATCCGACATAGGCCGTGTAGGCGTCAAGCTGAGCTGGACTGGTGAGGGCGACCCGGGCGGTCTGGAAGCTCGAGCCGCGGTTGAACAGGCTCTGGACGACAGGTGCGTCGGCCCAGAGTTCCGACTCGAAGACAGTTCCGGGCGCCTCGAAGACCCCGACGACGCGCCAGGTCTGGGCACCAAAGCGAACCGTCTTGCCCATCTCGAAGCCGGAAAACTCCCGCAGGAGGCCTGCCCCCACGACAATCTCGTTCGAACCGGGTGCGAACATCCTGCCTTCTTTCAGCCGGACCTGCTGGCGAACAGCCAGCCCGTTGGGACCGATACCGCGCAGGGGCATGTTGGCCTTGGTTCCCGTCGACCGCTTGATGCCGTCGACGATGAGGAGCAGTTCCGCAGAGACCAGCGGTCCGCCGTCGGCAGCGGCCCGCACGCCGGGCCCCTGACCGAGGAGAACGATCTGCTCCCGGGTCAGAGTGCTGTTGATCTCGGACTGTGATCCATCCCTGAGCACGATGGCGACGTCAGAAGAGCCGGAACCCTTCAGGGTCTGGCTGAAGCCGTTGGCGAGAGCCAGGAAGCCGAGCAGGACGGCCACGACCAGCGCGATCGACACCACGGTCGCCAGCGACATCCAGAGCCGCTGGGGGATGGACCGGATATTCATCAGGATCACGGATCCCGTTTGGTTCAGAAGGCTCACAGCAGGGCTCCTCAGCGTCGCCCGAGAGCGTCGATAATGTTCATCCTAAGGGCCGAGAGAGCCGGCGCGAGGCCGGTCACCAGGCCCAGGAGCAGGGCGAGGCCCATGCCCGCCGCCGCGACCGGTGCGGTCATGGACAAGGCGCCAAAGGTCTCGCCTATGGGAGATCGGGAGAGGCCGTTGAGCGCCACAGCGGCAACTCCAAGGCCCAGGAGGCCGCCCAGTCCGGACAGAAGGAGGGATTCGCCCAGAACCATCCGCAGGACGCGGTGGCCCGGAAAGCCCAGCGTCTTCATGACGCCGATCTCTTTCGTACGCTCCCTGACCGCAGAGACGAGGGTCGTCCCGACAATCATCAGGATCGCTGCAAAGGCCGCCGCCACAACCATGGTGATGATGAAGTTCAGATCGCCCGCCTGCTTGAGGAAGGCCCGGGAAAAGGTCTTCTCATCGACGGTCGAGGTCTCGAAGGGTGAGTTGGCGAAAGTGGCGTCAATCGCCTTCGCCACCTGGTCGTTGATGTCGGGAGAGGCGGTCAGAACAGTGATGGTTCCCACGGTATCTCGGCCGAAGGGACGGGTTTCATTGAGGTAGTCGTAGTTGAAGTAGAGCGCATTGGTCGGATCGGTGGGCTTGGCGCCGTCGAAGATCCCGACCACCTTCATGTCCCAACTGCGCGATCCGTCCGGGCGGAAATAGATGTCGGAGCTGATCGGAAGGGTCTGCCCGACCTGCCAGCCATACTGGTTGGCGAGGGAGCGACCGACGATGACCCCCGTGCGTTCGCGGATGAAGGCTTCACGCTCGCCCGGCCCCAGCTTGATCTGGTCGGCGAAAATGGCCGTGTAGGATTCCGGTTCGACCGCGAAGCCTACGAAGCGGCTCTGCGCCGAGTCTCGGAAGAAGGCGCCGAACCAGCTTTGATGGGTCGCCCCGACCACCCCTGGAATGGCGGAGACGCGGTTGAGGTAGGCGATGGGCAGGGGTTCGGTGAAGTTGATCTTGTTTGCGACAACCATCCTGTTGCTCGCAGAACCGGTCTCAGTCGCGCGATTGAGCGCCACGTTCACTCCGACCAGAAGGCCAAAGATCAAGAAGGCGATGAAGATCGATACGATCAGCAGAACCGTCCTCAACGGTTTTCGGAACAGGTTCATCCAGATGAGATAGAGGTCATTCACGTCGTCACCTCCACGAACTGGCCCTTGTCCAGGTGCAGGGTGCGGGTGGCGAAGCGAGCCGCTTCAGGGTCATGCGTGACCATGATGATCGTCTTCCCGAGCTCACGATTGAGAAGCTGCAGAGTCGACAGGATGTCATTGGCCGTGGACCGGTCGAGGTCACCGGTCGGCTCATCGCAGAGCAGGAGCTTGGGGTCGGAGACTATCGCGCGGGCGATAGCGACGCGCTGCTGCTGACCACCCGAGAGCTCCTTGGGCTTGTGACGGGCCCGATCTGCAAGCTCGACGATCTTGAGGGCCGTGAGCACATTCTCCTTCCGTCGCTGCGCGGACAGCGACGTCAACAGAAGAGGCAGCTCCACGTTCTGAGCTGCAGTCAGGATCGGCATCAGATTGTAGAACTGGAAGATAAAGCCGACGTTCCGCGCCCGCCAGGCCGTGAGTTGGCCCTCCGAGTAGCCCTCGATCCGCTCGCCATCGAAGGAAATCTGCCCGCTGTCGCAGCGATCCGTGCCGCCGAGCAGGTTGAGCAGCGTCGTCTTTCCGGAACCAGACGGGCCCATGATGGCGACGAAATCACCCTTCGGGATGACCAGGTTCAGCCGATCGAAGATGCTGATCGACTCCTTGCCGCGGGTGTAGGACTTGCACACGTCGGTCAGTCTGATGAAGTCGGTCATGATGTGCTCAGGGCCTTCGGGGCTCAGGTGGTTGGCTCAATGAATGTGACCTTCACCGCCATGTCGGGAATGATCCGCGGGTCTCGCCCTTCGAAGGCAATCCGGACACGGACCGTGGCCTTGTCCCGGCTCGCCGCCGGAATGGTCGCGATCACGCGAGCGGGCAGTCGGCTCTCAGGGTAGGCGTCGAGGACGGCCTCGACCTTCTGACCGGCGGCGACTCTCCCGATGTACGCCTCGTTCACGTCCACCTCGATCTCGAGGCTTTCCATGTCCACCAGGGTGCAGATGCCGGTGCGGGTGAAACCTCCGCCTGCCGAAAGAGGCGAGATGATTTCCCCCGCCTGGGCGGCCTTGTCGATCACGACGCCTGAGAAGGGCGCCCGTATCACGTAGCGGCTCAACTGAAGGCCGGATCGGTTGGCGTCGGAACGCGCCGCCTCGAGTTGCGCCTGAGAAAGATTGAGCTGGGCCTGGGCGGATGCGCTGCGTGCGGTCGCCGCCTGAAGGACAGCCTCGCTGACATAGCCTGACCTCGCCAGGCTTTGAGCCCGTGTCAGAGCCTGCCGGGCCTCTTCGAACTGAGCCTGCGCCGCCGCTACAGAGGCCTCTGCTGAGATCTTGCGCGCCATCGACGTCGCGTTGTCCGCCTGAGCAATAGAGGCGTCGAGAACAGCGAGGACATCGCCCTTGCGCACCACCTGCCCCTCCTCGACGCGCACCTCGACGACGCGCCCTGTGACCTCGGCGGCCACGGTCGCCCTGGATCGCGCCACCACATATCCAGAGGCGGTCAGCCCGCTGACGCGTACGGGAGCTGTCGTGGCGGCGACCGCCGGCGTGGGGGCGGGCTGTGGTTTCGGTTGCGGCTTGGCGAGCCAGCCGACTGCACCTCCCAATGCGAGGCAGATGGCGGCGACCAGGGTCGGAACCTTCCAGCCTCCAGAGGCCTGTTTCGCCCCTACAGCTGTCGCCGGCCCCAGTGTCAGCGATCTCAACAACTCGGACTTGTCGTCGCTCATGCGGTTGGCTTCCTGGACCGGGCGTCCGTCTCAACAACTCTTCCTGAGCGGCCACCCCCGCCCCTCGAGGTCGCCGAGCTTCCAAACGCATTAAGCCCGAAGTCGTGACTGTCCGCCATAGCCGCTTTCCCGATGAGTGCGCGCCGAACAGGTCCTTTGGACCGAGCATGGCCTTGATCCGGGAAAACCCGGAAATCCCGCCGCTGACGTCGATTGCGGCTGACGATCAGCTTGATCGCAGCGTATTCAATGGGATGTCTGACCCCTAGCGACGTTTCTGCTGGAGTTCCCAAGCCTTGCGCCTCCGTCTCGCCCTTTTGCTCGCCCTTGCTGTCTCCGGCGCCCTCATCTGCCCCCTTCACGCTACAGCCGCGCCGAATGCCGGGAACCAGGCCAGCCAGGGCCTGGCCATGCGCGGGGCCGATGACTTCGCCGTCCTGCCGGGGCCGCGTCGCGTTGAGGTGGAGAACCGGATCCTCGTGGATCGTCTGGACACTCTTCTGCCTCGGCTGATGGCCGAAGCCGGCCTCGACATGTGGCTGGTGATCAACCGGGAGTACGCCGAGGACCCCGTCTACTTCACCCTCGTGCCCCAGCCGTCCTTCGCCGCCCGGCGGACCACCATGCTGGTCTTCCATCGCAAGGCCGACGGGACGGTCGAGCGGCTGTCCGTCAACCGGTATCCCCTCGGAGGGCCCTATACGGCGGCCTGGTCGGGAGGCGACCTGGACGCCCAGTGGAAGGCGCTGGCCGACGTGATCGTCAGTCGCGATCCCAAGCGGATCGGGATCAACACCTCTCGCCACTGGCCGGTCGCGGATGGCCTGACGGCCGGGCTGGACGCCCGGCTTCGGGAGGTTCTTCCGTCAGACTATGCCGCCCGGCTGGCGCCTGCGGAGCCGCTTGTGATCCGCTGGCTTGAGACGCGCACCGTCGCAGAGATCGAACTCTATCCCCATGTCGTTTCCCTTGCGCGCGGCGTCATCGCCGAGGCCTTCAGCGCAAAGGTGATCACCCCGGGCGTGACCACCACCGCGGAGGTCGCCTGGTACATCCGGGGCCGCTTCGAGGCGCTAGGCCTGCCCATCTGGTTCTTCCCCGATGTGAATCTCCAGCGCCAGGGGATCGCCTGCAAGGGGGAGGAAGGGTTCTGCGGCGTGGCCGGAGTGATCCAGCGCGGCGACGTCCTGCATACCGACGTGGGCATCTGCTATCTCAAGCTCTGCACCGACACCCAGGAGATGGGCTACGTCCTCAGGCTGGACGAAACCATGCCGCCTGCAGGCCTTCAGGCCGCCTTGGCTGAGGGCAATCGCTGGCAGGACCTGCTGACGGGCGCCTTCGTCACCGGCCGTACCGGGAACGAGATCCTGGCCCGGACTTTGGAGGCCTCGCGGAAGGCCGGCATCCGCGGGAGCGTCTACAGCCATCCGATCGGCTTCTTCGGTCACGCCCCCGGCCCAACCATCGGCATGTGGGACAATCAGCGTCCCACGCCTGTCCAGGGAGACTGGCGGCTTAATCCCGACACCGCCTACGCCATCGAGGGCGCCATCTGGCGAGGGGTTCCCGAGTGGGGCGGTCAGCTCGTGCACATGAAGCTGGAGCAGAGCGCCCTCTTCGACGGCAAGACGGTTCACTATCTGGCCGGCCGGCAGACCGAGTGGCATCTGGTCCGCTGAGCCTGGCGGTCAGGCCAGCGTCACCGCCGGAAGCGGGTGGCCAGGACGATGGCGGAGTTGGTGCGCTCCACGCCGGGCATGAGGCCGATCCGGTCGATGGCGGCGTCCAGCTCCGCGACATTGGCGGCTGAAGCGATGGCGATCATGTCGTACTCGCCGCTGACGGAATGGAGCTCACGCACCTGGGGCAGGGCGCGAGCCGCAGCCTCCACCGCCCGGGATTCCCGCGGGGCCACCTTGATCAGCACATGGGCGCGCACCGCCCCGTCCTCCAGGGCGTCCGCCAGTCGAAGGGAATAGCCCCGGATCACGCCCGTGCGTTCAAGGCGCTCCAGCCGGCCCTGCACCGTGGTGCGCGAGCGGCCCACCCGCCGGGCGAGGTCCGCCGTGCTCGCCCGGGCGTTCTCGCGAAGGGCGACCAGAAGGGCCTGGTCGATCTCATCCAATTCCATTTCGTCGGTTTCCTCCGGCGGAACGCCGTAATGCGTCCTGCGAATGAACGGTCTGCACCTGTACACCGTCAGGCGCTTCCGTCCCACTGGAGCGAGGTGCGGAACCCCGGGGAGTCGGATCATGAAACGGGTGGCGATTGTCGGTGCAGGCAAGATCGGCGGGGTGATCGCCGACCTGCTGGCTGGGTCAGGGGATTACGAGGTCGAGGTCTTCGACGCCTCCGCCGAGAATCTCGCGCGCCTTGCCACGCGTCGCCCGGTGGCCCGGCGGCGGATGGATGTCCGCAGCGAGGACTTCCCCGAGGCCCTGAAGGGCGCCTTCGCCGTCCTCAACGCCGCACCTTACCACGCCACCACGGCGGTCGCCCGCGCCGCCCGCAAGGCGGGCGTCCACTACCTCGACCTCACCGAGGACGTCGCCAGCACCCGCGAGGTCAAGGCTCTGGCCGAGGGAGCGCCCTGCGCCTTCATTCCCCAGTGCGGCCTGGCGCCGGGCTTCATCAGCATCGTGGCCCACGACCTAGCCTCCCAGTTCGACACGCTGGAGGACGTTCGCCTGCGCGTGGGGGCCCTGCCTCAGTTTCCCAGCAACACGCTGAACTACAACATCACCTGGAGCACGGACGGGGTCATCAACGAGTACTGCGAGCCCTGTGAGGCCATCGTGGATGGTCGCCTGCGCGAGACCCAGGCCCTGGAGGAGCGCGAGGAGTTTTCCCTCGACGGCGTGACCTACGAGGCCTTCAACACCTCGGGCGGGCTGGGAACCCTCTGCGCGACCCTCGCCGGGCGGGTGCGCAACCTCAACTACCGGACCATCCGGTATCCGGGACATGCGGCGATCATGAAGACCCTGCTGCACGACCTGGGCCTGCGCGACCGACGCGAACTCCTGAAGGAGATCCTCGAGAACGCCGTGCCCTCGACCCTCCAGGACGTGGTGGTGATCTTCGTCACGGTCAGCGGCCGGCGGCACGACGCCCTGGTGCAGGTCAGCTACGCCAACAAGGTCTACTCCGGCCCGGTCGAGGGGGTGATGCGCAGCGGCATCCAGATCACCACGGCCTCCGCCATCTGCGCGGTGCTGGACATGCTGGCGGCGGGCGACCTTCCCCAGGCGGGCTTTGTCCGGCAGGAACAGATTTCGCTCGCGGCCTTCCTGGCCAACCGCTTTGGTCGAAACTACGCCGCCCCCGACACCGGCCTGCAGCCGGGCGCGCGGGTCGCCTGAGAGGCCCCATGTCCGACGTCTTAGAGAACCCCGCCCAGGACGCCCTCGCCATCCTCGACCGCCTGGGGGTTCCCCTGCAGGCCCTGGAGGGCGGCGACCTACCCGCCTGTTCGCCTCTGACCGGTGAGGAGATCTGCCGGGTCGCCTCGGTCTCGCCAGAAGCGGCGTCGGCTCGGATCGGTGCGGCGCATGCCGCCTTCCTGGCCTGGCGGCGCTTGCCTGCACCGCGCCGTGGGGAGCTTGTCCGGCTCTTCGGCGAGGAGCTCCGGGCCGCGAAGGCCGACCTCGGGCGCCTGGTGACCCTGGAGGCGGGAAAGGTCCTCTCCGAGGGACTGGGCGAGGTTCAGGAGATGATCGACATCTGCGACTTCGCCGTCGGTCTGTCCCGCCAGCTCTACGGCCTGACCCTGGCCACCGAGCGCCCGGACCACCGGATGATGGAGACCTGGCACCCGCTTGGCGTCGTGGGGGTGATCTCGGCATTCAACTTCCCGGTGGCGGTCTGGTCCTGGAATGCGGCGCTGGCCCTCGTCTGTGGCAACGCGGTGGCCTGGAAGCCCTCGGAGAAGACCCCCCTGACCGCACTGGCGGTCCAGGCCCTCTTCGAGCGCGCCGCTGCGCGTTTCGGCCCGGACGCGCCGGAGGACCTCTGCGTTCTCCTTCAGGGCGGGGCGGACATCGGCGCTGTCCTTGTGGACGATCCGCGTGTTCCGCTGGTCTCCGCGACGGGCTCCACCGCCATGGGGCGGAAGGTGGCGCCGCGCCTAGCCGCCCGTTTCGCGCGGGCCTTGCTGGAGCTGGGTGGTAACAACGCCGCCATCCTCGCTCCCAGCGCCGACCTGGAGCTGGCCGTGCGGGCGGTGGCCTTTTCCGCCATGGGCACGGCGGGCCAGAGGTGCACCACCCTGCGCCGCCTGTTCGTCCATGAGACCCGGTACGATGAGGTTCTCTCCCGGTTGAAGGCGGTCTACGCCGGGGTCCAGGTCGGGGACCCGCGGGAGGAGGGGGTCCTGGTCGGCCCGCTGATCGACCGTGCAGCGGGGGAGGCCATGGCGGCGGCCCTGGCCGAGGCCGGGCGGGCCGGCGGGCGGATTCACGGAGGCAGGCCCCTGGACCGGCCCGGGGTCTATGTCCGTCCCGCCCTCGTGGAGATGCCCGGACAAGCCGAGGTGGTCCTGCGCGAGACCTTCGCTCCCATCCTCTACGTGATGCGCTACCGCGACCTCGCAGAGGCGATCGCAGCGCAGAACGCGGCGCCCCAGGGCCTGTCGTCCTCGATCTTCACCCTGGACCTGCAGGAGGCCGAGCGCTTCCTGTCGGCGGAGGGCTCGGACTGTGGCATCGCCAACGTCAATATCGGGCCGTCCGGGGCTGAGATCGGCGGCGCGTTCGGCGGCGAGAAGGAAACGGGCGGGGGCAGGGAGTCCGGCTCCGACAGCTGGAAGGCCTACATGCGCAGGGCGACCAATACGATTAACTACGGCTCGGCCCTGCCGCTGGCCCAGGGGGTGAGCTTCGACGTCTGAGAACCGGGGCGAAGAGGCTTCCGGTCTGGTCGTCAGCGGGTGGCCCGTGCTTTCCTTCGCTCCTCACCGCGCCGGACTGTGACCCGGCGACACTGAGAAGGTCAGGGTGATGTCTGTCGGCGCCCTATGGTTTCCTGGAACCGATGGCGAGCCTCCGCCAAGGGAAACCTCGCGCCTGGAAGCGGCGATTGCCCGTCGTCTCAGGGTCACCTTCTCCTACAGCGACGGATCGGGCCTTCTTTCACGCCGCCGGGTGCGCCCCCTCCAGCTGGTTTCGGGTCGAAACGGAGGGCTCCTGATCGCCTGGTGTGAGCTTCGCCGGGACATGAGGACGTTCCGGCTGGACAGGATGGGCGCCGTACGACCCGGTTCGCGGTTTCTCGTCCCACGCGGAGAGGGGCTTGAAGGCGATCCCGGAAGCAACCCGGTCTGACGCCGCAAGGCGTCAGCCGTCCGCGCTCAACTGGAGCGCCGCCCTCGCCATCATCTGGAAGACGGCCGAGCGCCGGTCGATCTGGTTCACGGTTCCCGCCAGGTAGAGGCCGTCGGCCGGGCTGTGGAAAATCACTGCGCCGGACAGGCCGGAGTGGCCAATCAGCGGCGCCAGCTTACGGAACCCCGTCATGGCGGCCGGCAGCTGGAAGCGCATCATGCCGGTTCCGTACTCCAGCGGGAAGAACATGGGCCGGAAGTCCCGGAGGGCCTCGATCCGCTTCCTGTCGAACAGGGCGCCCTCGAAGAAACCACGGAGGAAGACCAGGGCTTCCCGGGCTGTGGTCACGACCCCGCCGTCCGCCTGCGAAAAGACCATGGCGTTCGGGATCCTCAGATCCCTGTCCCGGAAGCGGAGCGGCCTGGGCCGCTTGTCGGCGGGGTCCGAGTAGATCCATGTGCGCTGGAGCCCCAGGGGCTCGGCGATCCGTCTCTCGAAGACCCTGGCGAAGGGCGCTCCGTCCACCTGCTCGATGACCTTGCCGAGGATCTGGTAGTTCGAGTCCGAATAGTGGGCGCGGTCCAGGTTTCCCGGTGCGGCTTGGGCTCCCAGGCGACGGGTGATCTCCATCGCCTCGGAAAAGGTCAGGGCCCGGTCCTGGCCCCTGGTCAGGTCGGCGAAGAGCCCGGTCTTGGCGTTGTCTGGCTCAAAGAAATCCGCGAGGCCGCTGGTATGGGCCATCAGATGGCGCAGGGTGATGGCGTCTGTCCGGTCCTCGCCGCCAAAGCGGTTGAGCTGAGCGGTCTCGGGTCCGGGCAGGACTTTCCGGAACGGGGAGTCCAGATCGATCCGTCCTTCCTGGACTATCTGGAGGAGAATGGCGGTGACATAGAGCTTGGTTGTCGACGCCGCAAAGTAGGGGGTGTCGACCCCCAGATCGCCTTGGGCGGCTTCAAAGGTCTGGCCGTCCCGCGTGCGGTACGCAATCAGGGCGCCGCCAGGATGATAGGCCCCCTCGGGCAGGAGGCCGGCCAGGCCGGTCGCCGGCGCGGCGCAGGCCGCTGTCGGCAGGAGGAGACCGGTGGCGGCCAGGAGATGCCGACGGTTGACGGACATGGGGCGAGCCTAGATGCCACGGTCATGAACTATTTACGAGGTGAAACACCGATGAGCCAGGGGCTGTCAATCACCGACGAGGGATGATGGGGCGCCATTGACCGGAACCAGATGTCCCCGATAACGTGTAATTACACTTAATGGACTCCCTGATGGACACGGCCGACGATCTCCTTAATCCCATCCACTGCGTGAGCCACAATCTCCAGAAGACCGCGCGCCTGGTGGCGGGCGTCTATGCCGGCGAGCTTCGGCGCTGCGGCCTCAGCCGTGGGCAGTTCCCCATCCTCCAGCAGCTGGAGACCTCGGGCGGCGGGGTCGCCATGTCCGTCCTCGCCCAGAGGCTCTACATGGACCGCACCACCCTGACCCGAAACCTCGCGCCCCTGGAGCGCGCCGGCTGGGTCGTCCGTGAGGCGGACCCCGGCGACGCCCGGGTCCGGCGCGTGGCCATCACCGAGGCGGGTCGGGCGCGCCTGGTCGCGGGTCGCGAGGCCTGGCGCCGCGCCCAGGCGATGACCCTGGAGCGCATTGGCGCCGATGCCTGGCGTCTCCTGGAGGTCGACCTCCGCCGTGTCCGAAAAGCCCTGTCATGACCTCTGCTCCCGTAGCCTCTCCACTCCTCGTCGACCCGCCCCTTCGCCTGATCGTCCGGATGGCGGGTCCCAGCGCGCTTGCCTTCCTGGTCCAGGCGGGGGTTTCCATGGCCGAGACCGGCTTCATCGCCCGGCTGGGCCTCGTCCCCCTGGCGGCCATGGCCCTGATGCTTCCGGCCCTGATGCTGATGCAGATGCTGGCCAACGGCGCCCTGGGGGGAGCGGTCTCGAGTTCCGTGGCCCGGGCCCTCGGTCGTGGCGACAGCGCGGCGGCGAACGCCTTCATCTGGCATGCCCTCGCCATCGCGGGCCTCGCGAGCCTCGTCTTCGGGGTGCTGTATGCAGGCTTCGGCCATGCGCTCCTCGTCGCCACCGGCGCCCCGGCCGAGGTGGTCGCCGAAGCCCACGCGTATGGGGCCGTCCTGTTCCTCGGTGTGGCGCCAATCTGGATCTCGGCCCTCCTGACCTCTGTCGTGCGCGGGACCGGCGACATGCAGTTTCCTGCAAGGCTGATAATCATCGGCTCACTGGTGCAGATTCCTTTGTCCGGGGTCCTCATGCTGGGTGGGCTGGGCCTGCCTGGCCTGGGACTGAAGGGGTCCGCCGTCTCCGGCTGGCGTATTTCGCAGACATTCTCCGGGTCGGCGCCCTGGCCTCCCTCTCCCCGGTCTCGACCGTGCTGACCATCGCCATCCTCAACACCCTGATCGGGCGCTTCGGGGTGGAAACCCTGGCGGGGTACGGGATCGTGGCCCGGGTCGAGTTCCTGCTCGTCCCCCTGGTCTTCGGGATCGGGGCGGCGCTGACAGCCCTGGTCGGGGTCAACATGGGCGCTGGTCAGGTGGCGCGCGCCGAGCGCATCGGATGGATCGGCGGCGGGGTGGCGGCGGCCCTTGCGGGGGCCGTGGGTCTTGTCCTGGCGGTGGCGCCCGGCCTCTGGACCGGTCTCTTCACCCGGGATCCCACAAGTCTGGCGGCCGGCGCGCTGTACCTGCATATCGTCGGTCCGGTCTTCGCCCTCCAGGGTCTGGGCCTCGCCCTCTACTTCGCGTCGCAGGGGGCCGGCGCCATCCTTTGGCCCATCATCGCCACCCTCCTGAGGTTCGGGATCTGCGTCGGAGGGGCCGCGCTGGTAATGGGTCAGCCTCAGCCACAGCTCGGCGCCGTCTACGCCTGCATAGCTCTGGGCATGGCGGTGTACGGCGCCGTCACGGCGGTCGCCCTCTGGCGGGGCGCCTGGCGCCGCAAGAAGGGGTGAACTCAGAAGGTGAAGGCCAGTCCCAGCGATACAGACCGCCCCGGGGATGGAGCTATGTCCTTCAGGTAGGAGGCGTGCTCCCGGATTTCGGCGTCGGTCAGGTTGCGTCCGCGAAGGCTGACCGTGACCGGCGTGTCGGCCATCGGCCGCCAGGCAAGATGGGCGTTGATCGCGGTATGGCCGTCCGTCTCAAGCTCGAAGGGAGCGGTCCGGGTCTGATCCCCGACATGACGGATCTCGACCGCCGCATTGAGGGTCTCTGACTCCCAGGAAAGCTCCCCCGTGACGCCGAAGGCGGGAATGCGGGGCGGCGGCCCCTGATCGGTATCGCCTCGAACGACATCGCCGGACAGGCTCGCCTCCAGGCGACCCTCAGCCCGGGTGAGCAGGGTCTGAGAGGCTTCGACCTCGAACCCGACGAAATCCGCATCGGTCTGCCGGAAATTGAAGACCGGCAGGTCATCATAAACCTCACCTGTCGGCCTCTCGTCGATGAAGCCGTCATAACGCGCGATCCAGGCGTGAGCCTGAATCCGGGTGGAGTCGCCTGTCCAGCGCAGCGTGGCCTCGAGGGACAGCGCCTCTTCCGAGGACAGGGTCGGGTCGCCGACCTCCCAGGTCCCGGTGCCCTCGTGGGGGCCGTCGGCGAAGAGTTCGAACTCGGTTGGCGCACGGCCGCTGAGAGACAGCGTCAGCGCCAGGAAGAGCGGGTCTGACGGCCTCCAGAAGGCGCCTGCCGAGGCCGAGATATTCGTGAATGAGCGGGTATCTGGCGTCTTGCTCCAGTCGAGCCCCGCCTCGACCCCCGGTGTACTGGTCTCACGACCGTCCAGTTCCGCGCGCAGTTCGCGAGCGTCAATCCGCAGGCCAGCGTCCAGCCCGAACTGGCCAAACTCGAACCTCTGAAGGGTGAAGGCCCCCATCTCGTTGATCTCAACGCCGGGTATGAAGGCCTCTTCACCGATCGCCTGGAGGTTACGGGTTAGCCCCTGGAGGCCAAAGGCGCCCTGGCGGCCCGGCGATCCCCGCATGACCAGCTCGACACGACCCTCCGTTCCATCGGACAAAAAGCGCGTGCCGGCCTTGCCTTCCTCAATCTTGATCTCGGCGTGCTCATAGTCGGCCCGCCCCACAGCTAGACGGACCTTCTCGATCCAGCCGTCATGGACGGGCGTCTCGCCTCTCAGGTCCCAGCGGGTCTGCTTCATGTGAAGCCGGATCAATTCGGGACCGGACTCGCTGACGACCTGTTCGAAGGGCAGCCCGTAGCCTGTGTCGGTTTTCTTCACCGAGAGGCCGAGGAAGCCGCCATCACCCCCGACCAGGGAAGCTCCCAGGCCCCAGGCGTCGGCCTCCAGCGAAACGTTTCTCAGGGTCTTGTCAGCCGATCGGACCAGGCCTTCCTCCGCAGCGAGCCGATCGGACACCGGCCTTACCGGCGTGGCGTAGTCGTCGGATCGCCGGGTAGATCCGTCGAAGGCGAGGACAAGCGGACCGGCGTCCACCATCGCAGCGCCGGAAGCGGCCCGGCCGTTGTCGACAGATGACCAGGAGATCGCGCCGCGACCTTCCACCCGACCATCAGGTCGCCGGGAGGGCACCCGGTCGTCCAGGACATTGACGACGCCGCCGATCCCGGACCCGCCATAGGCGAGGGTGGACGGACCGCGAAGCACCTCGATCCGGCTGGCCTGCCCAGCCTCGCTGGGAACCGCATGGTCAGGCGACAGGGAACTGGCGTCCACCATGCCGACCCCGTTCTGGAGCAGGAGGACCCGGGGTCCGGCAAGGCCCCGGATGACCGGGCGGCTCGCACCGGGGCCGTAGGCTGTGGACCGCAGGCCAGGAAGGCCCGAGAGCAGGTCGCCGATCCCCGCGGGAGGGGCCAGGCTGATCTCCTCGGCGGAGATGAGATTTACACTGGTGGTGACCGTATCCAGGGAGAGCGCGTAGGGCGCCGCCGTCACCACCACTTCGGCGACGGGGGTGGCCTCTGACTGGGCCTCAGCCGGGGCGGCCGTGAAGGCGAAGACGGCGCCAATGGCGGAACTTGCGAGCAGTTTTTGGAGAAGCATTGGGCCTGCCTGAGTCATCTCCGATGGTCCTATGTTATAAAATAACATTTGGCAATGGGGGCCGGGGCAGGATCAGGCGCCACAGGGAAGCGCCGGCTACCACGGAAGCGTGAACACCCGGGTTGCACCTCAATGGCCCGCTGAAGGCTCCTTGACCCGAGGGACCATCCTGGCGCCTGTAACCGAAAGGCGTACGGGCCTGTTTGAGCAGGGTCTCGATCCCTTCATCCTCTAGGGCGTTATTGCGGCGATCGTCCTTGGCGGCCAGCACCTGAACCAGCGCAGGCGCGCCCGGGCGCTCTGGACCCCGCGCCGGAGGCTGCGCATCGGGGTCGTGAGCCTTTCAGTGGTGTCTGGCTTTGCTTTCGACTTCTACAGACTGTCGCAAGCCGCCCTGTCGGTGGTCGCGACGGATCGTTTCCCTGGGGGTGCTGGGAACATGGTCTCCCAGGCTCTATATGCTTCCCTAGGGTCAGGCCCGCTGACCGTCGCAGCGTCCTGCGGCGTGCTGCTGGTTCTGGCGCTGGCGATCGCAAGGGTCCTCGAGGAGGTCTGAAGTCATGTCGGCGCATGCGTCCCCGGCGGAGAGCCGGATCAGCGTAAGGGACATCCGTTTGCGGAAGGGGCAGGACCCGCTGATCTGTCTCACGGCCTACACTGCGCCAATGGCCAGGCTGATGGACCCTTTCTGCGACATCCTGCTGGTGGGTGATTCCGTCGGCATGGTGGTCCATGGCCTCCCCAGCACGGTGGGCGTCACCCTCGACATGATGATCCTGCATGGTCAGGCGGTGATGCGGGGATCCCGGCGAGCCCTGGTGGTGGTGGACATGCCCTTCGGGTCCTGCGAGGGGGCGCCCGAGGTTGCCTTCGCGAACGCGGTCCGGGTCCTGCAGGAGACGGGCGCACAGGCGGTCAAGATCGAGTCGGCTCCGGCCGTGATCGCGAACATCCGATACCTGGTCGAGCGGGGCGTGCCGGTCATGGGCCATGTCGGGCTGCGGCCCCAGGCCGTCCTCGTCGAGGGGGGCTTCAGGGCCCGTGGACGTGAGGCTGAAGAGCGCAGGCAGGTCCTCGGCGAGATGCAAGGCGCGGTGGAGGCTGGGGTCTTCGCCCTCGTGATCGAGGGCGTAGCTGAGTCCCTGGCCACGGAACTGACCGCCCAGTGCCCTGTACCGACCATCGGGATCGGCGCCTCGGCGGCCTGCGACGGCCAGATCATGGTGACCGAGGACATGCTGGGTCTTTTCGAAAGCTCGCCGCGTTTCGTGCGGCGCTACGGCGATCTTCGGGGACTGGTGGCCAGCGCCGTCGAGCGCTATGCCAACGATGTTTCGGCCCGTCGTTTTCCGGGTCACGGAGAGACCTACTTCTCCACGCGCCGCAAGGCGGGCGCCCCGCATGTTGACGTTCCGGCCGGCTGAAACCTCCGCCATGCTTCCGCCATGCG
>Ga0315902_10005059_pt1 | contig 18715 bp, 13 predicted proteins | sample LakEriMetagenome_9_FD_203523 | JGI IMG/M metagenome (GOLD analysis project Ga0315902, IMG submission 203523) | Freshwater fungal communities from buoy surface, Lake Erie, Ohio, United States - Buoy 12 MA117 | ecosystem: Environmental > Aquatic > Freshwater > Lake > Lake biofilm | place: USA... | reverse complement strand
CTCGCCCGGACCGCGGGCGACGAGAATCCGTACACGCTCCACCAGGAACTCGGCAACCTCATGACGCGGGTGGCCACGGTCGTGCGTCGCAACGATCAACTCGCCCCGGCATACGACGAGGTCTGCCGGATGGCCGAGCGCTGGAAGCGGTGTGCCGTGTCCGACACCGGCAACTGGACGAACCAGAACGTCGTGTTCACCAAGGCGCTCGGCGACATGTTCCCGATCGCCAAGTTGATCCTCAAGGGGGCGTTGCTCCGCGACGAGTGCCGCGGCGCCCACTTCAAGCCGGCCTTCTCCATGCCCGGCCTGAAGGCGACCGATCCCGAGGAGAAGCGGCGCGAGGCCGAACAGTGGTGCGATGCCTTCGAGGCGAACACGAGAAAGTGGCTCAAGTCGACGATCGCCAGCTGTGGCGCTCATGGCGATCCGGAGATCTCGTATCAGGACATCGACACGTCGCTGATCCCGCCGCGGCCGCGTCTCTACGGCCTCGTGGGCGGTGACGCGATCGAGGAGGCCTGGAGGGAGCGGGCGGCGAACCTGGCCGGCCAGGTCGCGGGCAAGGGCCGGGCCGTGGGTGCCGGGGCATGACACGAGCAAACGACAGGGAGACACACCATGATCAAAGCAGCTGATTCGGCCGCCGACCTCGTGCACGGAGCGGGGAGCGACGACCACGGTGCGGCCCGTGCGGTCGTGCGGGTGCGCGTGCTTCGGCAAGACGTGGCGGGCGGCGAGAGCTACTGGGAACGGTTCGAGGTTCCCTACGAGCCGAACATGAATGTCATCAGCGTGCTTCAGAAGATCGCCGCTCAGGCGCGGTCTCAGGATGGTCGCAAGGTGGCGCCCGTCGCGTGGGACTGCAACTGCCTCGAGGAGGTTTGCGGTTCCTGCACGATGCTGATCAACGGCCGCACGCGGATGGCCTGCTCGGCCCTCGTCGATCGGCTTCAGGCCGAGGATGGCGACGAGATCGAACTGCGGCCGATGTCGAAGTTTCCGGTGGTCCGCGACCTCGTGGTCGATCGCCGCAGGTTGTTTCGTGGGCTCGAGAAGGTGAAGGCCTGGGTGCCGGTGGAAGGCTCCTATGACCTCGGGCCCGGGCCACGGATCTCTCCCGAGGAGCAGGAAGATGCCTATCCTCTCTCGGAGTGCATGAGCTGCGGCTGCTGCCTCGAGGCCTGCCCGCAGTACACGAAGGTGGAGGCGGTGCGGCGGGACGGCGAGTCGGAGGCCGAGTTTGAGTCGCGGCGGAAGGCAGCGTTCGACTCGGGCTTCGTCGGGGCCCACGCGATCAGTCAGGCGGTCCTCTTCAATGGGCATCCGACCGGCCGGATGATTGCCGGCGAGCGAATGGAGGCCCTGACGACTCAGGGAGGCATCCAGATGTGTGGCAACGCGCAGAACTGCGTGGCGGTCTGTCCGAAGCGGATTCCGCTGACACGATCGATCGCTCGAGCCGGCCGCGCGGCGACCGTCTGGGCGCTGAAGAGGCTTTTTGACCGCTGAAATCCAGCCCGGCCCGGGAGATCACTGCCGCGGTGTTTGCCGTTCCGGGCGGGCCGTGGTACCGTTCCTCCATTGACATGGGCGGCTTTCTCATACGCCGCCAACCGCTGTGCAGTGTCCGGCCGATGCCGGAGGCTGCCTTCCGATGCGGGCATCAGGACGCCCCGCGGAGCGATGCGGATGACGTTTCGAGGAAGCAACGAGGCAAAGAGTGTTTATGGACAACAGGGCAGGGCACCCGGGGGAGTCGGGTGCTCCGGCCGGCGTGGATGGCGGGCATTCGGCTCCGCAGGCAGAGGGTAGTTTTCGGAATCTGGGGCTCTCGGCGGCGACGCTCTCAGCCGTCGACCGTGCGGGCTACACGACGCCCACGCCCGTCCAGGCGGGACTGATCCCGCGGGCTCTCGCCGGCGTCGACGTGCTCGGCCAGGCCCGAACTGGCACCGGCAAGACCGCTTCGTTCGTGCTGCCAATCCTCGAGCGGATGCTCGAGCCCGGCCGCGGCGGTGGGCCGCGGGCCCTCGTGCTCGTGCCGACGCGGGAACTCGCCGTGCAGGTCAAGGACGAGTTCGAGAAGCTCGCCCATGGCTCCAAAATTCATTGCGTCGCCGTCTATGGCGGCAAGCCGATCAAGGGGCAGATCGACAAACTCGCGAAACACCCGGCGGTGGTCGTGGGCACGCCAGGTCGCGTGCTCGACCACATGAGCAGGGGCACGATCTCGTTTTCCGCGCTCGAGATGGTCACCCTCGACGAGGCCGACCGGATGCTCGACATCGGGTTTCGACCCGACATCGAGAAGATCCTTCGCCGCTGCCCGGAGAGCCGCCAGACGCTGCTCCTCTCGGCCACCGTGCCGCCGCCGGTGCAGAAACTCGCCACGCGATACATGCGCGATCCCGAGATCATGGACTTCTCGACCAACGAACTCGCGGTCGAGACGATCGAGCAGCGGTATTTCACGGTCGATCCGACGCGGAAGTTCGAACTCCTCGAGCGGCTTCTGGAGCGGGAGAATCCGCGGCAGGTGATCGTCTTCTGCCGGACGAAGCGCGGCACCGACAAGATCCACGAAAAGCTCGCGCGAAGGCGGACCCGCAGCCGGGATCACGGATCGGCTGAAGACGTCGCCTGCATTCACGGCGATCTCGCGCAGAGCGTCCGCGACCGGGTGATGCGGCAGTTTCGAGACGGGAGCACGCGGATCCTGGTGGCTACCGACGTGGTGGGCCGCGGGATCGACGTGTCGAGCGTGTCGCACATCGTCAACTATGACATCCCCGAGTTCTGCGACGATTACGTGCATCGCGTAGGCCGAACCGGCCGCATGGGCCGCGAGGGGATCGCCTTCACGTTCGTCGCGCCGGAGGAAGGCCCGCAACTCACGCGCATCGAGATGAGGATCGAGCGGCTCCTCAAGCGGGACGAGATCGAGGGCTTCGACGCCTTCGACCGTCGGCCCAAGCCCGCCCCCGTCGAACACGTACCGACCGGTGGCTTCCACCGCGCCGCCACGGCTCCCGACGCCGCTGGTGAGCCCGCCTCCGAAGCCGCCAAGCGGCCGCCCGCAGCGACACTTCTGGGCAAGGGCCGTGGCCCCAAGCGGCACCGCAGGGCTCTGTGAACCCCCGGGCGCTCAAGCAGCGGTTGGAGAGCCTCGAGGCGGCGGGAGTGACACAGATTCCGCGGGCCTCGGGGCGTGACGTTTGGCCAACTGCCGACGGGACGACTTCAGCGGCCGGTTCGGCTCAGCCATTGCAGGCGACAGCCACTGCCACGGCGGCAGGCGACCGTGTCACCTCGCTGCGGGTGCTGGCGGAGCAGGTGGCGACCTGCATGCGGTGCTCGGAACTCGCCGCGGCGAGGACGAACACGGTCTTCGGCGTTGGTCGGGCGGACGCCCGCATCTGCTTTTTTGGAGAGGCGCCCGGGGCCGACGAAGATGCCTCGGGAGAACCCTTCGTGGGCCGAGCCGGGCAACTCCTCACCAAGATCATCGAGGCCTGCCATCTCCGTCGCGACGAGGTCTACATCCTGAACGTGCTCAAGTGCCGCCCGCCAGCGAACCGCACGCCGGAGCCCGTCGAGGTGTCGCACTGCCGTGGCTTCTTCGAGCGTCAGTTCGAGTTGATTGCGCCTGAGTACATCTGCTGCCTGGGAACAACCGCCGCCCACGCCCTCCTCCAGACGACCGAACCCATTGGTCGTCTGAGAAAACGATGGTTTACGTATGGCACCGCCAAGGTGATCTGCACCTACCATCCCTCCTATCTGCTGCGAAATCCCGCGGCCAAACGCGACGTCTGGGACGACATGAAGGTCATGATGGCCGACATGGGCGTCGACCTCTGACCCTGCCGCCTCGATGCGATACCGGATTTGCTGAAGATTCGGGTCGTGACGGTCCGATCCATGGTACGGGTCGTGGGGGAGGGGAACAGCCGCTGGCTGTGGGCGGGGTCGTGCCGGGGCAACCCGGCCGGCCCGCTTCGCGGGGAAAGCCTGGGTCTCGATGCGTTGTTCCGTTCACGCCATCTCGATTCCCTGCGGCCGCGTCGCCGTCATGGCCGTCGCGATGCTGCTGTCTGGTTGCACGATGTGCCCGGACCCGTACGACTATTCGGGGCCGGTTCCCAACGGCTCATCTCCGCAAAACGACTTCCGAGCTCGCAGTCGAGGCATCCTGCCAGTCGGAGCCGCACCCGTGCCGTGGCCGCCGATCGTGAAGGACGACGGCATGGCCGGGAGTGGTGCCGCTCGGGTCGCCGCGCATCTCCGGTCGTCCGGCGGGCGACATGAAACGCCGACGCTCGCTGACCCGTTGGTCACATCGGCCGCCGCCGACGAGGGCCACGCCAAGGTCGAGCCGACGAGCGTTCTGGTCCCGACCGCAGATGAGGGGGCATGTGCGGACGCGCTCGCCACGGAAGCCACCCCCGTGCCTGCGGTCCTCGCTGAGGAAGCCGATGAGCCGGCGGCTCCGTTCGAGGTCACCTCGGCGAGCGAAGACCTGAAAGCCAGTGAAGAGCGGAACGAAGGCCCGGTGGTCGCTTCTCCCACGCCGCCACCAGTCGTGGTCGAGATCCCGACCTTCGTTGAGACGCCGGGCTGGCGGCCGCGGCAGACCCGCTGAGGTCAGGCCGGGTGGACGAAGGCGGGTTCCGGCACCCAGCCATCGGGGATCACGGCGTCCTTCGGAACCACGGCCACGCCGTCGCGGATCGTGAACCGGTCATCGTCGGCGGTGTCGACCCAGCCGTGCTCGTTGACGATCCGCACGCGGCGACCGATGCGGACATTCTTGTCGATGATGGCCCCGGCGATGATGGTGTCGTCGCCGATCCCGAGTGGCGGCAGGCCCCGGGCCACGTCGTCGGCGAGGCCGTGCTCGCTCGCGTAATAGTCGTTCCCGAGGATGACTGAATCCCGGATTACGACGTTGCGGCCGATCCGGCACCGCAGTCCGATCACGCTGTTCTCAATCACGGCCCCAGAGTCGATCACACAGCCATCCGAAATCAGGCTGTTGCGAATGCTCGCCCCGCCGAGCCGTGACGGCGGCAGGAAGCGCCCGCGGGAGTAGATCGGGGCTTCGGCGTTGACGAGGTCGAACGGCGGCGACGTCCCGGCGAGTTCGCGATTGCACTGAAAGTAGGAGCGGATTGTCCCGATGTCCTCCCAGTAGCCGTCGAAGGCATGGAGTTGGACGTGCTTGGCGCGGATCGCCGCCGGAAACACCTCCTTGCCGAAGTCCCGGTAGTCGGTCTTCGTGAGCAGGTCGAGCAGGCAGTCACGATCGAAGAGATAGATGCCCATGCTCGCCATCAGCGAGCGGCCGTGCGCGGCGATGCCCTGTGCCTCGATCCAGGCCGGATCGGTCCGCATCATGTCGAGTTCCTTCGCCGTCTGAGGCTTCTCGAGAAAGCCCGCCACCCGGCCCTCGCCGTCGAGCCGCATGATGCCGAGCGCCGAGGCGGCCTCGTCCTTGACGGGGATGCCGGCGATCGTCACGTCGGCCTTGTGGGCCGTGTGCGTGGCGAGCATGTCGGCATAGTTCATCCGGTAGAGTTGATCCCCCGAGAGGATCAGTACATGCTTGATGTCGGGTTGTTGGAGATAGCGGATGTTCTGCCGCACGGCGTCGGCCGTGCCCTGGTACCAGCCGGAATTGTCGAGCGTCTGCTGCGCCGCAAGGATTTCCACGAAGCCGCCGCTGAACGGGTCGAAGGTGTAGGTGCGACGGATGTGGCGGTGAAGGCTGACCGAGTTGAACTGCGTGAGCACGTAGATCCGCTGCACGCCGCTGTTGATGCAGTTCGACAGGGGCACGTCGATGATCCGGTATTTGCCGGCCAGCGGCACCGCTGGCTTGGAGCGATCTCGGGTGAGCGGATACAGCCGCGTGCCGCGGCCGCCGCCAAGAACCAGGGCCAACACTCGCTTCACCGACATGGATCGCTCCTCGGGATGCCCGCCACCTCACGGGAGCCCCATGCTACGGGAACGTGCCATGCCACAGAAAGACGATTCGCTGCTTGACGTAGGCGGCCGCTCCACGGCGGTGCGTCGCCAGCGAGCGAAAGCCGGCGGCGGAACGGGACGAGTTGGCTCGCCAACGGCAGGATAGCCGACGCTCGCCATCCTCGCTCCGTCCCGCCGCCTCCCTGGCATTTGTGCGTGGGGCTGCCCGTGCCCCGGGAGCCGGGCTATGGGAGCAAGCGTAGCCGGGATGGCGAGGCGCAGCGGACATGCAGAGAGCGTCGGGCAGGATGCCCGACGCGAACGTCCGGCGATGGGGCATTGCCAGCCCCGGGGTTGGGGCTGCGCCAGTCTTGATCAGCCCTTGACCACGAAGTTCACGAGTCGGCCGGGGACCGCGACAACCTTCACGATCTCCTTGCCGGCGAGTTGCTCGGCGATTTTCGGATCGGCGATGGCCGCCGCCTTCATGGCCTCGGCATCGGCATCGGCCACCACCACCACACGGCCGCGGAGCTTACCCTGGATCTGCACGGGAATCTCCACCGTGTCATCCTTGAGCCACCGCTCCTCGACCGCCGGCCATATCGCGAGCGACACCGGCGCCGGTGCCCCGAGCACCTCCCAGAGCTCCTCGGCGAGGTGCGGCGCGAAGGGGGCGAGGACCGTGACGAAGGGCAGGAGGATCGCCCTCGGCCGCCGTTCGAGCGGCGTGCAGAAGTTGACGAACTCCATCATCCTCGCGATCGCGGTGTTGAATGACAGGGCCTGGATGTCGCGAGTCACCTTGTCGATCGTGCGGTGGAGTTCGCGAAACTGATCGTCGGTCGGCGCATCGTCGCAGACCTGTGGGGCCACGGTGATCTCGTCGGCCCGCTCGTCGACCACGAGCCGCCAGCAGCGGTCAAGGAAGCCGCGGACGCCGCTCACGCCGGCGGTGCTCCAGGGCTTCGTGGCCTCCAGCGGTCCCATGAACATCTCGTAGAGGCGGAGCGAGTCGGCTCCGAAGTCGCGGACCACCTGATCGGGATTCACCACGTTGCCGCGGCTCTTCGACATCTTGTAGGCCCGGCTTTCGACCCGGATCTTCGGAGCGTCGCGGAGCACGAAGTGCTCGGCCTGCTTCTCGACCTGATCGGCGGGCACCTTGGCCGGGACGTCCTCTGCAGTTCGCTTTTCGGCCGACACCCAGCCCCCCTTGGTGCTGCGGTAGCCCGTGAACTCCATCTCGCCGAGGATCATTCCCTGGTTCACGAGTCTGCCGAACGGCTCGGGATGCGACACGTGGCCGCGGTCGTAGAGCACCTTGTGCCAGAACCGCGAATAGAGCAAGTGGAGCACCGCGTGCTCCGCACCGCCGATGTAGAGATCGACCGGCATCCAGGCCTTCTCGATTTCCGGATCGATGAACCGTGACGAGTTTCGCGGGTCGAGGAACCGCAGGTAGTACCAGCACGAGCCGGCCCACTGCGGCATCGTGTTGGTCTCCCGCTTGTATCGCCTGCCGTCCCGCTCGACGGTGAGCCAGTCAGCCGGGGACCGCGAGAGCGGTGGATCGGGCGTGTCGCCCGGCTTGAAGTCGGTGAGGTGTGGGAGATTCACCGGGAGTTCGGCCGGGTCGACGGCCCGGATCGCCCCGGTGGGATTTCCCTGCGCGTCAAGCTCGTGCAGGATCGGGAACGGCTCACCCCAGAACCGCTGCCGGCTGAAGAGCCAGTCGCGAAGCTTGTAGTTGACCGCCGGCCGGCCCAGGCCGGCGGCCTGGAGATCGCGGCCGACCCGTTCGATGAACGCGCCGGTGTCGAGGCCCGTGTAGGGGCCGGAGTTGACGGCCCGCCCGTCGCCGGCGAAGAGTTCACGGGGCTTCGTGCCGCCTTCGCGCGGTTCGACGACGGTGACGACCTCGAGCCCGAACGTCTGCGCGAACTCGAAGTCACGGTCGTCGTGCGCCGGCACCGCCATGATCGCACCGGTGCCGTAGGTGGCGAGGACGTAGTCGGCCACCCAGACCGGCACGGGGTTGCCCGTGAGCGGGTGCACCACGTGCGCCCCGGTGAACACCCCCGTCTTCTCGCGGGCCAGATCGGTGCGGTCGAGGTCGCTCTTGCGGGCGGCCGCCTCTCGGTAGGCGGCGATCGCCTCCCGCTGCGCCGGGGCCGTGAGGGTGTCGAGCAGCGGATGCTCCGGAGCCACGACCATGAATGTCACGCCGTAGAGCGTATCGGGACGCGTGGTGTAGATCCGCAGGACGTCGCTCCCGGGCTTCTCCGGAAAGCCGGACGCCGACCGTGTCCGCTTCCAGTCGTCGAAGGCACCGCCCGCCCCTCCAGGCGGCAGGATCACGAAATCGACTTCGGCACCGGTGCTTCGGCCGATCCAGTCGCACTGCAGTTTCTTGATGCTCGCGGGCCAGTCGAGCCCCTCGAGTTCGCGTTCCAGGCGGTCGGCGTAGGCGGTGATCCGCAGCATCCACTGCCGCAGCGGAATCCGGACCACGGGGTGTCCTCCCCGCTCGCTGACACCGCCGATCACCTCTTCGTTGGCCAGCACCGTCCCGAGCGCCGGGCACCAGTTCACCGGAGCCTCCGACTGGTATGCGAGACGGTGAGCGTCCCGGTATGTGGCGACCGCGGGCTCGCCGTTCGCGGCAACGTCGGCCGGGATCGGCAGTTCGGCGATCGGGCGACCCTTTTGGACGGCCGGATCGAACCAGGTGTCGAAGAGGACCAGAAAGATCCACTGCGTCCAGCGGACGTACTCGGGGTCGGTGGTCGCGAGCACACGGTCCCAGTCGTAGCTGAAGCCGAGCATCTTCAACTGTCGGGTGAAGGTGGCGATGTTCTTCTCGGTGCTCTCCCGCGGCGGCGTGCCGGTGCGGATCGCATGCTCCTCGGCGGGAAGGCCGAAGGCGTCGAACCCCATCGGGTGCATCACGCTCGTGCCCCGCATCCGCTCGAACCGCGACACGATGTCGGTGGCGGTGTAGCCTTCCGGGTGGCCGACGTGCAGGCCGTCGCCGCTTGGATAGGGGAACATGTCGAGGACGTACGTCTTGCGGCCCGACGGCAGGCGGGGCGTGGCGAACGTCCCGTGGGTGTGCCACCACTCCTGCCACTTCGGCTCGATTCGTGACGGCTGGTAACGGGGCATCCTGCGCTCGTGTCTGGAGGGAACGTCGGCCGGAGGACGGGACGCCGCCGAGTCTCGGCCGCACGCCGAAAAGAGGCGGCATCACCGACGTTCTTGGCTGGCCGTACCGACGTGCCGCGATTCTAATGGGCATCGACGCCGGGGCAACGAACCCCGGCCATTCCCGAATCCCAGCCAACCGCGAGCGATCATGGCAGGCTCAGACCGGACCGCAGGCCCCCTCGTGCTCCAGCGGCAGATGCTGCGGGCTTGTCGCAGCGCCGGTAGCCGACTGAAGATCGCCGACTCGCTCGGTACCCGGATGACCGGCCGTGAGCTCCTGCTCGCAGTGCTCGTCGTGAAGCGTGTGCTGGATCGCGTTCTGGCAGCCGATGAGAAACGGGTCGGCGTGATGCTGCCGCCGACGGTCGGGGGGGCGGTGGTCAACGCGGCGCTGGCCCTATCGGGGCGAGTGGCCGTCAATCTCAACTACACCTCCAGCCAGTCGATTCTCGACGTCTGCATCGAGCGCGCGGGTCTGCGACATGTCATCTCGAGCCCCGCGTTCCTGGCCCGCGTGAAGCTCGACCTCGGGGCCAGGCTGCTCGATGCCGGATCGCTGCGGAAGCAGGCGACGCCGCTCGACAAGGGAATCGGCTTCGTTCAGGCACGGCTCATGCCTCTCGGCATGCTCGAGTCGGTATTCGGGCTCGAGCGGATTCAGCCCGACGATCCGCTCACGATCATCTTCACGTCCGGCTCCACCGGCGACCCGAAGGGCGTCGTTCTCTCGCAGGAAAACGTCGGCTCGAACGTGCGGGCAATCGACCATCTGCTCCATCTCTCGCCGAGCGACGTGGCCCTCGGCGTGCTGCCGTTCTTCCACTCGTATGGCTACACCACCACGCTCTGGACGCCGCTGACGCTCGATCCTGCCGTCGTCTACCACACGGACCCGCGGGACGCCCAGGTGGTGGGCCGCCTGGCCCGCGAGCACCACGCCACGCTCCTGATGGCGACCCCGACGTTCCTGCGGATTTACGCCCGGCGGACACCGGCAGAGGACTTCTCGTCACTGGAATGCGTGTTCGGTTCCGCCGAGAGACTCCCCAAGGATGTCTGCGACGCCTTCGAGAAGAAGTTCGGTGTCCGGCCCAGCGAGGCCTATGGTGCGACGGAACTCTCGCCGCTCGTCGCCGCCAACGTGCCCGCGTCGCGTCACGTGCCTGGCCGGCCCGCCGATGCCCGCGAGGGGACGGTCGGCAGGCCGATTCTGGGCTGCCGGGCGCGGATCACGGACCGCGCGGGCGGGCACGAACTGCCCGTCGGCCAGGACGGGCTGCTCTGGATCTCGGGCCCGAACGTCATGCAGGGCTACCTCGATCGGCCGGATCTCACGGCCAAGGTGCTGAATGACGGCTGGTACTGCACCGGCGACATCGCCCGGCTCGACACCGAGGGTTTCATCACCATCACCGGCCGCGAAAGCCGGTTCTCCAAGATCGGTGGCGAGATGGTGCCGCACATTTCCGTCGAGGAGGCGATCAACGAGGAACTCGCCGCCGCCGACGGTGAACTGCTCGCCGTGGTGACGGCGGTGCCCGATCGTGCGAAGGGCGAGCGGTTGATCGTGTTTCACGTGCCGCTGGCACGAGATCCGAGGGACGTGGTGCGTCGCCTCCAGGAACGTGGCCTGCCCAACCTCTGGATACCCGGCGCCGACGCCTTCGCCGAAATCGGCGAACTGCCGATGCTCGGGTCGGGCAAACTCGACCTCAAGCGTCTCTCGGACATGGCCCGGGATCGGTTCGCCGAGGCCCACGACGCGTGATGTCCGCCCCCGAGATCATCGTTACGCTCGGCCCCTGCGACGATATGCGGGCGGAGATCTTCGTGCGGCCGGCGGGTGACGTGCCGGCTGGTTCGCGCATCGTGGGCTCCGTCACCGGACCGCGTCGCGGCCGAGACACCACGCTCCCGGTGACGTCTCGGCTCGTTCCGCTGGCTGGGGCGGCAGCCGCAGGGCCGGCTTCGCGGGCGATCCTCACCGAGCCGGCCTACTGGACGCCCGACCTTCCGAACCTCTATCGCGTCGAGGCGAGGCTCGAACCGCACGATGGCGACCCGTGGGCCATCGATGCGTGGATCGGCCTGCGGCGGCTCGGCGTGCGTGGTCGGTCGTTCTGGCTGGACGGCCGGCGGTGGGTGCCGCGGGCGTTCGTGGGGCAGCACGCCGTGGCGGCTGCGAAGGAGGCGGAGGTGGGGCTGGCGATCACGATGCCGGCCGACCCGCTGCTCGCAGAGGCGGATGACATGGGCGTGGGCGTGGTGCCGCTGCTCCCCGCTGCCAGCCTGACCCCGACGCGGATCGCCTCATGGGCCCGCCATCCGTCGGCCATGCTCGCGGTGATCACGGGCGGCGATGCGATGGCCGACGTGGCGGATCGCCTCGCCGCGGTCCGGGGCGCGAGAGGCACGCTCTTGATCGGCATGGCCGTCGACGGCATGTGTCAGCCGCCGGCCGTTCCCGCCGGTGTCGATTTCCTCGTGGTGCAACTCCCGGCCGAAGGGCTTCCGCATGCCGGCTGGATGGTCCCTGCGGTGCAGCCGCTCGTTGCCTGGCGGCAGGCTGCGGAAAAAGTGTCGTCCCGGGCGTCGTGTGACGCGCTCCAACGCGACCTCGCGCTCTGGCGGCTCACCGCTGGCGCGGGTCTCGCAGGCGGCACGCCCCCGTGGGACTGGGCCGGCTACCTGGTGGGATAGCAGCACGAACGGGCTACACTGCCGTCATGCCCCCCTACGATGCCGACCGCTATTCCCGCCAGACTCGCTTCGCTCCGATGGGGCCCATTGGCCAGGAGCGGCTCAACGCCGCGCGTGTCGCCGTGGTCGGGTGCGGTGCCCTCGGCGGCGTAGTCGCGATGGCACTGGTACGTGCGGGGGTCGGTTTCCTGCGGCTCGTTGACCGTGACATTCCCGAGCGATCGAACCTGCCACGGCAGGTGCTCTTCGACGAGGCCGACGTGGCCGCGGGGCTCCCCAAGGCCGTCGCCGCCGCGGGCTGTCTCGCCCGGATCAACTCGACGGTGGCCATTGAGCCCGTCGTCACCGATCTCACGGCCACGAACGCGACGGATGTTCTCTCCGGCGTCCACGTGATCGTGGACGGCACCGACAACTTCGAGGCCCGGTTTCTCATCAACGAGGTCGCCTGCCGGACAGGCATCCCGTGGATTCACGGCGGGGCGATCGGCGCAGAAGGACGAGTGCTGGCGATCATGCCCGGGAAGACCGCCTGCCTGAGGTGCCTGATTCCCGATCCACCCACGCCGGGATCCCTGCCGACCTGCGAGACCGCCGGCATCATCGGGCCGGCGGCCCTCGTGGTGGGTGCGGTCGAGGCCGCTGAGGCGATCAAACTGCTTGTCGGTGCGAGTGACACTGCCGGCCGGATGCTCGTCTGCGACCTTTGGGAGAGCGTGTGGCGGACAGTCGATCTCTCCCCCCTGGCGGCGACCGGCTGCCCGACCTGCCGAAGTGCCGACTTTCCGTGGCTCGACGGGCGGCTTGGCGGGCGGCCGACGCCACTCTGCGGACGAGACGCGGTGCAGGTGCCGGCGGTCGGCAGCGGTGTCGATCTCGTAGCCTTGGCCGAGCGGCTCGCAAGCGTGGGTGCGGTCGTGGCCAACCGCTGGATCGTGCGGGCCGACGTCGAAGACGGCATCCAGCTCTCGGTCTTCGCCGACGGCCGGGCGATCGTGTCCGGCACCCGCGACGAGGCGAAGGCCCGCGGCATCGTGTCGCGGTATCTCGGCGCGTAGACGAAGCCTGCCGGTGAGGGGCGGTCTGTCAGCGGACCGGCGAGCCGCCTGTCGCGGCCTCCATGATCGCCTGCTCGGTTGCGGCGTCGTGGGGGAACTCCGCTGTCAGGCGGCCCTCGGCGAGCACGATGATCCGATCGGCGAGGGCCAGCAACTCAGGAAGCTCGCTCGACGTGAGGATGACCGCGAGGCCATCACGGCAGAGTCGATCAATAAGGGCATAGAGTTCTGCCTTGGCTCCCACGTCGATGCCGCGGGTGGGATCGTCGAGCAGGAGGACTCGCGGCTTGACCAGGAGCCAGCGGCCGATGATGCACTTCTGCTGATTGCCGCCCGAGAGCCCCGTGATCGCCGCGTGGGGGCCCGGTGTCTTCACGCCCGTCTCGCGGAGCGGGCCCGCGACGAGCGACTCCTCGCGGCTTCGGGAGAGGAGGCCGCCCCGCACTGCCTCACTCAGGCCACAGACACTCACGTTGGCGGCCACGTCGAGGTCGGGAAACAGGCCGAGCCGCTTGCGGTCCTCCGTCACCATCGCGATGCCCGCCGCACAGGCTTCAGCGGGGTGCGAGAACCGGACGGCGCGACCGTCGAGGAGCATCTCCCCGGTCCAGTTCGGCTCCCCGGCGCCGAAGATCGTCTCGAGCAACTCGGTGCGGCCCGCCCCCATCAGGCCGGCGACGCCGAGGATCTCGCCGGCGCGGAGTTCGAGCGACACGTCCTTGAGCCGGTAGCCACGGGGATGATCGAGCCAGGGAACGGTGAGGCCGTGGATTTCGAGCACCTCTCGGCCCGGGGACCGAGAGCCGTGGAACTCGTGGCCGGCGAGGTCGCGACCGACCATCCAGCCGGTGATCTCTCGGGGGGTGGTGGTGGTGCGTTCAACCGTGGTCACGACCCGACCGTCCCGCAGCACGGTGATCCTGTCGGCGAGCCTGAACACCTCGTCCATCTTGTGCGAGATGGAGAGGATCGTGACCCCTCGGCCGCGGAGGCGGGCGATCACGCGGTCGAGCCGGGCCACCTCGGCATCCGTGAGGGCGCTGGTCGGCTCGTCCATGATGAGGACGTCGCTGGCGAGCGAAACCGCCTTGGCGATCTCGAGGAGTTGCTGGTCGCCGACGCGGAGACTGCCGGCGGGGGTTCGCGGATCGACCGGACATTCGAGTTCCGCAAGCAGCGACGCCGCCTCCCGTTCCATGGCGGCATCGTCGAGCAGGCCCAGGGCCGTCCGCCGTTCGCGGCCGAGGAAGATGTTGGCGGCCGCCGAGAGTTGCTCCACCAGATTCAACTCCTGGTGGATGATCGCGATTCCGGCGGCCTCCGCGTCACGGGTGCCTCGGAAGCGAACCGGTTCTCCGCGGAGGACGATCTCGCCCTCGTAGTCGGTGAGCACTCCGGAGAGAAGTTTCATGAGGGTGCTCTTGCCGGCGCCGTTCTCGCCGCAGATTGCGTGGCACTCCCCCGGCATGAGGTCGAAAGACACTCCATCGAGGGCGACGACCCCCGGGAACTTCTTGCCGACCCTGCGGAAGGCGACGATGGGCGTCATGACGCGCGACGGCCTTCGAGCAGGCGGACCGCGGCCAGGCCGATGAGCGTGGCGCCGCCCACGACGATGCCGAACAGGCCGGTCCGACCGTGGAGGGCCGGCACGTTCGCGGCAGCCATCGTGGCCAGCAGTGCCGCAAAGATCGCGATCGTGGGAATGGCGGCAATGCCACGGGCGCCCGAAAAAAAGGAACGGCGGGCCTGGCCGCTGCGGCCGACTTGGGTAAACGTGACCGCGAGTGCCACGATGATCCCCACGATCATGCCCTCGTAGACGTCGGCACTCGCCTTGATGAGTTTCGAGACGGCGTCGATCACGAGGCGCAGGAAGAGGGCCCCGAGCACGGTGCCAGGGACCGTGCCCACGCCACCCTGCAGGCTGCAGCCGCCGACGACCGCCGCGGCGATGGCATTGAGTTCGTAGCCCCGCGCGAGGTTGCCGGGCTGGGCCACGCTGCTGTCGGCCATCAGGAAGATGCCGGCCAGGGCGGCGGTGAGGCTGCCGTAGCAGTAGGCGAACCACTTCACGTTTTCGGTGCGGATTCCGCTCAGCCGGGCCGCCTGTTCGTTGCCGCCGAGGGCGTAGAGGTGCCGGCCGAGGACGGTGCGGGACAGGATCAGCCAGGTCACGACGGCGAGCACGAGGAACGTGCCCGTCATGATCCAGACGTTGTGCTCCTTCAGCCAGGCGAAGAAGGGCGTGTTCACGTTGATCTGCTGCGACTCGCTTCCCCACCGTTCCCTGGTGACGAACAGGCACATCGCCCGGGCGAAACTCCGCAGCCCCACGAGGGTGGCCAGCGTGGCGACAAATGGCGGCAGGCGAATCGCCGTGATCAGCCAGGTGTGGAGCGTGCCAACCAGCAGACCGGAGAGGAGCGCCGCCCCGACGGCGGCCGCGATGCCCGCCGGCCCCACGGTGACGAGTCGCCGGTCGTCGGGCGCCGAGCAGAGCGTCAGCACCAGGGCGCACGTCGTCGCGCTAAAAGCCACCATCGACCCCGCGGAGAGGTCGATGCCACCGGCGATGATCACGACGGACGCCCCGAGGGCGATGATGCCCAGCAGTGCCGTGTTTCGCAGGATGATGTCGCGGCTCTCCGCCCAGTTGGCGAAGTAGGTGTGGTTGGGGTCGAGCCAGCCCGTGACCACGAACACGGCCACCGTCGCGGCGAGGATCGCGAGTTCGTGACGGGGCAGCCGCCAGCCGCCGCCTGCGGTGCCGGAGGAGTTCATGATCAGGAGCTGGTGAGGTTGTACTTCGCCAGCCACGCCTTGAAGTCGGGCAGCGTCATGAACTCGACGACCTTTGGGTCGAAGAGGTCGGCCTTCACCGGGGACGATGTGTCGGGCACCACGACCCGCAGGCCCGTGGTGTGGACGTCGCCGTCGGGACCGGTCGCAGCGGGGAACATCTCGTCGAGCACCGGCGTGTCGTCCTCCACCATCGCCTTGAGGAGCCGGACGGTTCGCACGCCCATCTCGAACGGGTTCTGGACGACCATCACGTCGATCCGACCCTTCTCCATGTGACCGATCGCGAGGTCCTGAGCGTCGAAGGTGGCGATCACGTACTTGTCGCGAGTGCCGTTCTCGGTGACCACGTCGGCGATGGCCGGCGCGTTGTAGGCCCAGATGCCCACGAGTGCTGCGAGGTCCTTGTGGTTCTGGGTGGCGTTGCGGACGTTGTCGCGGGCGCGGGGCAGGTCCATCTCGTCGGCCATCCGATCCCGTTCAGCATAGGCGGGTCCGACCGCCTCCTTCACACCGTTCATGCGGCTGCGGGCGTTGTCGTTGTCTGTGAAGCCGGCGAACTGCACATAGCCGCCGTCCCTCGCCCCTCGGGCTTCGAGCAGGGCGCGGGTCGCCGTGCCGAGCGTGCGGCCGCCGACCACGTTGTCGGTGCCGATGTAGTAGGAGCGGGCGTCGCGGAAGGTGTCGCGATTCACGTCGCCGTCGACGGTGATCACCTTCACGCCCTTGGCCCGCAGGTTCTTCATTTCCTCGACGATCGACTGGTTGTCGGCCTGGATCACGCTGATGGCGATCCCCGCCACGTCGTCCTGCGTGGCGTACTGCCGGAGCCGCTCGATCTGGCCTTCGGCAGAGCCATTGTTGACGTCGCGGGCGACCGTGATGCCGGCAGCCGCACAGCCGAACCGCTGCTCCCCTTCCTTGAGCCCACTCAGCAGGGCATCCCAGAACGGATCATCGCCGTTGGTGATGAAAATGAATCGCCGCGGTTTCTTGGTGGCGGAGGCTGCCGGCTTCGCAGCCGCACCATCGGCAGCGGGAGACGCCGGCTTCCGGTCGCTGGAGCAGCCCGCGAACAGGAGCGCTGCCGTCATCGACAGCATCAGGTGGCAGCGGCTTGCGGTCAGCGGGACGACAATCATGGAAGACCTCTCGGAGTGGTGGTCAGTATCGCAGGCCGTTCTTGCGGAGGTGAACGGCGGGTTCAGCTCCCGTCCCACCGCCGGCAATGACCTTGGCCAACACGACGATATGATCGCCGTGGGAGGCCCGGACCGTGGGGCGGCAGTCGAGCCACGCCGCCGCGTCGGCGAGCACGGCGGTGCCGGTCGCGGTGCGGTGAACGTCGAGGCCTGCGAAGGCGTCGGGAGACGGCTTGCCGAACCGGGCGAGAAGCGACCGCTGCGACTCGGCAAGCACGCTCACGGCGAACGTCGCGCCCCGATCGAGCGCCGCCACGAGATCCCGAGACGACGCGACCGCCACGCTCACCTGTGGAGGCGCGAAGCCGGCCTGCATCACCCAACTGGCGAGCATGCAACGATCCTCGTCGCCCTCGCGCCAGGCCACGATGAACAGGCCGCTGGGGATGCGGCCGAGGGCGGGCGGAATGCCGGAATCCGCTACGGCGGCGTCAGGTTGGGTGGATGGCTGCATCGGCGTGACGACGGTGATCCTGGTAATCGCGGAGAGATGGCGAGGCTTCAGCTTCGCGATCTTGCCCCGCCTCCCACGTCGCGGAGCGACTCGTGATCAACCGGCTGACGTCCTTTCGGAAACAGGGGGCAAGTGCCGATCACTCTGTGGGGGCTGCGGGTGCGAACCGTACAGTGTCGCCGCCGCGATGCGGGTTCGCAAGCCACGCCCGCGCTCTCGCCGATGCTGGAACTACCGCTGTCCACCATTGTCCCAATGCCGATCGCACCTCACGCTGAATCGACCGCGGTTGCACCGCAGGGCGTGGGCCTCCGCGTGCCTCCCCGGCGAGCAGTGTGGCCGTCGCTGGTGGCCGTCGCGGCACTGGTCTGGGCCGGGGTCGTCACGGCGCAGGACTCCCAGTCGCCCATGCGTGAGTCGCTGCCACCGCTCGTGCTGCCGGGCGACGGTTTCTACTCGGGGCCAGCCGAGATCCAGAGCCTGCCGCCGACCAGGCCAGGCGGACCGGTGATCCTCGACGGTGCCTGCCCGCCGGGGACATCGTGTACCGACGAGTGTCCATCGGCCAGCGGGTATCCCGAGTGCTTCGACGACCTCTGGGCGCCGCGGCCCTGGGGGTGGCACATCCTGCCCAACAATTTGATCTACACGAGCTATCTCGCCGGGCCGAAGGAGCCGCGGTTCGCATCCGTCTGGTACAACGACACCGATCTTGATCCGCTCAATCCGACGACCCAGAACGGCTGGCTCTGGGATTCGACCCTTGGCGGCCGGGCGTCGATCCTGCGGTATGGTTCCGATCAGGTCCTGCATCCACAGGGATTCGAGGTGCAGATCGAGGGCGCGGCATTCGTGCGACTCGATCCACAAGAGGACCGCGATCTCCGTTCCGCCGACTACCGCTTCGGCGTGCCGCTCGTCTACGGCATCGGCCGCTGGCAGACGAAACTCGCCTACTACCACAACAGCGCCCACCTCGGCGACGAGGCGATGATCAGGCACCCCGACTTCACGCGGGTGAACTACGTCCGCGACTGCATCGTCTGGGGCAACTCGTACTATGTATTCGATTGGATGCGACTCTACGGCGAGGTGGGCTACGCCTTTTTCAACTCCGGCGGCTCGCAGCCCTGGGAGTTTCAATACGGCACCGAACTGATTCAGGCCCGGCCCACCGGCATCCACGGCGCCCCGTTCTTCGCGATCAACGGGATGTCGCGGCAGGAGCTCGACTGGGGAGGCAATGTCTGCGTGCAGACGGGATGGGCATGGCGTGGCGACCGCAGCGAGAAACTCTTCCGCATCGGCTTCGAGTA
>Ga0315902_10005057_pt1 | contig 18717 bp, 13 predicted proteins | sample LakEriMetagenome_9_FD_203523 | JGI IMG/M metagenome (GOLD analysis project Ga0315902, IMG submission 203523) | Freshwater fungal communities from buoy surface, Lake Erie, Ohio, United States - Buoy 12 MA117 | ecosystem: Environmental > Aquatic > Freshwater > Lake > Lake biofilm | place: USA... | reverse complement strand
AATTACCAGCCCGGCGATCGCGGCGGTGGTGCCACGGCGGTAGACGAGGGAATCGTCGATCACGGAATGCATGGTCCGGCTGCAGAATGCCCACGGCCGGCGCGGCACGCTGCCCGCGACTGACGCCACAACGGAGTTTACCATCGCGGGATTCACCGGTTGCCCCGGCCGGGGACGGGACCCGCAGACCCGCCCGGGGCAGGGACCACCCCAGGCCGGCGACGGCCGGTGGTAAGGTGGCCGTCCGCCAGCCACATCCCCGGCTGGCATCCACGACCCAGGCTCGCCGACAGCTCATGCTCCTCCTCGCCGTCGCCCGCAACGCCTTCCTCGAATCGATCCGCCAACCGGTGTTCGTGGTGCTCGTGCTGGCCGGCATCGTGGCGCTGGTGCTCAACGTCAACCTCGCCGCCTTCACCCTCGAGGACGACACCAAGCTCTTCATCGATCTCGGCCTGAGCACGCTGTTCCTGGTGGGGTTGCTGCTCGCCGCCTTCACCGCGACGAGCGTGCTGACCAGGGAGATCGAGAACAAGACGGTGCTCACGGTCGTGAGCAAGCCCGTGCCGCGGCCGGTGCTGGTGGTCGGCAAGTACGTCGGCGTGGCGGCGGCGCTCGCCGTCGGCTATTGGTCGCTCGCCGCCGTGTTCCTCCTGGCGATCCGCCATCGGGTGCAGCCGGGCGTCGGCACCGAAGTGGCCTTCGACCTGCCGGTGCTCGTGTTCTCGATCCTGTTCGGCGGGCTGGCGCTGGCCGGCGCCGGCCTGGCCAACTACCTCTATCGCCGCCCCTTTCCCAGCGTGTTCGCCGTCAGCCTTGCGGCCGCGCTGACCGCGGCCCTCGGCGTGGTCTGGTGCATCGACCGCGACTGGCGCTTCCAGAGCCCCGTCGTGGACTTCAACCCGCAGCTGATGATCGGATTGCTCCTGGTCTTCGAAGCGCTGCTGGTGCTCGCGGCCGTGGCGATCGCGGCGAGCACCCGGCTCGGACAGATCCCCACGCTCCTCGCCTGCCTCACAGTGTTTCTGTTGGGACTGGTGAGCGAATACTTCCTGGGAACGGTCGTGGGGGCGGCCGACCGGCCCGCCTGGCTGCGGGCGGTCTGCTGGCCGTTCTACGTCGCGGTGCCGAACCTGCAGTTCTTCTGGCCGGCCGACGCTCTCACCCAGGGCCACCCGATCACCGGCGGCTACATCGGCACCGCCACGCTCTACGCGGGGTTCGTCGCCGTGGCGCTGCTCAGCCTGGCCGTGCTGCTCTTCCAGCGTCGCGACGTCGGCTAGCCTCGACCTCGGCGAGCCGTTCGGCCTCGGATCGCTCGATCTCCTCGCCGCAGCGGACGAGGCGGGCCGAGTTGAAGACCACGATCAGGCCGCTGACGATGTGCAGGAAGGCGGCCATCACTGGCGACACGTAGCCCGCCCCTGCCAGCGCCAGAAAGACCACGATGAACGCGGCGCCGATCACCATGTTCTGGCGAATGACGCCGATCGTGCGGCGCGACAGCTCGATCAGAAATGGCACGCGGTTGAGATTGCTGTTGAGCAGGGCGATCGTCGCGGAATGAATCGCCACGTCGCTGCCCGCGGCGCCCATCGCGATCGAGATGTCACCCGCGGCGAGCGCCGGGGCGTCGTTGACGCCGTCGCCGATCACCGCCACGCGATGACCTTGCGCCTTCAGGGCGTCGACCATCTCGAGCTTCTCGTGCGGGAGCACCTCCGCCTTGAACTCGCTGAAGTGCATCTGCTCGGCCACCCGCCGCGCCACGCTCCGCCGGTCGCCCGTGAGGATCACCAGCCGCTTGAGGCCCAGGGCCCGCAGCCGATCCACCGCCTCGGCCGCCTCCGGCCGGGCGTTGTCCTCGAGGCCGATCCAGCCGACGAGCCTGCCGTCCCGAACCACGAACAGCACGCTCAACCCATCGGCGGCGTCGCTGGCCTGCACCTCCTCGATCGCGCGAACCTCCGCGGCGGCAAGACCTCCGTCCGCTCCGGCGAGCCAAGCCGCCCGGCCCACCATCACCCGGCTGCCCGAGACCTCGGCCACCACACCCCGGCCCGGAACCTCCTCGAAGGCATCGGGCCGCGTGAGGGGCACGTTCGCACGGCGGGCCATCTCCGTGACGGCCCGGGCCACCGGATGGCGGCTATCCTGTTCGACCGATGCGGCGAGCCTGAGTAGTTCGGCTCCCTCGACGCCCTCGACCGGCGCCAGTCGCGTGACGGCGAGGATTCCGGTCGTCAGCGTGCCGGTCTTGTCGAACACGATCGCGGTCAGGTTGCGGGCGGCCTCGAGCGTGACCACGCTCTTGACCAGAACACCCAGCCGCGCGGCTGCCGAGAGCGCCGCCACCATCGCCGTGGGCGTGGCCAGGATCAGGGCGCTGGGACAGGCCACCACGAGCATCGCGATCGCCCGGCTGAAGGCGGTTTCCGGGTCGCTCCGGAGTGCGAAGAAGAGCACCACGCCCACGAGCATCAGCACCGTCGGCGTGTACCAGACGGCGTACTGGTCGACCAGCCGCATGATCGGCGTCCGCGTCCGTTCGGCCTGCAGGATCAGATCCTTGACGCGGCCGAGCAGCGTGTCGGCACCCGCCTTCGTGACCTCGATGTCGAGGGCCCCGGTGAGGTTGATCGTGCCGCCGAAGACCTCGTCGCCCGTCAGTTTGTCGGCCGGCAGCGATTCACCGGTGATGCTCGCCTGATTCACGGTGCTGGTGCCGCCGAGCACGCGACCGTCGGCGGGAATCGTGTCGCCGGGGCGGACGCGGACGCGGTCCCCGGGGCAGAGATCCTTGGCCTCGACCTCCTCCTCGCGGGCATCCTGACGGGTCGCCCCGGCCACGAGCCGGTGAGCCTTCGTCGGCGCGAGCCTGACGAGCGACTCGATGCTCGCCTGAGCTCCGATCGCGGTTCGTTTCTCGATCAGGCCCGAGACGATCATGAACAAGGCGACCGCGGCGCTCTCCTGGTACTTCCCAGACGCCGCCGCGCCAACGACGGCCAGGGCCACCAGCGCGTTCATGCCCGCCTGGCCCTTCAGCAGGTCCTTGACGGCCGCGGCGACGAGCGGGGCGCCCAACAGCAGCGCAGCCAAGGCCGCGGGAATTGCCGGGTAGAAATCCTTCGCCCAGAGGAACCGGGCGACGAGCGAGCAGGCCAGGAGCGTGGCGCCCACCAGCGTGGCGGCGATCTGCCATCGCAGCGTGCGGCCTACTGCCGCCTCCGCCGCCGCGGCCGTTGCGTCGCCGGATGCCGGTTCGATGGGAAGCGTCGCCGAAGCCATGGCGTCAACTATAGCCACACCCGTCGCGAGGCGACGGACCAATGAAAAACCACGGCCGCCCGAAGGCGGCCGTGGCATGGAATGGTCGTCGCGGAAGCGGGCTCGATCACTGATACGAGCCGGTCTGTGACGTCCGCAGGCGGCGGGTCCACATCTGGTCCGCGACCTCCTGGTAACCGAGCGCTTGGATCGACCCGTCGGCGGCGTTGCCGAGGTAGCCGTCGCCCTGGTTCTTGACCTCCGCCGCAGCCGACGCCGCGGTGGTGACGGTGTCCTGCACTTTCTCGACGTGCAGGTCCGCGAACAGGATCGGGGCATGCCCGCCGCCACCGCCGGCCGTCTTGGGCTGGTGGAGGGGCTCGATCGCCGTGAACTCGTGAATCTTCACGGTTCCTGCAGGTGCACCCGTCACGTCTCCCACGACCGTCATGCCGCCCGTGAAGCTCTGCGTGAGCAGATCGTTCGCCTTGACGATCGGACTGCCGGCAAAGTTGACGATCGTCGTCACCTCGCCAGCGGCCACCGGGGTCGCCGTGGAGCGAGCCGGTCCCATCAGCGCGACGCGGGCCGCGGTGGTGTTGCCCTGAGCGAGGTGGTTCTGCGACAGCGGACCGTCGCCATCGGCGATCGCCTTGGTGCCGGGGGTGTAGCCATTGGTGCCCGACGGATCGCCGCGGCTGAAGTGCCACGTCGTCGCGTAGTTGGTGTTGTATCCCTGGTCCCAGACCTCCTTCGCCTTGGCATCGCCGCCAAAATAGGCCTCGCCCGTCTTGTTGGCGAACGTGGGCGTGGGGGTTTCGGAGCTGTCCCAACGGCCGGCAGCTAGGCCGGTGTCGAAGCTGGCCGTCGTGTTGGCATCGCTGACGCCCATGTATTCGGCCACTGTCTTGCTGACCTTGTTCCGACTGCCCTGGTCGAGCGCTTTGCCCGGCTGCGACACCTTCTGGGAAATCAGGTCGGCCACCCAGCCGTACGTGCGAACGTCGCCGTCACGGCAGTGGTCGAACGCGCCCGAGGTGTAGTTGCCGTTGTTGGAGTTGGCATAGAGCTCGAAGCCACGGCCGAATCCGGACATGTTGCTGGCACTGCCCGAGGCGTTGGCGGCCGAACGGGCTGACGACAGGGCGGGCAGCAGCAGGGCCACAAGCACGCCGATGATCGCGATCACGACCAACAGTTCGACAAGCGTGAAGCCGCGGCGGCCGCGACACGAAGACCGACTCATGGGAGAGTTCCTTCTGAAGTGAGGTGCCCGTCCAGGACTCGCCACGCAGAGTGGCCACCAGACCTGACCGGAGTGGGATGCAGTCGTATACGCAGCGAACTCCAAAAAGGATCATTTCGCCCGCCACGCCGTGGCACAGAACGGCTGCCCCCGGATCCACATGGTACTCCGCGGAAGGGCCATTTTCGACCCACCACGGCCAAAAGAGGGCGTTTTTTCGACAAAACACCCGGGTGGTGTGTCAGGGCAGCCGGCAGGCCCCATCGGCACAGCTGCCGGCGAGGCGGTAGCGGTTGCGGGCCACCAGGCGATAGAGGGCGGACCAGAGCGGCATGCTGCCCGGCACGTGCAGCGGCAGGGCGAGCGGCCACAGGGCCACCAGTCGGCGGGAGAGGTAGCGGACGGCCCCGGCGCCCCGCCAGTCCCGGCCGCGGGTATCCACCACCACCATTTCCTCCATCATTTCCTCCCGAGACAACCCCGGAAAGGCATTCGGGACGCGGGGGTCGTGGAGCGAGGTGAACTCCAGCCGGCCCGTGAGGTCGAGCCGGCGAAGGATCGAGATCTGGCCGCGGCAGAAGCGACAGTGGCCGTCATAGAGCACGGTGTCGCGGGGCGGGCGAGATGGCTGGGCGGCGGTTGATCGGGCCTGGGCCATCATGACGCCCCGGTGGCGGTGAACGAACTCCATTCTCCTAACCGCTCATCGGTGCCGCCGCCAACGCGGAATCGCTTTTCGATCAGAGATGGCCAATCGACCCGCGACCAACCGGCCCCGCCGACGGCCGCAGGCTCAGGTTGCCGAAGTGCAGGATCGTGCCCGCCCCGATCGAGAGCAGCGTCCACGGAGCCCAGTCCGGGGCGGTCATCGTCCTGGCCGGCCCGCTGCCATCGATCGGCACTACCACGGCGGAGTCGACCAGGAGCATCTCGACGCCCAAGACGCAGGCGAAGATACCCGCCGCCAGAAGCACGCTCTTCGTCATCGTTGCCTGCCGCGGCTGGGCCGCATCTCCGTCACGAATCCATCGGCCCCGCGCCGACACCCTACCGTTGTCATCGACACGTGACCGCCTACCCCGTGAACGTCCGGGCGACTGGGGCAGGGTGAAACGGTCATGCCGTTTACGCGGTCACGCTTCCTGAATCGCTGCCATCAGGAAGCCCAATCGCGTAAGCGATGGGGACGAACTGGCCCGTGCGTCGGACTGCCGTACGCCTTACGGCGTTACGCTTCCTGAATCGCCGCCATCAGGAAGCCCAATCGCGTGAGCGATGGGGACTGCCGGGATTCGCGTACGACCCGTGTCAGGCGTCGGCGGCCGCGGCAGCGTCGCCGTGGTCGGTGACTTGGGCCCGCACCGGCCGACGTTCGGTGTCGGTGCCGGGCACGAGCTGCGGAGCCCCGGTCGAAGCCTCCACGATCTCCTTGAGTTCGGCACCGTCGATCACCTCGCATTCCATCAGCCGCGCGGTCACCGCCTCGAGGGCCACCCGCCTGGTCTCGATGATCCGCCGCACCTTCGCCATCGCCTCGTCGATGATCCGCCGAACCTCCTCGTCGATTTCGCGGGCGGTCTGCTCGCTGTGACTCCGAGAGGCGGGCAGGTCACCGCCGGCGGCGGCAAGGAACGGCGACCGCGGACTCTCCCGGTAGGTCACCCTCCCGAGCCGGCTCATGCCGTAGTCCATCACCATCGACCGGGCGATCTCGCTGGCCCGCTCGAGGTCGTTCTGGGCGCCGGTGGAGACGTCCGCGTAGACGGCCTCCTCCGCGATCGTGCCGGCAAGCAGCACCTGGATCCGGCTCTCGAGTTCGCTCTGCGTGAGCAGGTAGCGGTCGTCCTCCGGACGCTGCATCGTGTAGCCGAGCGCCGCGAGGCCACGCGGAATGATCGACACCTTGTGGACGGGATCGGTGTTGGGGAGCGAGTAGGCAACCAGGGCGTGGGCCGCCTCGTGGTAGGCCACCCGCTTCTTCTCGTCCTCGTGGATCACCCGCTTCTTCTTCTCGAGGCCGGCCGTCACCCGCTCCACACCCTCGTTGAACTCCTCCATGCCGACGGCCGACTTGTCGTTACGGGCGGCGAGCAGGGCCGCCTCGTTGACGAGGTTCGCCAGATCCGCACCGACGAAGCCCGAGGTGATCCGGGCGATCTGCCCGAGGTCGATCGACGGATCGAGTTTCACCTTCGACACGTGCACCTTGAGGATCGCCTCGCGGCCACGGACGTCGGGGCGATCGACGAGCACGTGGCGGTCGAACCGGCCCGGCCGGAGAAGCGCCGGGTCGAGCGTCTCGGGACGGTTCGTCGCCGCGAGCACGATCACGCCGGAGTTGCTCCCGAAGCCGTCCATCTCCACGAGCAGGGCGTTGAGCGTCTGTTCCCGCTCGTCGTGGCCGCCGACCACGCTCGTGCCGCGGGTCTTGCCGAGCGCGTCGAGTTCGTCGATGAAGATGATGCAGGGCGCCTTTGCGGCGGCCTGCTGGAACATGTCACGGACCCGTGCCGCCCCGACACCCACGAACATCTCCACGAAGTCGCTGCCGGAGAGCCCGAAAAACGGCACGCCCGCCTCGCCAGCGATCGCCTTGGCAAGCAGCGTCTTGCCGGTGCCGGGCGGCCCGACGAGGAGCACGCCCTTGGGGATGTGGCCGCCGAGCACCTGGTACTTCTCGGGGCTTCGCAGGAACTCGACGACCTCCCGCAACTCCTCGACCGCTTCGTCGATGCCGGCCACGTCGTCGAAGGTGATCCCGAGATCCTCCTGGGCATACATCTTGCCGCGGCTGCGGCCGAAGGCCATCGGGCTCCCCGCGCCGCCGATCCGCCGCATCATCACGAAGAACAGCACGCCGAAGAGCCCGGTCAGGAACAGCATCGGCAGCCAGTTCCGCCAGGGGCTCGGCGGATCCTCGTAGCGGAACGGGACGCCATATTCCTTGAGGGTCTTCATCAACTCTGACTCGGAGTTCTCACTGGGGAGTTTGGCGGCGCGAAACCGCCGCTCCCCACTGGCGAGGCCACCGACCAGCGGCCGGCGCGGCTGGCTCGACTCTTCGGCGGGGTGGGCGTCGGCGATGCCCCGTGGCGCCTCGCGAACCCGCCCCGACACCTCGAAGGCGCCGATCACCACGTCGTGCAGGTCGCCGTACCGGATCGCGGACGCGTCGCTCTCGGACTTCTGCAGCGTCACGAAGCGATCCGGGCCGTCGACCGCCGAGGCCGCGATCAGCCGCTCCAGGTCGCTGTAGGAGATTTCGAGGTCCGGGGCGACGCTGACGAGGCTGAGGGCGAACAGGCTGGCCACGCCGGCGGCAACCAGCGACCAGACGAGGTTTCCACCCACAGCCGGCTTGCGGTCGGGAGGGCGCTTGGGAATGTCGCGTTTTTTGGCCATGCCGCTCGAGCGCCGCAGAGCACCGACCGGCCGCCAATGACCGATAGGGAATCATGAAATCGTAAGCGGACGCATGGCCGGCGACAAACGACACGCATGCCTGCAACCCTTTGCCTCCTGGGATTAATGGCGGAAATCGCGGTTCGGCTGTCAGGATCGCGGTGGAAGTTCCCCGCGACACCCCATAGACTTCCCCGATCGTGATTACCGGCCGTTTTGCCACTTCCGCGTTCTCCCCGCATCCAGGCGACCCCTCAGGAGAGGGATCTCTCCTGCCGGCTGCCGCTCGTCACAGGTCGCTGGACTGCGGGCAGGCAGTTCGCGTGGCCGTCCTCGGGTCGACGGGGAGCATCGGCCGCAGCACGCTCGATGTGATCGAGGCGTCCGCCGGCCGGTTCAGCACCTGGCTGCTCGCAGCCCACCGGAGCACGACGGCCCTCCTCGAACAGGCCCAGCGCATGCGGCCCGCCTGGGTGGTCATCGTCGACGAACAGGCGGCCGCCGAGGTTGCTCCGCAGTCGCTGCCTCCGGGCACCAGGCTGGCAGTCGGCCCTGAGGCACTCGACGACCTCGTCCGCGACCCGGCCGTCGATCGGGTGGTGTCGGCGATCGTCGGCGCCGCCGGCCTGCGGAGCACGTGGGCGGCGGTCGAGGCCGGCAAGACGGTGGCGCTGGCCAACAAGGAAACGCTCGTGATGGCCGGCCCGCTCGTGATGGCGCTGGCGGCTCGATCCGGGGCCACGATTCTGCCGGTCGACAGCGAGCATTCCGCCGTGCACCAGGCCCTCTGTTCCGGACGGTACGCCGACGTCCGGCGGATCGTGCTCACCGCCAGCGGGGGACCGTTTCGCACGAAGCCTCGCGAGTCGCTCGCGACGGTCACGCCAACCGAGGCCCTCGCCCATCCCACGTGGTCGATGGGTCCCAAGATCACCATCGATTCCGCCACGATGATGAACAAGGCGCTCGAGATCATCGAGGCACGGTGGCTGTTCGACATGCCGGCCGAGAAGATCGCCGTACTCGTCCACCCGCAGTCGATCGTCCACTCGCTCGTCGAGTTCATCGACGGATCGGTGATCGCCCAGCTCAGCCCGCCCGACATGCGGCTCCCGATCCAATACGCCCTCACCCATCCCGAGCGGACCGACGGCCCGGCGCGGAAGTTCGATTTCATGCGATCCATGACGCTTGAGTTCGAACCGCCCGACGTCGAGCGATTCCCGGCGGTGCGGCTCGGCCACCAGGCGGCCACCCGGGGCGGCACGGCCGGTGCGGTGCTCAATGCGGCCAACGAGGCTGCGGTAGGCCGATTCCTTGCGGGCGGCTTGCGCTTCACCGACATTGCCGAGTCGTGCACACGGGTGCTGGATCGGCACCCTTTCAAGGCGGAACCCACGCTCGACGAGATTCTCGTTCTCGACGCATGGGCCAGGCAGGAGGTCGCGAAGTGGTCGGGCGTCTGATGTCGCACATGGTGCCGGTTCTCGGCGCGGGGCTGGGATGGTTCGCGGAACCCGCGAACTGGTGGGTCGTGCTCCAGGTCGCCGGCGGCCTGGGCTTCGTGATCTTCGTGCACGAACTCGGCCACTTCCTGGTCGCCAAGGCCTGCGGCGTGAAGTGCGAGAAGTTCTTCCTCGGCTTCGACGTGGGCGGGCTCAAACTCGCGAGCTTCAAGGCAGGCGAGACGGAATACGGCATCGGGATCCTGCCGCTCGGCGGCTACGTGAAGATGCTCGGCCAGGATGACAACCCGGCCGCAGCGGCCTCCGAGTCGCAGCGGGCCAAGCTCTCTGGCGACCTGCCCGCCGAGCCGGTCGCCGGACCGCACCCCGCCTGGGATCCCCGCAGTTACCCGGCGCAGAGCGTCCCCAAGCGGATGGCGATCATTTCGGCCGGCGTGATCATGAACGTGATCTTCGCCGTGCTCATGGCGTCGCTGGCCTATGGGATCGGCGTCCGCGAGATGACCTGCGCGCTGTCGAGCGTCCGCACCGGGGGCGCCGCCTGGCGGGCAGGCCTGCGGACGGGCGACGAAATCGTCGCGATCGCCGGCCGCAAGGATCCGATCTTCAACGACCTTCGCCACGGCGTCACGGTCGGGAGCGTCGCCAAGGGCATCGAGTTCACCGTCCGCCGCCCGTCCGACGGCTCCGAGCGAACGGTCGTTCTCAAGCCCGACACCGACCTGGGAGCCCCGACGATCGGCGTCACGAGCCCCTATTCGCTGACGCTGCCCGCCGACATTTCCAAGGGGCTCGCGGGAGCCGCGGCTCTGGCAAAGCCTGCCTTCGAGGGGGGCGACACGATCCGCGCCGTCGACGGAACGGCCGTATCGAGCTACGCCGAACTGCTTGCCCTGCTCTCCGCGAAGCCCAGCGCTGCGGTCACGCTGACGGTCGATCGGAAGGCGCCGGCCGCCGACGGCAAGGCGGGGCCGGCGTCGAGCGTGTCGATCGAACTGCCGCCACAGCCGCGGCTGGTGACCGGCATGGCCATGACGCCGCTGGCGATCAAGGCCGTGCAGGACGATTCCCCGGCAGCCGCGGCAGGCATTCGCGCGGGCGAGCGGCTCGTCGCCATCGACGGCGATCCCGTCGGCGACCCAGCGACGCTCGACGACCGGCTCCGGAGCCGCGTCGGTGAGGCTGTGACGCTCACGCTCGCCGCCGCCGATGGCTCGAATCGCACCGTCGACGTCCACCCCCGCGCCGTCACCTGGCGCGACGACGAAACGGCCGGGATCGGCAGCCCGCAGTCGATCCCGTCACTCGGCCTGGCGATCCCGGTGCAGGCGACGGTCGCGGCCGTCGCCCCCGAGAGTCCTGCAACTCGTGCCGGCGTCCAAGCCGGCGATCGGATCGTGCGGGCCGTCATCGTCGAGCCGGGCGAGGAGCCCGATCCGAAGGCCGGCATCGACTTCTCCGACCGTGAGCCCAACTGGCCGATCGTGAAGGCGCTGCTCCAGCAACTGCCGGCCGGCACCGCGCTCATGCTCACCGTCGAGTCAGCGGCGGGTGGCCGCCGCGAGGTGACGCTGAAGCCCGAGCCGGGAGTAGGCGAATACGTCGTGGAACGCGGCCTCGTCTTCGAACCGGTCTACAAGACCATGAAGGCGGGATCGATCGCCGGGGCGCTGCGGCGGGGCCTCCTCAAGGCCAAGGAAGATCTCTCGATGGTCTACGGCTTCCTCGGCAAGCTCACGCGGCAGCAGATCAGCCCCCGTCTCCTGGGCGGGCCGATCGAGATCGCGAAGCAGGCGGGCCGCTCGGCGAGCGAAGGCTTCGGCCGGCTGCTGCTCTTCCTGACGATGCTCAGCGCGAACCTGGCGGTCGTGAACTTCCTGCCGATCCCGGTGCTCGACGGCGGGCACATGGTGTTCCTGGCCTACGAGTGGATCCGCGGCAAGCCGCCAAGCGAGGGCGTGGTGGTGGTGCTCAGCTACCTGGGTCTCGCCTTGATCCTCTCGCTGATGTTCTTCGTGTTCGGGCTCGACCTCGGCCTGATCCCGAGGCGGTAGCCGTATGGTTGCAGACCCGCCGGCGGCGTTGGTCGGGGCGCCGGAGGGGTTTCCACCCGCGGGTGTCACCGCGGTCGTCTTTGACGTGGTCGGCACGCTCGTCGAGCCAGCCGTGACCGTGGCTGACACCTACGCCGTCGTGGGTCGGCGGCACGGTATCGACCTTGATCCAGCGGCAGTCAAAAACCGCTTTGCCATGGCCTGGCGGCGGCAGGAACTCCGCGATGCGGGAGCGGCGATCCCGTTCGCCACGTCCCGCGACCGCGAGCGGGAGCGGTGGCGGGAGATCGTGGCCGACGTCTTCGGCCACGGCGACGCGACCGACGCCATCTTCGCCGACCTCTGGACGCACTTCGCCCTGCCGGAGGCGTGGCGGACCGTGCGTCAGGGCGCCCTCCTGGCCAGGGCGGCGACCGACGCCGGCCTACTCGTGGCGGTGGCAAGCAACTTCGACGAGCGTCTGCTCGCCATCGCGCCGCATCTCGATCCGCTGACCCGCGCCCACGGCGTGTTTCCCTCGTCGGAGATCGGCTGGCGAAAGCCGGCGGCGGAGTTCTTCCGCCACGTGGAGCGGCGGCTCGATCGCTCCCCGGAACAACTCCTCTACGTGGGCGACGATCCCGATCTCGACGTCACGGCGGCGGCCAACGCCGGCTGGCGGGCGCTGCTCGTGGGCTGACCCACGCTCACGCCGACGGGGCAACACGCCCGCGGCCGGCGGCGGCGAGCAGGCCCGCGGCCACCGCCGCGAGGACGGCCGTCGAGGCAAACGCCGTGGCGGCGCCATCGGCGCCGCGGTCCCAGAGCCATCCCGTCAGTAGGCCGGCGGGCAGTGCCATCAGTCCCTGCACGAGCGCATACCAGCCGAAGGACGTGCCCTGACGGCCGTCGGGGGAAAGGGCCGCGACGAGCGCCCGCTCCGCCGGTTCCGTGATTCCGTAGGCCACCGCCACAATGAGCATGCAGGCCACCGCGGCCACAAGCGAGGTGGTGGCGGCGAGTCCGGCATAGGCCGCCGCGAAGGCGAGCCAGCCGATCACGAGCGTCGGTCGCGGAGCGAACCGATCGACGAGCGGCCCGGCACGGGACGCCGTGAGGCTCTTCACCGCGCCGATCGCGAACCAGACGAGCGGAATGGCATAAGCTGCGACGCCGAGATCCTCAGCCCGCCGGAGCAGGAACAGTTCGCTGGCCGCCCCGAGGGCCCAGATGGCGACACATCCCAGGAGCTGCAGCTGCGGCGCGGAGAGCGCGGCCGACGTGGGCGTGACGGCGGCCGGCTGCCGCGGAGGGTCGCGGACGAACCGCCAGATCACGGCGATAGTCGCCAGCCCGGGCAGGATGGCGAGCAGGAAGAGCGCCCGCTCACGGCCCGGGAACACGAGCAGGAAGAGCATCGCGACGAGCGGCCCGAGCGCGGCGCCGGCGTGATCCATGGCGCGGATGTGGCCGAAGGCGCGACCACGGATCGCAGGCTCGACAAGATCGGTGACGAGCGCGTCGCGGGGCGCGGAGCGGATCCCCTTGCCGAACCGGTCGGCCGTGCGGACGAGCACCGCGGCCAGCGGCGTGGCCACCAGGCCCATCAGCGGCCGCACGATCGCGGAGAGCCCGTAGCCCACCAGCACGAGCGGCCGGCGGCCGAGCCGATCGGAGAGCGTGCCCGCAAACAGCCGCACGATCGCGGCGACGGCATTCGCCACGCCGTCGAGGAGGCCTACGTCGATCGCCGAGCCCCCGAGCTCCTTCATAAAGGCGGGCAGGAGCGGATAGATCGCCTCGCTCGAGAGATCCGTCAGAAAACTCGTCCAGCCAAGTGCCCGCACGGTGGCGGGCAACTCACCTGGCGCCCGCACGGTGGCGGGCAACTCCCCTTCGCGAGACCCGGGACCGGTCGGCGCTGGCGTGGTCATTGCGAATGAATCGCTGACGAAGCAACGACGAGAAGAGGAGGCTCGGGGCTGCCCGTGCTCCGAGAGCCGGCGTATGCCGCCAAGCGCAGCCAGGATGGCGAAGCGCTGGCGGCATCCGAGTGAGCCGAGGCCACGATGGCCGAGGCGAACGTCCGGCGACGGGGCACAGGCAGCCCCGAGCCGGGTCGGCGAACGCCTTCCACGTCAGCTCTTCGAGGCATGGCCGCTCACTGCCGGTCGGCCCCAGTGTCGAGCACCGCCATGAAGGCTTTCTGCGGAATATCGACGCTGCCGATGCTCTTCATCCGCTTCTTGCCTTCCTTCTGCTTCGCCCAGAGCTTTTTCTTGCGGCTGATGTCGCCGCCGTAGCACTTGGCCGTCACGTTCTTCCGCATCGCGGAGATCGTCTCGCGGGCGATCACCTTCGTGCCGATCGCGGCCTGCAGGGCGATCTCGAACATGTGGCGGTCGATCTCGCCACGGAGCTTCTTGACGATCGCCCGACCGCGGCGGTCGGCGTCGCGGCGGTCGCAGATGATCGAGAGCGCGTCGACCTTCTTGCCGCCGACGAGGATGTCGAGCCGCACGAGGTCGGCGGGGAAGTAGCCCACCAGTTCGTAGTCCATCGTGCCGTAGCCCCGCGTCACGCTCTTGAGTTTGTCGTGGAGGTCGTAGATCACCTCGCCGAGCGGCAGGTCGAAGGTGAGCATCGCCCGAGTCGGCGAGAGGTACTCGGTCTTGAGGTAGGTGCCGCGGCGGTCGGTGCAGAGCTGCATCACGGGGCCGATCTGCTCGACCGGCACGAGGAAGTTGGTCCGCACGATCGGCTGGAGAAACTCGTCGATCTGCCCGGTGTCTGGCACATCCTGCGGGTTGGTGATGTCGATCGTCTCGCCGGTCGTCTTCTTGATTCGATAGGTGACGTTGGGCGCGGTCTGGACGAGGTCGAGGTCGTGCTCCTTCTCCAGCCGCTGCTGGATGATCTCCATGTGGAGGAGTCCGAGGAATCCGCAGCGGAAGCCGAAGCCGAGCGCCTCGCTGCTTTCGGGGGCGTATTCGAACGAGGGATCGTTGATCGCCAGTTTCTCGAGCGCGTCGCGGAGTTCCTCGAAGTTCTCCCCTTCGCTCGGATAGAGGCCGCAGTAGACCATCCGCTGCGGCGGCTTGTAGCCCGGCATGGGCGCGGCGGCATGGTCGCCCGGGATCGTCACCGTGTCGCCGATGTGGACCTGCTTGACGTCCTTGATGTTGCAGACCAGGTAGCCCACCTGGCCCGCCGAGAGCGTCTCGCAGGCCCGCCGCTGCGGGACGAACTGGCCGAGTTCCAGCACCTCGTGGGTGACGCCCGTCTCGAGGAAGCGAATCTTCTGCCCCTTGGTGATCGTGCCGTCGATGAGCCGCACGTAGGTGATCGCGCCGCGATAGCTGTCGTAGTGGCTGTCGAAGATCATCGCCCGCAGGGTCGCGTCGGGATCGCCCTTGGGGGGCGGGATCCGCTCGACGATCGCCGCCAACAGGTCGTCGATCCCGATGCCGGTCTTGGCGCTGGCCTTGATCACCTCGGTGGGCTCGATCGCGAGGCTCTGCTCCATCTCGTGGAGCACTTCGTCCACCCGGGCGTGCACGAGGTCGACCTTGTTGATCACCGGGACGATCGTGAGATCCAGGTTGATGGCTGCGTAGGCGTTGGCCACCGTCTGGGCCTCGACCCCCTGGAAGGCGTCAACGAGCAAGAGCGCGCCTTCGCAGCAGGCGAGACTCCGGGAGACCTCGTAGTGGAAGTCGACGTGGCCGGGCGTGTCGATCAGGTTGAGCTCGTAGAGCTCCCCCTTGTACCGGTATTCCATCCGCACCGCCCGGGCCTTGATCGTGATCCCGCGCTGCCGCTCGAGCTCCATGTCGTCGAGCATCTGCTCCTTGAGCTGGCGCTTTTCCACCGTGCCGGTCGACTCCAGCAGGCGGTCGGCCAGCGTGCTCTTGCCGTGGTCGATGTGGGCGATGATCGAGAAGTTGCGGATGTGCTTGCAGTCCATGGGAGGATTGTATCGTGCGTGGCCCGATTTTCCCGACCGTGATGCCGCGGCCTGCTGAGGCAGCGGACGCGCGCTGCCTCAGGAAGCCCAACGGCGTAAGCCGTGGGGACCTTCGCGCGGTACACCGCTCGAGGCTGCCCATGCCGCGTCGCCGGACGCTCGCTACGGTCATCCTGACCTTCGCTTGCTGCATGCCGGCTGCGCTTCGCCATCCTGGCTTCGCTTGCCGCCAAGCCCGGCTCCGGGACACGGGCAACCCCGAGCTCGTCAGTTCGTCACGCGAGCGCCTCCAAGGCGCTTGCGAGGCTTCCAAAAAGCCCGGAGCGCAAGCGACGGGATCGGCGTGAGTCGAGATATCGGGCTCGGTATGCCAGCCGATGCCGCTCGCCAGAAACGCGGACCACGATCAGCCGTGCTGCCGACGGTGGTCGAGGCGGGCGAGGCCGGCGGCGCCGATCGAGCCCGCGTCGCCGCCGAGGCTCGCGTACCGGATGCTCGTCCGCTCCGCGAGCACCGGGAACGTGCGACTCCGCACCTCCTCCTTCACCCGCTCCAAGAACATCCGCCCTACGGGATTGGCATCGCGGCCGAAGGTCATCGCGCCACCGATCACCACCGCCTCCGGATCGATCGCGTGCATGAGCGTGACGATGCCGATGCCCAGCCAGCGGGCGACCTCCTCGATCAGCTCCACGGCGAGTGGATCACCCCGTCCTGCTTCCTCCGAAATCAGGATCGGCGTGAGTTCCGTGCCCCCGGCCACCGCAGCCGCGAGCGATCCCGTGGCCCCGGCGGCGATCCGCTCCCGGGCCATCGCCTTCAGCGACGTGGCGCTCGTGTACGCCTCGAGGTGGCCGGGATGGCCGCAGGGGCAGGGTCGCGCCGTCGGAGAGGGATCGACGAGGATGTGGCCGCACTCCGAACCGTGGCTGTGCGCCCCCTCGACGTTGACGTCGCCGATGATGATCCCACCGCCGACGCCCGTACCGAGGGTGAGGAGCACCAGCGACGAGGCGCCTTTCGCGGACCCGACCCAGAACTCGCCATAGCCGGCGGCATTGGCGTCGTTGGCGAACGTCACCTCGCGTCCCGAGTGCGCAGCCACGCGGTCGCGCAGGGGAAAATCGTCCCAGCCCGGCAGGTTGCCAGCCCGCACGATCGTGCCCTTGGGGATGTCGAGCGGCCCCGGCGAACCAAGGCCCACACGGGCGATGTCGGCCGTGGCAATCCCTGCGAGCGACGCCAGCGTGTGCACCGCGCCGCCCATGCGGGCCGCCGCATCCTCCGGCCCACGCGAAACGTGCGTGGGCTCGGTATGAAACGCCACCAGGCGGCCCGCGTCGTCAACGAGCGCCGCCTTGATGTTCGTGCCGCCGAGATCGACGCCGGCATACAGCGGCCGCGTCGCCGCGGCGAGTGGCAGGAGCACCCGGTCGTCGGCCATCATTCGGGCAGCCGTGCCGTTTCGACCGGCGGCGTCGGACTCGTGCACGCCTTCATGAAGTCGACGAGCGCCGCCTTCTCCTCGGCCGTGAGGTTGAGCGGCTTCATCTTGTCGCTCAAGTGGGGATTCGGGTGGCCGCCCTTGTCGTACCACTCGACTACCTCCTCGAGCGTGGCCACCGAGCCGTCGTGCATGTAGGGCGCGGTCAGGGCCGCGTTGCGGACCGTCGGCGTCTTGAAGGCGCCGGTGTCGGCCTCGTCCTTCGTGACCACGAACCGGCCGAGATCGGGCTCCGCCTTGTCCATGCCGATGCCGAGGTTGTGGTACTTCTCGTCGGCGAGGTTGGCGCCGACGTGGCAGGCCGTGCAGTTGGCCTTACCGAAGAAGAGATCGCGGCCCAGCGTGGCCGAATCGCCCAGCGGATGGGCCTCGGCCGCTGATTTGGCCGCCTTGTATTTCGCGGCCAGTTCCTCGTCGTCGGCGATGTCTTCCTCGTCCATCTTCGAGAAGGGGAGCAGTTGCTCGTGGAAGTCATACGGCGACGGCGACGTGACGATCGCCCGCTCGAAGGCGGCGATCGCCTGACCCACGCGGTCGATCGTCAGTTCGCCGAAGATCGCATCGAACTGCTTCTTGTAGACAGGATTCTCGGAGAGCCGCTTGACCACGCCCTCATGCGTGAAGCCCATCTCGATCGGATTCTGGATCGGGCCCACCGCCTGGGCCTCGAGCGAGTCGACGCGGCCGTCCCAGAACTGCTTGCCCGACAGAATCCGGTTGAACGACACCGGCGAGTTGCGGCCGCCCATCTGTCCGCGGATGCCGACGCCGGTCTTCGTGTGGGCGGTGTAGCCCATCGACGGGTCGTGGCAGCTGGCGCAGGAGACGGTCGAGTCGGCGGAGAGCCGGGTGTCGAAGTAGAGCTGGCGACCGAGTTCGATCTTCGCGCGGGTGAGCGGATTGGCATCGAGGCCCGTGATCTGTCCGGCACCCTGCGAGAGGCCGAGTGGCAGCACCGGCTCGAGGATCCGCGAGTTTTTCGGGTTCGCAAGCCATTCGTCGATCTGGGCGAGCGTGATCGCGCCCGTGCCGGGCACGCCCGCCGTGAGCGAGGGATCGCCGAGTTCGACCTTCTCGGCCGGCTCTTGTGAACCCGCACTCGCACGTCCCGTGGAGGTCGACGCAGGTGCCGCGGCAGCCGGCTTCGCCGCTGCGGCAATCGCCGTGTCAGCCGCCGCTGCGCGGGCATCGACATCCTGCCGCGAGGCATCGATCGCCTGGGCCGTGTCCGCGGCCGGCGACGCGGCAGGCGTTCCACCGGCGGCGGGTGCCATCTCGATCGTCTCGATCTCGACGACATCCTCTCGGGCGATCGGGCCACCAGTTGGGGCACAGCCGCCGAGGAGCACGAGACCACCGAGGGCGAGCGTCATGGACAGCGAACGAATCCGTGCACATCCGACAACTGGCATGGCCACGTCACAGTCTCCAGATCACGTCGGGGAACAGGTCCAAAGCCCATCGGTCCGGCGACTCGATGGAATCCATCGACACCCATTGTAAACGTGTCTCGGGCGACGGCCACGCCCCGCCGTCAGCCGCCTCTCAGCCGCCTCTCAGCCGCGGCGAAGGAGGTCCGGCACCGCCAGCCACTCGAGTTCGCCGGGGTGCCCGAGCCCGTCGGCAAACGTGATCGCCGCGACGGCCCCCTTATCCATCTGGATCGCAGCCGATCCGTCGCCGATCGACGCCGCCACCAGCCGACCGACGCACGGCGCATGGCCGACCCAAGCGACGGTGCCTGCATCCTGGGCCACGGTCCATTCGACGATGCGATGCCAGTCCGAACCTGGCGCGAGCGCCTCGACCACCACCACCGGCGGCCGCCC
>Ga0315902_10005056_pt1 | contig 18718 bp, 16 predicted proteins | sample LakEriMetagenome_9_FD_203523 | JGI IMG/M metagenome (GOLD analysis project Ga0315902, IMG submission 203523) | Freshwater fungal communities from buoy surface, Lake Erie, Ohio, United States - Buoy 12 MA117 | ecosystem: Environmental > Aquatic > Freshwater > Lake > Lake biofilm | place: USA... | reverse complement strand
AGAGCTGCGTCAGGTCCGTAACTCGTCGCCCTGCGATGCGATGGCGGACATGCGTCTGGCGTCGAGCTTTGCGCGCAGGGGAGCGGCCTGCATGCGGCTGACGGGCAGGATCTGGCCGTTCGACAACCGGCAGCGGAGGTCCCGGGTCGTGCCCGACAGGTCGGCGACATGGACGAGTCTGACCCAGTGCGAGCGATGGATGCGCATGCCGTCAAACCGCTCGACGGCGGCAAGGGCGCGCCCGAAGGCGAAGAGAACCAGCGTATCGCCTTTTGCCGTGACCACGCGGACGTAATGCTGTTCGGCCGAGAGAGCGACGAGGTCGTGACCGAGAGTCGCCGGCACGAGGGACCAGAACGACTTTTCGTCTGGCGTGAGGCCGGCCGCGTCGGGTTCGGCGATTGCGGTGAGGCGTGGAACCGAAAGGCGGGAGAGCTGGCGGGCGTTGACCAGAAGCCAGATCACCGTCACCGGAAAGATGAAGTTGAGGAATTCGCCTGCGGCGCGGAAGAGGAGCGGACCATTGTCCGCGGCGTCGTTGGATGCGGCGAAAAGCCGGTCGATGACCATGGCGAAGGGGGTGAACGCGAGTGCGCCGACAAGACCGGAGAGAGCGACGGTCGCGACCGGCACCAGCCATTTCCCGAATTGCAGCCAGAGGATGAATGACTGCGCAAGGTACAGCAGCGGCAACAGAACAACGATGTGCAGGGCCCAGAACAGGAGCGCGCGCGTCCCGGCGATGCCGTCGGCGGCCGCCGGCTCGAGGCTCCAGAGTGCGAGACTGATGGTGATGACGAGGATGGCGATGAGCGACGGCCTGGGGAGTGTCATTCCGGTCGGGCCGTCCTGTCCGGGATGATCGCATGCCTCCGTTGCGCAGGGGCGTTCGTGTCGGCGGTTTCGAGGCGGGCGGGCCGGCGCCCGCTGCGCCGTTGCGAAGCCTCCGCCGCAAGCGGCCGGGGGTTCCGGCGTCCTTTGCCCTCAGTCACGCAAGACCAGATGGCCCGGAGCGACTTCGTCATAGACCGAAGGGGCGGGGACATGTCCGAGCGGGAAGATGGGCGAGGCGATCGGCTTGAAGCTCACATCATCGGCAAAGCGGCGCTTGCGCGGATCGGCAATCGGCACAGCCGACAGGAGTTGCCGCGTATAGGGGTGGCGCGGATTCTCGAATACCGCCGCGCGGGGGCCGATCTCGACGATGCGGCCGAGATACATGACGCCCACATGATGGGCGACCCGTTCGACCACCGCCATGTCGTGGCTGATGAAGAGGTAGGAGAGCCCGAGGTCGGCCTGCAAGTCCATCATCAGGTTCAGGACCTGTGCCTGGACCGAGACGTCGAGCGCCGACACCGCCTCATCCGCCACGATGAGGCGGGGATTGACGGCCAGCGCGCGGGCGATGGCCACGCGCTGACGCTGGCCGCCAGAGAGTTCGTGGGGAAAGCGGTTCATGAACTCGCGCGGCAGGCGGACCCGGTCAAAGATGTCGGCGACGCGGTCGCGCAGGTCGGCCCCGCGGGCAAGGCCGAAGTTCAGGATCGGCTCGGCCACCTGATCCTTGAGCCGGCGATAGGGGTTGAGGCTGGCGAAGGGGTCCTGAAAGACCATCTGCATCCCGGCCCGTGCCCGGCGCAGGTCGTGGCGGTTCAGCGCGCGGATATCCTGCCCGCCGATCCAGATCTCGCCCGACGCCGGCTCGATCAGCCGCAGGATCGACCGCCCCGTGGTGGACTTGCCGCAGCCCGATTCGCCCACCAGCGCCAGCGTCTCGCCCACGTTCAGCGTGAAGGACACATCCTCGACCGCATGAACCTGCGCCACGGTCCGCCGCAGGATGCCACCCTTGACCGGAAAGCGGGTCGTCAGGTTCTTCACCTGCAACAGCACCCCGGCCTTGCGCCGCGCCGCAGGCTCGACCGCCCGCGCCGCCGCCGTGGCCCGCGCCGCTTCGTCCCCGATCAGGCGCATCTTCTCGGGCGCGCTGGTTCCCCGCATCTCTCCGAGTTTCGGGACGGCGGCGAGCAGCGCGCGGGTATAGTCCTCCCTGGGGTTCTCGAAAATCTCCTCGACCGTGCCGGTTTCGACGATCCGGCCGCGGTACATGACGACGACGCGGTCGGCCATCTGCGCCACCACCGCCATGTCATGTGTGATGAACAGCACCGCCATGCCGTTCTCGCGCTTCAGCCGATTGATCAGCGCGAGGATTTCCGCCTGGATCGTGACGTCGAGTGCGGTGGTCGGCTCGTCCGCGATCAGCAGGCGCGGTTCGCAGGCCATCGCCATCGCGATCACTACCCGCTGCCGCATCCCGCCGGAGAGTTCGTGCGGATACTGCCTGAGCCGCCGCTCGGGTTCGGGGATGCGTACCTGCCTCAACAGGTCGAGCGCGCGGCCCCGCGCCGCCTCCTTCGACAGCCCCTTGTGCAGCATCAGCCCGTCGGTCAACTGCCGTTCGATCGTGAAGACGGGGTTGAGCGAGGTCATCGGCTCCTGAAAGATCATCCCGATCTCGTTGCCGCGGATCTCTCCCATCACCTGCGGAGTCGCGCCGGCGACATCCAGAAGGCTCCCGTCCGACCTCTGGAAGGTCAGGCTCCCCCCCGCAATCCGCCCGCCGCCGAATTCGACCAGCCGCATGAGCGAGAGGCTGGTGACCGACTTGCCCGACCCGCTTTCGCCGACGACGCAGAGCGTCTCTCCGGGCTCGATGGCAAAGCTCACATCCTCGACCCCGGTGACGGTGCCGCCATCGGTGGCGAAGTCCACCTTGAGATGGTCGATCTCGACAAGCGCACCCATCGCCACCCCCTCACTTCGTCCGCGGGTCAAGGATGTCGCGCAGCACATCCCCGAACATGTTGAGGCCAAGCACGGTCAGCGCGACCGCCGCCCCGGGCACCAGCGCGGTCCAGGGCGCACGGTCAAGGTAATCGCGCGAAGCCTGGATCATCAGCCCCCAGCTGGCCGCCGGCGGCTGGGTGCCAAGCCCGAGGAAGGAGAGGCCCGCCTCGGCCAGGATGGCAAAGGCGACCGAAATCGTGGCCTGCACGATCACCGCTGGCATGATGTTGGGCAGGATATGGCGCGTCAGGATCAGGCTGTCGGTCGTGCCGGCGGCGCGGGCGGCCTCGACATAGGGCATCTGCGCGACGCGCAGCGTCTCGCCCCGCACGATCCGGGCGAGGTAGGGGGTGAAGGCGACGCCGATGGCGATGATCGTGTTCTGGATGTTCGGCCCCAGCACCGCGCTGATGGTGAGCGCGAGGAGCAGCGCCGGGAAGGCCAGCAGGGTATCGACCAGCCGCATCAGCACATTGTCGACCCGGCCCCCGACGTAACCCGACACCATGCCCAGCGGCAGGCCGATCAGGATGCTCATCAGCACCGCCGTCACCGCGATTTCGAGCGAGAGGCGCGCCCCGAGCAGCACCCGCACCATCAGGTCGCGCCCGAGCTGGTCGGTGCCGAGGGGGTGTTTCAACGTCGGCGGCGACAGCCGCGCGGTCATGTCCATCGCGGTCGCCGCGTCGGCGGGGATGAAGACGGGGGCGAGGATGCCGATGAGCGCCATCACCGTCACGAGGGTGAGGCCGATCACGCCCTTGGTGGTCAGGAACCGCTTCACCGCCCTACTCCAGCCTGATCCGCGGGTCGATGGCGAGGTAGAGGAGATCCACGACGAGGTTGGTCAGCATCACCACGGCGGCGATGACAAAGACCGTGGCCTGAATCAGCGGCATGTCGCGGTTGAGCAGCGCCTGATAGGTGAGCCAGCCCATGCCGGTATAGTTGAACAGGCTCTCCATCACGATGATCGACCCGAAGAGATAGCCGATCTGCAACCCCGCGATGGTGATGACCGGCCCGATGGCGTTGCGCAGACCATAGCGCCAGACGACCGTTCGTTCGGTCAGGCCCTTGGCGCGCGCCACGCGGATGAATTCCTGCCCCAGAATACCCGTCATCGTCGACCGCGTCATCCGCGTCAGATGCGCCATCAGCCCAAGCCCGAGCGCGAGCGAGGGCAGGAAGGCGTGGCGGATCGCGCCGAGAAGGTCCTCGGAGGGTTCGACAAAACCCGAGGAGGGAAACCATCCGAGCCAGCGGGCGAAGACGAGGATCATCACGATCCCCCAGAAGAAGTCCGGCAGGCTCACCCCGAGGAGCGAGGCCGAAGAGGCGGCGGTATCCTGCCAGCGGTCGCGATGCACCGCCGCCCAGACGCCCAGCGGCACGGCAAGCGCCAGCGCGATGGTCATCGACATGACCACGATGATGGCGGAGGCGGTGATCTTCTGGGCCAGAAGCTCGGCAATGGGTTTCTTGAAGATCAGGCTGTCGCCCCAGTCCCCCGTCAGCATGCCGCCGATCCAGCGCCCGTATTGCACCAAGAGCGGATCGTTCAGGCCAAGCGACTGGCGCAGGCCCTCGAGCGCCTCGGGGTTGGATTGCGTGCCCATGATCATCATCGCCACGTCGCCGGGCAGGATGTTGGTGATCGCAAAGGTCACCAGCGTGATCAGGAACAGCGTGAGGACAACCGACAGGAGCCGGTTCAGGACATAGGTCATCGGCGCACCGCAAAGGCGAACCGGCGGGCCGGGACGGCCCGCCGGCAGTCAGTCCTCAGGCCTTCAGCCAGACCTTGTGGAAGTTCAGGTTCGAACCGTTGGGATGAACCACCGTGTCGAGTCCCATGACGTTCGGCTGCGCGCCGATGGTACCATTGCGGAACCACAGGACGATGTCATGCGCCTCGTCGAAGATCTGCTGCTGGACCTGCTTGTAGATCTCGGCCCGCGCCGCATCGTCCACGGTGACGCGCGCCTTTTCGGTCAGTTCATCAATGACGGGGTCGTTGATGGCGCGGTAGTTGAAGGCGCCCTTGCTGTTCCAGACGCTGTAATAGAGGAAGTCGGATTCCCAGAGCGTGAAGAAGTTCATCATCGTCATCTGGTAATCCTTGTCGACCCAGCACTGGCTCAGCCAGTCTGCCCAGGTCAGCTGTTCGATGGTCAGGTTGACACCTGCCATGCGGAACCATTCGGCAAGGATCTGCGCGCTTTCGACGTGGTAGGGATAGTTCGTCGTCACCTTGAACACGATGTTGAGCGACCCTTCCGGATAGCCCGCCTCGGCAAGAAGCGCCTTGGCCCCCTCGATATCCTGGGCGCGCTGGACAAGGGCCGAGTTATAGACCGCCGAGGTCGGATAGCTCGGGCTGGGCGAGGTCGCCCCCTGCCCCCAGAGCGCGCCCTGCATCAGCGCTTCCTTGTCGATGATCATGTCGAAGGCGATCCGCACCCGCTTGTCCTGGAAGGGCTCGTAGGTGTGGTTCATGTTGACGAAGTCGAAGTTGAGCGGGAACCAGGTCTTCACCTGAAGCGCCGCATCGCCCTGAAGCTCGGCCACCCGGTCAAGCGGGATGTCGTTGATCATGTGCAGCTCGCCCGTGCGCAGGCCCGTCAGCCGCGTCGTGGGCTCGGTGATCTCGCGCGCCAGCACGCCGTCAAGATAGGAGGGGCCGTCCCAATACTCCTCATGCCGCGCCATCTCGACCACGGTGCCGACCTCGTAACGGACGAACTTGAACGGACCCGCGCCCATCGGGTTCGTGCCCTGCGTCGGGCCGCTGTCGACGGGCATGATGACGCCCGCGCCGTTTTCGGCCAGCCGCGACAGGAAGGGCGCGTTGACCGCGCTCATCTTGATCACCACGGTCATGTCGTCGGGCGTCTCGATCGCAGCGACGTTGTTGAACACCTCGAAGTTGACCGCACCCGTCGCCGGGTCCTTGCAGCGTTCGAACGAATACTTCACGTCGGCCGAGGTCATCGTCGCGCCGTTGTGGAACTTCACGTTCGGCCGCAGCTTGAACGTATAGGTCAGCCCGTCTTCCGATACCTCAAAGCTCTCGGCCAGCCCGGGGATCACGTTGAGGTTGGCGTCGACGGTCACGATCGAGGAATGGATGTTCTGCAGCACCCGGCCCGAGGACGCGGTTCCGGTCTGGTGCATGTCGAGGTTCTGGGTCGTCTCCGAATGGCCCCAGGTCAGCGTGCCGCCCGACACGGGCGTGTCCTGCGCCATCACCGGGCGCGGCATCATCGGGCCAAACAGCACCGATCCGCCCATGACGACGGCGGTCGTCTGAAGAAAGTCTCTGCGCTTCATCCTGTCCTACTCCTTGGATATCTGGGGTTGGGGTTGCATGGCCCGGATTTCGCGGTCCTGCCCGGGCTCGTTCTTTCTGCTCACGACGGAAATCCGGGGCGACGCTCCGCCACGGCCAGTTCGCGTTCAAGCGCGAGGCCAAGCGTCAGGATCGGCCCTTCGTCGAACAGGCGGCCCCAGAGCGAGATGCCCTGCGGCACGGTGAATGTGCGGCCCGCCTCATCAGCCTCGCCCGTGGTCAGCTTGCCCGACCCCAGCGAGGCCATCCCCCGCGTGCCAAGGTCTTCGAACCCGGCCCGCAGATGCAGGCAGGGATGCCCGGTAAAGTTCGAGGCGATGAGCATCGGCCCCGTCATGAACGGCCCGATCAGCGCGTCGACCTGCGCGAAAAGGCCGTCCAGCGCCTGCATCACGCGGTAGCGCAGACGGTCGAGCTGGACATGATCCACGGCCGACAGAAAGCGCGCCTTGCGCATCGTGTTGGGCCAGGCGCCGTCATCCTGCCAGGTCAGGGTGTCGTCGATGTCGTCGAGCGTCAGGTGTTCGAACATCGCCGCCGCCTCGGCATAAAGGATGTTCATCAGCGCGCCATAGGGCAGGTCGGGCAGCGAGACCTCCACCACCTCGGCCCCGATCCGCCGCGCAGCCTCCAGCGCGGCATGATCCACCGCCGTCGCGCCTGCGCCAAAGGCCTCGGGCAGATAGCCCAGGCGCAGGCCGGCGGTTCCGGCGGTTGCGTCGAAGACGAAGGGGGCGGCGATGGTCGAGCGGTCGGCGAGGTCGGCCCCGTTCAGGACCGAGAGCACGATGGCCGTATCCTCGACCGACCGGCAGATCGGCCCGACCTTGTCGAGCGTGTTGCAGAGCGCCATCCCCCCCGCCCTGCTGACCCGGCCGAAGGTGGGGCGCAGCCCCGTCGTGCCGCAGCGCTGGCTGGGCGAGGTGATCGAACCCAGCGTCTCGGTCCCGATAGAAAAGGCGCAAAGACCGGCGGCGGTGGCGCTGGCTGACCCCGCGCTCGACCCGCTGGAGCCTTCGTTGATGTTCCAGGGGTTGCGAGTGACACCACCATACCAGATGTCGTTATAGGCCAGCGCCCCGACCGTGGTCTTGCCAAGGAGCACCGCACCCGCCGCGCGCAAGAGGCGCACGATGGTCGCATCCGCATCCGGCACACGGTGGCGATAAGGCTCTGCTCCCCACCCGGTGACAATCCCCTTCGTATCGAACAGGTCCTTGAGCCCGTAGGGTATCCCGTGCAGCGGACCGAGGTTGACGCCAGCTGCGGTCAGCGCATCGGCTGCCGCGGCCTCGGCCAGGGCAAGCTCGGGCGTCACCATCGCCCAGCACTCCAGCCGGGGGCCGATGGCGGCGATCCGGTCGAGGTAGATGCGCGTGAGCCGGGTGCTGGTCAGCGCGCCGGTCCTGATCCAGTGGCCCAGCCGCGCAACCGGGGCAAAGGCGATGTCCTCGTCGCTGTCAGGCAGCCGGTCACCGACAGATGACAGCCGCAGCAGGTCCGCCCCATGGGGCATCGCAAAGCCCGGCAGGCGCGGGTCAAACCGGCAGGCCATCGGCACGGCATTGTCATGGCGCAGCGCCCGGCTTGCCCGCGCCGAGGCGATCTGGCCCTCCAGATTCTCCACCATCTGCGCCCGCTCCGCGGCCGTATAGGCCACACCCATCATCGCCTCGGCGGCCGCGATCGTCTCGGCTGTGATACTCATCCCGGCGGTCCTTCCTTCACTTTTCCGCGCGCGGGCAAGATGCGCCGCAGATTGTCGGCCAGCATCGTCAGATGCGCGCGCATTGCTGCCTCCGCCGCAGCGGCTTGCCCCGCTGCAATGGCGTCGATGATGGCGCGGTGGGCAACGTCATTCACCTTCAGCGTCTCGACCGACCGCGCCCGCGCGCGCAGTTCGCGCCAGCTCTCGTCGTTGCGAATCTCGTCCAGCATCGCAAAGGCCGTGAGCAGCGGCCGGTTGCCAGCGGTCCGCGCGATCAGCCGGTGCAGCGCGCCGTCCCAAAGCTCCATCTCCTCGGGCCCGACGGCGGCAGCGGCGCGGCGGGCAAGATCACGCATCCGCTCCACAGCGCCGGGGCCGGCACGCCCCGCGCACATCGCCGCCAGTGTCGGCTCGATGCAGATACGGGCCTCCATCACCTCGATGAAATCCGTTTCCCCGACAATCTCGGCCGCCAGCGCCTGGGTCGGGTCGGGCGCAACACCCGCAAACGTCCCCTTGCCCTGACGGCGCCAGATCAGCGCATCGGCTTCAAGTTCCTCAAGCGCGCGTCGCACCTTGCGCCGGCTTACCCCGGCAATCTCGGAAAGCTCGCGTTCGGTCGGCAGCCGTCCATCAGGCAGCACGGGGCCGGCGTCGATCATAGCCTGCAAGTGCCGGCGCAGCGCGGCGACACTGTCGCCCTGCGGGTCTGGTCCCGAATTCCGGACGGGATCGAAGGGCATTCTCAGTCCGAACCAATCATTGATTGGTTCAGCGAACAGCGGCTGCAGCGCCCTGTCAAAGGAAATCCTGACCCTCGGCAGCCACGCTCCGCAGCGCGCACCGCTAGGGCCCGCCAAAGGGCAGCAACTGCTCATTAAATGAACGATGCGTAAACGGCCCGCCGACCGGTGCAGGGATGGCCGTCGCCAGTCCCGCCCAAGGGAGTGTGGCCGGGGCCCGAAGGCCCCGGCCGGCCTGGCTTATTCCTGCCAGGACTTCACGAGTTCATCGTAGCTGATCGTGACCGGCGTCGGATCCTCGTTGTCGAGCTTGGCGACCGGTGCACCCGGCGCGTCAAGCCAGACCTGCGCGTCCTGCGGCTCGTTCATCTTCGGCCCGATATCGCCCTGAACGCCGGCCCGCTCGAGCCGCTCCATGACCTCTTCCTGGGCCGCACAGAGGGCGTCGAGCGCCTCCTGCGGGGTCTTCTCGCCCGACATGGCGTCGCCGATGTTCTGCCACCAGAGCTGCGCCAGACGCGGATAGTCGGGCACGTTGGTCCCCGTCGGCGACCAGCGCACGCGCGCCGGCGACCTGTAGAACTCAACCAGACCGCCCAGGTTCACGGCGCGCTCGGTAAAGCTTTCGTGGTCGATCGTCGATTCGCGGATGAAGGTCAGGCCGACATGGCTCTTCTTCACGTCCACGGTGAGCGAGGTGACGAACTGGGCATAGAGCCAGGCCGCCTGCGCACGGTCGACAGGGGTGGATTCCATCAGCGTCCAGGAGCCTGCGTCCTGATAGCCGACCTTCATCCCGTCCTGCCAATAGGCACCGTGCGGCGAGGGCGCCATCCGCCACTTTGGCGTGCCATCCTCGTTCAGGACCGCCGTGGCTCCTTCACCCACCATGTCGGCGGTGAAGGCGGTGTACCAGAAGATCTGCTGGGCGATGCTGCCCTGCGCCGGGATCGGGCCCGATTCAGAGAAGGTCATCCCCGCAGCGGTGGGGGGCGCGTACTTGCCCAGCCACTCGATCGCTTTGCTCACCGCATAGACAGCGGCGGCGTCGTTCGTCGCCCCGCCGCGCGCGACGCAGGACCCGACCGGACGGCTGTTCTCGTCCACCCGGATGCCCCATTCGTCGACCGGAAGGCCGTTCGGTTCACCCACGTCGCCCATGCCGGCCATCGACATCCAGGCATCGGTATAGCGCCAGCCAAGCGAGGGGTCCTTCTTGCCATAGTCCATGTGGCCATAGACCGGGCCTTCGACGCCAAGGTGGGTCAGATCGCGGCCGGTGAAGAATTCCGCGATATCCTCATAGGCCGACCAGTTGTCGGGCACGCCGAGCGGATAGCCGTACTTGGCTTCGAAATCGGCCATGTTCTTGGGGTCGGTGAACCAGTCGTAACGGAACCAGTAGAGGTTGGCGAACTGCTGGTCGGGCAGCTGGTAGACCTTGCCGTCGGGTCCGGTGACGAAGGAGATCCCGATGAAGTCGTCGAGGTTGAGGTTCGGGTTCGTGACCGACGCGCCGTCGCCTGCGATCCAGTCGGTCAGGTTGCGCGCCTGCTGGTAGCGCCAGTGCGTGCCGATCAGGTCGGAGTCGTTGATGTAGCCGTCATAGATGTTCTCGCCGGTCTGCATCTGGGTCTGCAGCTTTTCGACGACGTCGCCTTCGCCGATCAGGTCATGGGTGACCTTGATCCCGGTGATCGCGGTGAAGGCGGGCGCCAGCACGCGGGATTCGTATTCATGCGTGGTGATGGTTTCGGAGACGACCTTGATTTCCATGCCGGCAAAGGGTGCGGCGGCATCGACGAACCACTGCATCTCGGCTTCCTGCTGCTCGCGCGTCAGGGTCGAGAGGTCGCCGATTTCGGCATCAAGAAAGGCGCGCGCAGCATCCATGTCGGCGAAGGCCGGCCCCGTTAGGGCCAGAAGCGCCGCTGTGCTGCACATGAGACGAAGGTTCATTCGTGAAGTCCTCCCTGTTCTGAACCGTGTCCTGAGGAAGTGGCAGTTGGCCGGCCCGGGTCTCCCTCACCCCCGGCGGCCCGGACCCCCTAGACCCAGCGGAACACCGCAAGGGCATAGAGAAGACAGACAAGAAGTGCGGCCGGCTGATAGGCATCGATCAGCCCGAGCCAGGCAAGATTGATGAAAGCCGACCCGAGCAGCGAAATGAAGAGCCGGTCGCCCCGCGTCGTCTCGATCCGCAGGATGCCGACGCGGGGGGTTTCGGGATAGCGGATCGCAAGGATCGTGAAGACAAGAAGCAGGGCGGCGATCGCCATGAAGAAGACCGCGGTCGGCCATGTCCATGCCATCCATTGCAGGTTCATCGGCGGCCCCCCCTTACACCCGGCCCAGGGCAAAGCCCTTGGCGATGTAGTTGCGCACGAAGTAGATCACGAGCGCGCCGGGGATGATCGTCAGCACCCCCGCCGCGGCGAGCACGCCCCAGTCGAGCCCCGAGGCCGAGACGGTGCGCGTCATCGTGGCCGCGATGGGCTTGGCGTCCACCGAGGTCAGCGTCCGGCTGAGCAGCAGTTCGACCCAGGAGAACATGAAGCAGAAGAAGGCCGCGACGCCGATGCCGCTGGCGATGAGCGGCATGAAGATCGTGACGAAGAAGCGCGGGAAGCTGTAGCCGTCGACATAGGCGGTCTCGTCGATTTCCTTGGGGACCCCGCGCATGAAGCCTTCGAGAATCCAGACGGCGAGCGGCACGTTGAAGAGGCAATGCGCCAGCGCCACGGCGATATGGGTGTCAAAGAGCCCGACGCTGGACTAAAGCTGGAAGAAGGGAAGCGCAAAGACGGCCGGCGGCGCCATCCGGTTGGTGAGCAGCCAGAAGAACAGGTGCTTGTCGCCCAGGAAGCGGTAGCGGCTGAAGGCATAGGCCGCAGGCAGCGCGACGGTGACCGAGATCACCATGTTCATCAGCACGAAGATCAGCGAGTTGACATAGCCCATGTACCAGCTGGGATCGGTCAGGATCGTGACATAGTTCTGCAGCGTCGGTTCGCGCGGCCACAGCGAGAAGGTGCCGAGGATTTCTGCATTGGTCTTGAGGCTCATGTTCACGAGCCAGTAGATCGGCAGCATCAGGAAGAGCAGATAGAGCGTCATCACCACAGCCGAGCCGCTGAGGCCGAAGCCGGCGCGGCGGGCAGCCGTGGCAGGTTCTGCGGCGATGCGGGTGTCGGTGGTCAGGTCGGCCATGGCTCAGCCCCCCCGCCGGTCGAGGTTGGTCATCACCGTGTAGAACACATAGCTGATCAGCAGGATGACAAGGAAATACATGATCGAGAAGGCCGCTGCGGGGCCGAGGTCGAACTGCCCGATGGCCATCTTCACGAGGTCGATGGAAAGGAAGGTGGTCGCGCTGCCCGGGCCTCCGCCAGTGACGACGAAGGGTTCGGTATAGATCATGAAGCTGTCCATGAAGCGCAGGAGGATCGCGATCATCAGGACGCCCGCGATCTTGGGCAGTTCGATATAGCGGAACACCTTCCAGCGCGAGGCCTGGTCGATCTTGGCCGCCTGGTAATAGGCGTCCGGGATCGCCTGAAGCCCGGCATAGCAGAGCAGCGCGACAAGCGAGGTCCAGTGCCAGACATCCATCACGATGACGGTGATCCAGGCGGCGAGCGGGTCGCTGGTATAGTTGTAGTCCACCCCCATCCCGGCCAGCGCATGGCCAAGAAGGCCGATGTCGATCCGGCCGAAAATCTGCCAGATCGTGCCGACCACGTTCCACGGGATCAGCAGCGGCAGCGACATCAGGACAAGGCAGAAGCCGGCCCAGAAGCCGCGCTTGGGCATGCAGAGCGCGACGAAGATGCCGAGCGGGACCTGGATCGCGAGGATGATCGCCGAAAAGATCAGCTGCCGCCCAAGCGCGCCCCACATGCGTTCGTCGTGCAGCATCTCGCGGTACCAGTCGAGCCCGGCCCAGAAGAAGACGTTGTCGCCGAAGGTGTCCTGCACCGAGTAGTTGACGACCGTCATCAGCGGGATGACGGCCGAGAAGGCGACGAGGACAAGGACAGGGAGGACGAGGAACCAGGCTCTCTGGTTGACGGTCTTGTCCATCAGGCGGCCTCTCCGACGCGGGCCGACGGTCTGACGCGCCAGTCGTCGGCATAGACGTTGACATGGGCGGGGTCGAACCAGACGCGGGTCATGTCAGGCCCGATCCGTTCGCTTTCGCCGGCGATGATGTTGATGTCGTGGCCCATGACCTCGGCCCGGACGATCCTGTGGCGGCCCACATCCTCGATCCGGCGGATCGTGGCCGGCAGCCCCTCGCCATCGGTCAGCCGGGCGAATTCGGGCCTGACGCCAATCACCACCCTGCCCCCGACCGGCCCGTAGGTGTGGCCAAGCGGGACGGTCGCGTCGCCGACCCGAGCCATGGCGCCCTGCACTTCGGCGGGCAGGACGTTCATGCCGGGCGAGCCGATGAAATAGCCCACGAAGGTATGGGCGGGGGTTTCGAAAAGCTCCTGCGGTGTCCCGATCTGCACCACGCGGCCGTCATACATCACCACGACCCGGTCGGCGAAGGTCAGCGCCTCGGTCTGGTCGTGGGTGACGTAGATCATGGTATGGCCGAATTCGTGGTGCAGCTTCTTCAGCTGCGTGCGCAATTCCCATTTCATGTGCGGGTCGATGACCGTCAGCGGTTCGTCGAAGAGTAGCGCGTTGACATCCTTGCGCACCATGCCGCGGCCGAGGGAGATCTTCTGCTTGGCATCGGCCGTCAGGCGGCGGGCCTTGCGGTCGAGCATGTCTTCCATGCCGATCATCTTTGCGATCTCGGCCACGCGGGTGGCGACATAGGCTTCGTCCCGGCCGCGGTTGCGCAAGGGAAAGGCGAGGTTGTCGCGCACGGTCATCGTGTCATAGACGACCGGGAACTGGAACACCTGGGCGATGTTGCGTTCGGCCGTCGCGGCATGGGTCACGTCGCGGTCGTCAAAGAGGATGCGGCCCTGGCTCGGCTGGACAAGCCCCGAGATGATGTTGAGAAGCGTCGACTTCCCGCAGCCCGACGGGCCGAGCAGCGCATAGGCCGCGCCATCCTCCCAGACAAGGTCGAGAGGCTTCAGCGCATAATCGCCCTCGCCCTTCGGCACCGGAAGGTAGGAATGCGCGAGCGTGTCGAGCGTGATCCGGGCCATCCGGCGTCTCCTCAGGCAGCCAAGGCGTAGGGCGCAGGCGCGACAAGCCGCCCGTCCTCGGCAAAGACATAGACATGGGCGGGGTCGAGATAGACGCGGATATCCTCGCCCAGGCGCAGGTCGTGGATGCCCTCGATCAGCCCCACCCACTTGTCGCCGTGATGGTCGAGATGGACGAAGGTTTCCGACCCGGTCAGTTCGGTGACGGACAGGTGTGCGGTGAATTCCACCGCATCGGCCGTATGCCGCCCGATTTCGAGGTGATTGGGCCGGAAGCCGGCCAGATAAGTGCCGTCGGGCAGCGCGCCAAGCCGGCCCGTGGCGGGCATGCTCTGGCCCTTGCCGAAGGCGATCCTTGCGCCGGACTTGGTCATGCGCAGGAAATTCATCGGCGGATCGCTGAAGACCCGTGCGGTGGTGGCGTCGACGGGCTGGCGATAGACTTCGGGCGTAGGGCCGAACTGGGTGACGCGGCCCTGCCAGAGGGTGGCGGTATGGCCGCCGAGCAAAAGCGCCTCTTCGGGTTCGGTCGTGGCGTAGACGAAGATCGCGCCGGAAGCCTCGAAGATTTTCGGAATCTCGATGCGCAGCTCTTCGCGCAGCTTGTAGTCGAGATTGGCGAGCGGTTCGTCAAGCAGGACGAGCCCCGCATCCTTGACCAGCGCGCGGGCGAGCGCGCAGCGCTGCTGCTGCCCGCCCGAGAGTTCGAGCGGCTTGCGCCCGAGCATCGGGGTAAGCCGCATGAGCTCGGCCGTGGCCCGCACCCGCCGGTCGATCTCGGCACCGTTCAGCCCGAGAAGGCGCAAGGGCGAGGCGATGTTGTCATAGACCGTCATCGACGGATAGTTGATGAACTGCTGATAGACCATCGCCACCCGCCGGTCCTGCACGCGCAGGCCCGTGACATCGCGCCCGTCCCAGAACACCCGCCCCGTCGCCGGCACGTCGAGCCCCGCCATCAGCCGCATCAGCGTGGTCTTGCCCGAGAGCGTTGGGCCGAGGAGCACGTTCATCGTGCCCTTTTCAAAGCGCAGGTCGGTGGGATGGATATGGGTCTGGCCATCCACCACCTTCGAGACGCCCTTCAGCTCCAGCGCCATCCGCCCGCCCCTCCCCTCATTCGGCCGCCGCAGGCGCCACGGCCTCGCCGCGGTGCTCAGCCATCCAGCCGTCGAGGACGCGCGCCTGATCGGCCGTCAGCCGCAGCCCCAGCTTGCTGCGCCGCCAGAGCACATCCTCGGCGGTCCGCGCGAATTCCTTCTGCATGAGCCACAGAACCTCGCGCGACGTCAACGTCGCGCCGAAGTCGCGCCCGAGCTCTGCCGCACTCCCCGCGCCCCCCAGCACCTCGCGCGCCTCGGTCCCGTAGGCGCGCACCAGCCGCAGCGCCCAGGCTTCGGTCAGAAAGGGATGCGCGCGCCGCAGCGCCGCGACCAGCGCAGCGACTCCGTCCACCGGGAAATCGCCCCCCGGCAGCGGCGCACTGCGCGTCCAGGGTCCCTCCGCACCGCTCAGGAACGGGCCGATCTTCTCGACCGCCCCCTCCGCCAGTTTGCGATAGGTCGTGATCTTTCCGCCAAACACGTTCAGGAGCGGTGCCCCCCCGGCCTCGTCCAGCTTCAGCGTGTAATCCCGCGTTGCCGCCGTCGCGCTCGAGGCGCCGTCGTCGTAAAGCGGCCTCACCCCGGCATAGGTCCAGACGATATCGGCCGGCGAAATCTTGCGCCGGAAGTAGCGGTTGGCAAAGCCGATCAGATAATCCCGCTCCGCCTCGGTGCAGACCGGCACGACCGAAGGATCGGGATGCTCGGCATCCGTCGTCCCGATCAGCGTGAAATCCGTCTCATAGGGTATGGCAAAGATGATCCGCCCGTCGGTGCCCTGAAAGAAATAGCACTTGCCGTGGTCGAACAGCCGCCGCGTCACGATATGGCTGCCCCGGACCAGCCGCACCCGCTCGGACGAATTGATCCGCAGCGTCCCGCGGATGATCTCTCCGGCCCAGGGGCCCGCGGCATTGACCAGAACCCGCGCCCGGTGCCGCAGCAGCGCCCCGCTTTCGCAATCTTTCGTTTCGATCGTCCAGTGGTCGCTGCCGCGTTCGGCACCCGTCACCCGGGTCCGCGTCATGATGCGCGCGCCCCGTGCCTCCGCATCGCGCGCATTCAGAACGACAAGCCGCGAATCCTCGACCCAGCAGTCCGAATACTCGAAGGCCGTCTCGAACCGCGGTTCAAGCGGCTCGCCCTCCGGGGTCCCCTTCAGGCTTATCGCCGTCGTCCCGGGCAGCACCTCCCGCCCGCCCAGGTGATCGTAAAGAAAAAGCCCCAGCCGGATCAGCCAGGCAGGCCGCCTGCCCTTCATCCAGGGCATCGTTGCAGCCAGCAGCCGCGCCGTCGGCGTCTCGCTTTCGAACCGCATATCCCCTGCCACCGGCAGGACAAACCGCATGGGCCAACTGATATGCGGCATCATCCGCAACAGCGTCTCGCGCTCGATCAGGCTCTCCCGGACAAGGCGGAACTCGAAATACTCCAGATAACGCAGCCCGCCGTGAAACAGCTTGGTCGATGCCGAAGAGGTCGCCGACGCCAGATCGCCCATCTCGGCCAGCACAACCCGCAAGCCTCGCCCCGCCGCATCGCGCGCAATGCCGCAGCCATTGATCCCGCCGCCGATCACAAACACATCGGCCATCTCGGCCGCCGGCTCGCGCTGCACCCCGTCCTCCCATGCTCTACAGGCGGAACATGGCCTGCCGCCGCGCAAGAAGGAAGCCTGAAATCTTCGTTTCGTTTCGATTTCCAAATCCGCAAGCAAATCCATCGGCCTGCCATTCAGGCCCCGACCGCAATCCTGCCCGCTCGCCGGACCTGCCCGCATCCAGAGACACGAATCGCCACCGCCAGCCTGCGCCTTGCGTCATGGTCGGCCCGGTGCAAACATACGTCAAACAGAGTGCCGCCGATGTCCCAGACGTTCCGCCATCCCGAAATCCTCGAGATCGCCCGCCGCGACGGCAAGGTGACCGTCGAACATCTGGCAGAACATTTCGGTGTGACGCTGCAGACGATCCGGCGCGACCTGACCGATCTGGCCGAACTTGGCCGGCTCGAACGCGTGCACGGCGGCGCCGTCCTGCCTTCGGGAACGACCAACATCGCCTATGATGAGCGCCGCTCGCTCAACCATCACGGCAAGGCCGCGATTGCGCGGGAATGCGCCGCGCGCATCCCGCGCGATGCCTCGATCTTCCTCAACATCGGGACCTCGACCGAAGCCGTCGCGCGCGAGCTTCTTCATCACCAGAAGCTGCTGGTCGTGACCAACAACATCCACGTTTCCAACATCCTGATGGCCAATCCCGATTGCGAGATCATCGTCACCGGCGGCAGCCTGCGCCGGTCGGACGGAGGGCTCGTCGGCAAGGTCGCCGCCGACACGATCCAGGCCTTCAAGTTCGACCTCGCCGTCATCGGATGCTCCTCGATCGACCCCGACGGCGATCTCCTCGACTTCGACATCCACGAAGTCGGGGTGAGCCAGGCCATTCTGCGCCAGTCGCGCCGCGCCTACCTTGTTGCGGATCATTCCAAGCTCATGCGCATGGCACCGGCACGGATCGCGTCGTTGGCGGATGTCGACGCCCTCTTTACCGACAGGCCACTGCCACCCTCCCTCGCCGCAAGGTGCCGTGACTGGGGAACCGAAGTCGTCATCGCAGAACCCGCACCAGGCGCAGCACCGCAGGACGACACCGCCACCCCGCTCAGGGTGTGATCGTGTCGACGGGCAGGACCGTGGTAACCCGGATCCGCTCGAGCGAGAATTTCGATGTCACGCTTCTGCAGGCCAGCCGCCGGGTGAGGTCACGGTAGAATGCATCGTACCCTTCCGTCCCCCGCACGCTCAGCTTGAGAAGGTAGTCGATCTCAACTGCCATCCTGTGGACTTCCACGATCTCGGGATGATCGGCAACCAGACCTTCGAAACCTTCCCGCCAGCCTGCACTGTGCTCCGCCGCGGCGATCTCGACAAAGACAGTCAGCGCAAGGCCGATCCGGGCGGGGTCGACGATGGCGACCCGGCCCGTGATCACGCCGGTGGACTCCAGCTTCTGGACCCTTTTCCAGCAGGGCGTCTGCGAAAGACCCACCCGTTCGGCCAGCTGCCAGACCGGCAGGGAGGCGTCCCGCATCAGTTCATGCAGGATCTTGCGGTCGATCCGGTCAAGTCCCCCGGTGGGTGCGTTCGGCAGGCTCATGCCGAGATGAACTCCCGCACGAAGTCTGTCTTCGGGCGGGCGCGGATGTCGTCAGGCCGGCCCACCTGTTCGATCCGGCCCATCGACATCACCACAACCAGATCGGCCAGCTCCATCGCCTCGTCCTGGTCATGCGTGACAAAAACAGTCGTCAGCCCGGTCGTGTCGTGGATATCGCGCAACCCCTGCCGCAGTTCCTTGCGCACCTTGGCATCCAGCGCCCCGAAGGGTTCGTCCAGAAGCAGCATCCGCGGCTCGATCGCCAGCGCACGTGCCAGCGCCACGCGCTGCCGCTGCCCGCCCGACAGTTGTGAAGGGTAGCGCGCGTCGATCTCGGGCAGCCGGATCAGGTCAAGAAGCCGGCCGACCCGGCGGGCAATCTCGGCCTCGGGCGGGCGGCTGCGCCGCGGCCGCGCCCGCAGGCCAAAGGCGATGTTCTCGAACACCGTCATGTGCCGGAAAAGCGCATAGGACTGGAACACGAAGCCCGCGCGCCGGTCCTGCACGGTCACGCCGGTCGCATCCTGCCCGTCGAAAAGCACCCGGCCGGCGGTGGGAAACTCGAGCCCGCCGAGGATGCGCAAAAGCGTGGTCTTGCCAGACCCCGACGGCCCGAGCAGCGCC
>Ga0315902_10005055_pt1 | contig 18720 bp, 18 predicted proteins | sample LakEriMetagenome_9_FD_203523 | JGI IMG/M metagenome (GOLD analysis project Ga0315902, IMG submission 203523) | Freshwater fungal communities from buoy surface, Lake Erie, Ohio, United States - Buoy 12 MA117 | ecosystem: Environmental > Aquatic > Freshwater > Lake > Lake biofilm | place: USA... | reverse complement strand
GTAGCCATGCAAACAGACATTTTACAAAACAATCCGTATGTTCATCTAGCGGTCCCCTCCGATGCCCGTCTAATGGAAAGTATGGCTGATTTCATGTTGTCATCCAAAGCCAATGGCGCCCTTAATATTCTGATTAAATCACCGTCTGAAAAGGATCAAGTGCTTTACGATTTTTTCAAACAAGGTTATTTAAACTCCACCGTTTCCATTGCAAAACCAAAGTTGATTGAAGCCACTCTTTCTGATTTTACTTCTTACATGAAAAAAGGAGTTAAAATCAATTTGATTTTCCCTACAAACGAGGTTAAACATGCCACTTCCTTTGTAAATAAATTCAACTCCGTTTCGGATAAATACGATGAAAACAATATCCGCATTTTTGCGACTAAAGACTGGGCTGCATTTGATGAAATCAGGGGCCAATTCAAAAACAAATACAACCTCCATTTTGCGAGTCCTAATGACCTTAATTACAAAGAAGAACGCACGATGAATTTACTGAGGAGGTACCGCATTGCATACAATGCCGATATGACCAAGATGTCCGTTCAAGGGTACGACGTAATTCTAGGATTCTGTGCAGATTTTTTCCTAAACAAACCACAAGGCAGGTTAATTATGAATCGCTTTGAACAAGTACAATCAGATGCAGGAAGTGGTTTTGAGAACAAAACGGCGTTCTTAATCGAGGTAGAAGATTACCAATTAATCAATGTGTTAGGGAAATGATGGAAAAGGAGGAAATCGCCCTTGCGTTTCGTCAAGTTCAACAACACATTTGTTTGGAACTTGAGCGGATGGATGGTAATGGTCGTTTTCAGTCTGATGCATGGGATAGGACAGAGGGCGGAGGCGGATTAACACGTACCATCAAGGATGGTCAAGTCCTTCAAAAAGGTGGCGTAGCATTTTCGGAAGTGTTCGGTCCAGTGAGCGATGTCATGCGAAAGCAGTTGGGCCTTAACGGTGATTCCTTTTTTGCAACCGGGGTATCGATTGTTTTGCACCCCAACAATCCGCATGTGCCCATTATCCACATGAACGTTCGGTATTTTCAATTGGATACAGGAGAATATTGGTTTGGTGGCGGTATTGACCTCACCCCGCACTACATCCATAAAACTGCAGCAAGCATGTTTCACTCCCGGCTTAAATCCATTTGTGATTCCTTCGATCCGGAATTTTATATGCGTTTTAAGCCTTGGGCCGACGAGTATTTTTACATCCCACATCGCAACGAAACCAGAGGAATCGGTGGTATTTTTTTCGATCACTTGAACCATGCTGAATCGATTTCAAAAGAGCAACTGTTTCAATTTTGCTATGAACTAGCCTACCAATTTCCGGAAATCTACGCCGAGCAAGTCGCGATGTTTAAGGATAAATCCTATACCGAAAAGGAACTTCACTGGCAGCATTTACGGCGAGGACGGTACGTGGAATTTAACCTTGTCTATGACCGTGGAACAAAATTCGGATTGCTCTCAGGGGGACGGACCGAGTCTATTTTAATGAGCCTACCTGCTTCCGCACAATGGGAATATATGGCGGAGGTATTACCGGATTCGCCTGAACAACAAACCTTAGATCTACTAAAAAAGGGTGTTGATTGGGTTTAACCTTTCATTAAAGTAAATGATTTCGCAACGGATTAATAAATTATTGGAACTTACCTGTTTCCAAAAATGGACGAGCCGACCCGAATCATGTTGCTTCCTTCGTCAACGGCAACCTGATAATCGTTGCTCATGCCAAAAGACAAGGTTGAAAAACGAGCTTCCTGTTCAAAATAGGCGTGTTTAAGTTGCTCAAAATGCATTTTCAATGCCTTAAATTCCTGTCGGATGGTTTGTTCGTTTGACGTAAACGTTGCCATTCCCATTACTCCGCAGATGTGCACATTGGCTAATGTTCTGAATTCTGTGGATGAAAGCATTTCTTCAACTTCTTCGAGGGAAAAACCAAATTTTGTTTCCTCTTTCGCAATGTGAAATTGCAACAGGCATGAAACCACACGACCCACCTTTGAAGCTTGTTTATTGATTTCTTTCAATAATTTAAAACTGTCAACTCCATGAATCAGGTAAACAAAAGGAACAATGAATTTCACTTTATTGGTTTGCAGGTGACCAATTAAATGCCAGCGAATATCCGTTGGTAATTGGTTGACTTTCTCCAGAAGTTCCTGTACTTTATTTTCCCCAAAATCCCGTTGCCCGCATTGGTAGGCCTCTTTTATTGCTTGAATCGGATGTGTCTTAGACACTGCCACAAGCGTGACATCATCAGGTATACTTGCCTTTACGCGCTTTAGGTTTTGTTCTATCATTCATTGATGTTGTAAATGGTCAACCCACTGCGCAATTTAGGCTCCACCCAAGTTGATTTTGGAGGCATAATTAAATGCTCGTCGGCAACCGCTTTTACCTGGTCCATGGTAACTGGAAACAACACAAAGCCAACGTCAAAACCTTTACTGTCAACGGCTTCTTTTACGTTGGAAAGGCCTTCAACACCGCTGATAAAATCAATGCGGTTATCGGTTTTCAAATCGTTAATCCCTAATATGGGTGTCAAAATTTCGCGTGTAAGAATTTCTGCATCCAGACGACCAACGGGATCCATTGATGCAAATGAATCGGAATTGAGTTCAATGCGGTACCATTTACCTTGTAAATACATGGTAATTTCATGCTCTCTTGAAGGTTTTTCAGCAGATGTCAATTCGGTAAGGGTACCAATTGAAGACATTTTATGAAGGAATTCATCCATTGAATACCCATTCAAGCCTTTTACAATCCTATTGAATTCAACGATGTTCAATTGCTGTTCATCAATTAAAAAAGAAAGGAAAAAGTTTTCATTCTTACCGAAATGCTCGTTCTTTTCGTTTCGAACTTTTCGTAACCTGGAAGAGGAGGCTGAGCGGTGATGCCCGTCTGCAATATACAAGGCATTGATGTAGGCAAAAGAGGATGTTATTTCATTCACTTGATCGGATGTTGCCAACCACAACTCGTGCTTGATATAATCGGTCGTAGTGAATTCATACTCAGGTCGAGATAAGGTGCATTTTTCCAATAATACCCGAATTTCTTCATTGGAAGGATACGCTAACAACACGGGTTCGGCATTAAAACCAGTTACGTCCAAGTAATGGGTAAAAAGGTGTTCTCGAGAAGTGAGTGTGGCCTCGTGTTTTTTTATTCGGTCACAATCGTATTCATCCAAGCTCGCGCCAGCAATGATTCCGGTGAAAACATGGGTTGGATGTGTCTGTCGGTAAATATAAAAATGAGGCTCATCGTCTTGAACAAGTATGCCGTCGTTTAAAAATCCTTCAAATTTGCGTTTGATATGGACAAAACGTTCAGTAGAATTTGGTTCGGTAGTTTGTTCACCTGGCTTTTCGGGATGTATGATGTGCAAAAAGGTGAACGGGTTGTCTTCCAATTTGGCCATTAGCACATTTCGTTTGTAGGTAAAGTATGGCCTTGAGGCAACCAAATGTACTTTATCACGAACGGCACGAATGGCTTTAAACGGAATAATATGGGCCATTTTCCTTAGTTATGATGACGTCCAAAGGCTTCGATGATTTGATTGGCGAGCTCTTCTCCAATGCGGTCTTGTGCTTCGACGGTTGCTGCACCGATGTGTGGGGTACATGCGATAAGTTCGTTTTGCAACAGGTCTTTTCGTGGATTAGGTTCATTTTCATACACATCCAAACCAACACAAGCAACTTTCCCTTCCGTTAGGGCATGTAGCAAAGCGGTTTCATCTATTACACCTCCGCGTGCTGCGTTGACGATACGAACCCCAGGTTTCATGGCATCAAATTCCGCTTTAGAAATAACTGCTGATCCATCGGATTGTTTGGGAACGTGCAAGGAAATAAAATCCAACTGGCCAATCACGGCTTGTAAATTTTCCGTAGGTTTCACGGTCACGTTGCAATGGTTTGTTTTCCCAACAGGTACTGTTATTTCAACAGGTTCTGTATTGCGTGAGATAGCGACAACATCCATCCCAACACCCAAAGCATAGGAAGCAAGGCTTTGACCAATACGTCCAAATCCAATGATTCCCAATGTTTTACCCCTTAACTCAATTCCTTTTGCGTACTTCTTCTTTAACGTGGCGAAGTCACCGCTTTCCATGTGTTTGTATGAATCGTGCAAGTTCCTCGAAAGGCTAAACAAATGCCCCATGACCAATTCTGCCACCGATTGCGAACTTGCTCCGGGTGTATTTATAACGATTCTTCCTTGTACTCTGGCATAGGATACATCAATATTGTCCATTCCGACGCCACCCCGACCAATGAGTTTTAAATCCGGGCAGGCATCGATAAGTTCTTTGCGTGCTGTAGTCGCACTTCGAACGATCAGCATGGATATTTGATGGCTGTTAATGAATTCAATTAAGTCTCCTTGTGGGACTTTCTCGGTAATTACTTCGTAACCCGCTTCCGTTAACAATTGTTTTCCCAATGCGGATATTCCGTCGTTTGCCAAAATTTTCATAAGCAGCTTTTAACCGTGTTTTTTGGTGAAATCATGCATTACATCCACCAAAACCTGTACACTAGACAGGGGCAATGCGTTATACATGGAAGCCCTGTAGCCACCTGTTGAACGGTGACCGGGTAATCCTACGATATCGGCACCTTTCCAAGCGTTATCGAACGCATCTTTCAACTGTTCGTTATTCAATCGAAAGGTCACATTCATGTCGGATCGGTCTTCCCTTGCCACTGCACCGGAGAACAACGGATTCGAATCGATCTCGCTGTAAAGTAAGTCTGCTTTTGCGCGGTTTTCTTTTTCGATTGCTTCAACACCGCCATGAGCTAGTAAATGGCGCAAATTCAACATCGCAACATAAACCGAAAAAACTGGAGGTGTATTAAGCATTGATTCCTTAGCAGCGTGCTGAGTAAGGTCAAGGTAGGTGGGTAAGAAAGGAGAAGTTGATTTACCAAGAAGGTCTTTACGCACAATGTACAATGTGGCCCCTGCAGGTCCAAGGTTCTTTTGAGCTCCTGCGTAAATAAGACCGAATTGTGAAACATCCACTTTTCGGGAGAAAATATCGGAGGACATATCGCAAGCTAAGGGGGAATCCGTTTTCGGAAAATCCTTAAACTGTGTACCGTAGATGGTGTTATTTGACGTGAAATGTATGTAGTCCACCTCCTTCGGGCATTGGTATCCTTTCGGAATGTAATTGAACTTTTGGTCTTCCGAACTTGCAAAAACATCCACATCTACACCCACTTTTCGGGCCTCTTTAATCGCACCGCTCGCCCAAGTTCCTGTATTGATATAACCCGCTTTTTTGGTTTCGCGCATGAGGGTCAGGGCAGTAATGGTAAATCCTAAGGTTGCCCCACCTTGAAGAAAAATAACCTCGTAATTATCTGGAACATGAAGCGCTTTTTTAACGAGCGAAATTGCTTCGTCCATCACTGCAACAAAATCTTTATGGCGGTGAGAAACCTCGAGGATTGATAGGCCGTTAAAATCCAAAACGGCTTGTGCGGCTTGTTGGAAAACTTCTTGCGGAAGAATGCAGGGACCCGCTCCAAAATTATACTTCATATTTTCTGGCTATTGGTTGAAAGTTCCATCGCGCATTGAAAATAAATGCGGCGAACTTTGATCGAACGAATGTTAATCCTCTTTTTTAGCCTTGGCTGGCTTCGCTTCGGCGGTTTTTTTTGTGGTTGTTTTTTTAGCAGCAGGTTTCTTTTCAGCAGCAGCCTTTGTTGTTGTTTTTTTAGCAGCTGGTTTTTTCTCCGCGGTTTCTTTCACTTCTTTATTCGAGGTCTTTTCTTTTTTCGGCATTGCCGTCGAAGTACTTTTTTTCTTTTGGCGTGTATTTCCGTAGGACCCTATAGCACGTTTACCTTTCGCTGTTTTTTTGTCTCCTCTTCCCATTGCTTTATTGTATTTATATTATAATTGAAATAAAATCGTGTTTTCGTGACGAATTTACAAAGAACTTTTCAGAAAATCACTTGAAAAAAACCGTTTTTACAAGTTGTAGGCAACAAGCATGAGGCTTATTGGTAATCCCCCAGACGAACTAGCGGGTAGGAGATTTTGAAGGTGAGGATATTCTTTTCTGTAAATCCACGAATGCTTTTATTGAACATAAGGTTATAACCATAGCGTAAGGTAAAACACCCGTAGGTTATTCCCACTTCAGGACGGTAAAACCAACGTGCTTTTCCGCCAAAATCTGGCCCTGTTTGCCATCCAAATTGCGCAAGATTGAAGCTAAAAATGTGATTTTTAGCAAAATTCATTACAGAAAAAGAAAAATCCTTTTTTTCGCTCGTTAGCGATTGTTGGTAATTGAATTTGGCCAAGTTTACGTTCATTAATGCCTCTCCAGACAATGGTTCGGTTATAAGAAACTGATTTTTATTGGACGCATATCCTAAAGTGAACTCACCGCCAACCCAAGTTTCTTTGCCCATCATAACTGTTGCTCCAAGACCAATGTTAATGTATCCTGAATTTGGGTTATAATTGGTGGCACGATGGGCCTCCAACATTTTATTCAGTTGTTCTTTAGCCAAATTGCTTTCCTCAGTATTAACCATACTCTCCATCTGACTATTTAACATGCTAAGGTCGAATTGATGAACATCTTTTTCAACCTCCCCCCAAACAGAACTGTTGCCTTGGCTAAAATCGTAATATTCGTAATTGGTAAGATCACGATAACCCGTATTTTCCATTAAATGCACCCTAAACTTATTCAAATATGCCTGACGCTCCTCATCGGCATAATTAATTGCATTATCAATCAACCCATTCAATACCTGCATGCCTTTGGTAAGTTTCAATGCATATTTTCGATTGTTTTCCCTTTGCTCATCAAATTCTGGTTCGAATTCATAGTAGTTTTTTTCATGATTGACGTAGGAGTTGTAAATGCAGGTATCATCATTGTGAATAAGATATGCATAGATTCGAGCCATATGTTGGTAACTTAGCATTTTTCCGTAACTGTTTAGCTTCCCATCGGTCCCAATCAGTTCCCGATACTTTTCGATTACGTCCTGGTAGTAATGATTATTTTTCTTATGATTCAATTTTGCTAACTCCAGTTCTATTAAATTCAACTGTGCCTTTTCCTCCTCAGATTTTGGTTTAATTTCCTTCCAATCCAACTTACCGTATTTATCAAATGGCGCGATACTAATCATTCTCTGGGATAATATAGTATTACAGAAAGAAGCAACAAAAAAGAAAAAGAGAAAATGTGTTTTCATAGTTATATATTTTTTTTAGCGAATTTACTAAAATTATTCAAATAAGATAGTTCCTTCCCATTGGCCCCTCATTCATAACCAAATCCATAACTGATAAGCCTGAAATGAAATCAAAGCGGTCAAAAAAAACCTGGTAATAGGAAGAAGCTGACACATCTCGGTCCTTGATTTGCGCAAAATCGATGGATGATCTTCCTGCGATTTCGTCTTTACTCAGATTCCAATCCAAGTCTAAATCAAACCAATCCTTGACCGCATTAAAACTTGCCTCGGCAAAATCCAATAGCTTAACGTAATGCACAGAATAGAGGTTTATTACATCAACCATGTAGTGCTCGAAGTAAGGAGCGGAAGCATAGGCCGTGCGAATGGAGCGTAAGTGTTGGCTTCGCCAATCTTGCGAATAATCAACCTCAATCTCTTCTGTTTTTGTTTTAGAACCGTTGACTTTTTTAACCGGTACCGAAAGCGTCAAACGCCCATTAGGTCCAAGAATGTCAAAACGCGAACGGTACGTTTGCTTGACAAATACCTCTTTCACATCAAGCAAATAGGACCTTTCTAACAAGCATTGATAATAAGCAACCGGACCGAAAAGGGCGATTGGAACGGTTATTACCTGATCCATTTGAATAAGCGCTCCCAGCGGATCCCGATGGATGGGTCAGCACTTTTTGAGAACCAAACCAACGATGCCCTGCCCACAATATGGTCTTCGGGAACAAAGCCCCAAAACCTGGAATCCGCTGATTGGTAGCGGTTGTCACCCATCATCCAATAGTAATTCATTGAGAACGTATAATGCGAAGCCTTCTTTCCGTCGATGTAAATACCGTCTTTTTTCTCTTGAAGCGAATGCCCTTCATAAGCGGTGATAATACGCCTGTACCAAGCAATGTTGTCCTTATGAATCCTAATTTTCTGTCCTTTTTTAGGTATCTGGAAACGCGTAAAATCAGTAACCGTATTGTTCACGTACAAATCCTTCGGGAAATAGCTTAGGTTATTGATGAAATCTAAGCTACTCGGCTTGTATTTAGGGTTATCTGAATATTGCGTTTGCAAATCAATTTCGAACTTAGCGTCTGGAAAATCCCTTTTCAGCTGCTGCTTTTGGGTTTTGGTTAATTGCATGATATACCTCCCATCGGGCAATAACTGGTAATCCTTTCGGCTTTTTTCGAGCCCATATTTCTGAATCATCGTTGGAGTGTTCAATTCATTGAAATTGGAAACAGTGTATTGCAAGTTTTGATTTTCTGGTACAAAGGCAGGTTTACCGTTTACGTATAATACCGATGCCCTGATTTCTAACCAATCCCCGGGAACACCAACACAACGTTTGATGTAATTTTCTCTTTTATCCACCGGGCGATAAATCAATCCAAAATGTTGAATGATTCCACCCGTTGCCATGTCATGAGCAATTTTTTGTTCAGACAACATCGTTCTTGCCATAGCGGTGTACTTATTAAAGTTTTGAATAAGCAACCTTCCCAAAAACAACTGAGTAAAACTATCAGCCAAAACCGGATTTAACGTGGCTTTTTTCAAGCTATCCGTGTAAAAAGTTTGAGCGATTTGAGCATTTTTATTGGTCTCAGGATCGCTTTTAAATAGCTCTTTTGCTTCTGATATTACAATTCCATGGTAATCATGCCCCATTAAACCGTCCGGCACACGAGGATCGTAAACAGCCGTATCACCAGAAGGGTAGTTGAAAACAACCACATCGTTTCTTTTGACATCCGTAAAACCTGGCAACCTGAAATACGTCCCTTTTTCAAAGTCGGTGTAACTTTTAATGTTCACCCATGGAACGGTGTTGTGCACAAGAGGAAAGGATAGGGGAGTAACAGGCACCTTTGGACCGTACGATAATTTATTCACAAAAAGAAAATCGCCCACAAGCAACGTTTTTTCCATAGATCCCGTTGGAATTTGAAACGGCTCAAACACGTATGTACGAATGATGCTTGCCGCGATCAAAGCGAACAGTAAATTATCCCCCCAGTCCTTGATTTTAGATTTTTCGCCTGGTTTGTGACGCGTTACAGATTGATGAACCAAAGCTACAGCATGACCAAGAACTGGAAGTGTAAGTGCCAGAACGATATGGTCGCCCCATTTCCTTTTTTCCATTTCTCCGCTATTGGCCCAATTGGTTTCTGCTTGGATCTTCAGTTCAGGATTGCTTTGAATGGTATAAAAAGCTCGGTAAGGGAAGAATATCCCTTCCAATGTGGCCGTTACAGAATAGCCCCCGAATCTTCTGATGAGTGAGGTATTGCATACAGACCACATGGCTAAATGAACACCCGGAATCAACATCAACAGTGCCCACCACGGCTTGTTGCATCCAATTTTAAATGCAATGAAATAGTTGTAACCAGGAACAAGGGCTTCCCATGCGTTGCGGTCAGCTTTTTCGAAAACCTTCCACCACATTCCGAGGTATGGGTGAAGCAATAAAAAAAGGTAGAAGTAGATAAAGGGCATACACGTTAAATTTTAGTGATATTCAGCACATCTTGCATGGTGAAAACACCATGTTTTCCGTTCAGCCATTCGGCAGCGATGACAGCGCCGTTGGCAAATCCTTCACGGTTAAATGCTTCATGGGTCAACGAAATGGAGTCAATGTTGGATTTATAGGTAACGCTGTGTGTTCCGGGAACCTCTGGAATACGTTTGGCTTGAATAGGCAAGGTGTTTTCTGACAGCTCGCTTTCTGCCAATTGCCAATTCGTATAAGCCTCGTGTGCATTGATCATTTGTTCAGCAATGGAAATGGCGGTTCCACTTGGCGCATCGCGTTTTTGAACGTGATGAATTTCCTCAACACTGGCGTGGTACTCTGGATGAGCATTCATCAACTTCGCCAACAGCTTGTTCAATTCAAAAAAAACATTCACTCCGATGCTAAAATTGGAAGCATATAAAAGGCTCCCTTGGTTTTCATGAACAAACGACACCGTTTGATGCAAGTCATCGTTCCATCCGGTGGTTCCAACGACAATTGGAATGCCTTTCTCCACACAAGTACGGATGTTTTGCACGGCGCAATCAGGCTTGGTGAATTCGATTGCAATGTCCGTATGCTCTTTATTGATTACTTCGACATTGGATGAAGAATCAATAATGGCAGAGATAACATGTCCGCGTGACAAAGCCACCTGCTCAATGAGCCTACCCATTTTTCCATATCCAATTAATGCAATGCGCATAGAAGGAGCAAAAATAACTTTTTCGTGCGATGAATCTGCCAGTATTAACGAAAATTAAGCGATACACCGAGTCCAATGCTGCTTCTTGCGGGTGCGGCCAATTTAAATCGCAAGGAAATATTATCCGAAACGTCGAATCCGACAAAATGTGCTTCAACCGCTGCATCTGCTAGTTGAAATAAATAAACAAGGCCAATTCCGATGATGGAAAGGTCACGCTGATTCAGGTATTGTTGGTAAAGGGATAAGACTGCTTCATCGTCGTAATCCGCCCATTTGGGATCAGTGATGTTCCCTTCCATTCGATTGGTGTATTCTGTTTTTAAGGCTTTTTGGGTCGACTGATTGGACACGAAAAAATACCCCGTTGCGCCGAGACCTGCATAAATAAGGGGCACTTTCCAGAAAGCTTTTTTTTGTCCTTTTGGCATAGCCTTATGGTTGTATACCTGACCTAATCCAGGCAAAACCGCCGAATAAAGCATTGCTTTTTTAAATGAATGTTCTTTTTTTAAGGTGTCAACAACAAGGCTATCAGTAGCCTGTCCAACCGTTATTTTTGGTAAAACCAATGAAGTAACTAAAAAAACAAGGATGCGCTGCATCAGGCATTCATCAATTCAATGATTCTGTTAAGGTCAACTTCGGAGTTGAAACTAACAATGATTTTACCTGTTCCATTCTGGCTTTTTCGGATCTCAATTTTGGCCGAAAGTTTATCTCCGAGGTGTTCTTGAAAAGCATACTGAGTGGTGCTCACAGATTGAACAACCTGCTTGGATGGAGTACTTGACGTGGTTGTTTTCGTTGGTTCCACCACACCTTGACGTACCAAAGCCTCCGTTTCTCTAACCGATAGGTCCTCGTCGATGATTTTCTGGTAGATCGAAAGTTGAAGGTTTTCATCTCCGGCGGAAACAAGCGCTCTTGCATGTCCCATGGAAAGTTGGTGATCCCTTACACTCGCTTGAATATCTGCTGGGAGTTTTAATAGGCGCAAGTGGTTTGTAATACTCGACCTGGATTTAGCGACTTTCTGACTCAATTGTTCTTGGGTCAAGTTGCACTCCTCGATCAACCTCGAATAGGACAACGCGACTTCAATGGCATTTAAGTCTTCCCGCTGGATGTTTTCCACCAACGCCATTTCGAGCATGGTTTGGTCGTTGGCAACACGAATGTAAACGGGTACTTCATTCAATCCTGCCAATTGTGCGGCTCTAAAACGACGCTCACCAGAAATGAGCTGGTATTTATCCCTGCCTAGTTTGCGCACGGTCAGCGGTTGAATGATGCCGTGTGTTTGAATCGAATTGCTTAATTCTTCCAGTGCCTCCTTCTCAAAATTAGACCTTGGATTAAAGGGATTCGCTTCAATACTTTCTATTGACAGCATGGATACCGATCCAACAACACCTCCTGAGGAGGCGCGCGTGGTTATGTCTGTTTCGTTACTTTCTAGTAAGGCACTCAATCCTTTCCCGAGTGCTGCGCGTTTTTTCGGACTAGAGCTCATCGTTCAACTTAATGTTTTTATCGTCGTTTTCAATGTGGGTCATGTTGTTCCGCTGAAGAATTTCCCTTGCAAAATTAAGGTAATTCACCGCACCTTTACTTCCTGCGTCATGCATGACAATCGTTTCACCAAAACTAGGGGCTTCACCCAATTTCGTGTTTCGATGAATAACGGTATCAAATACCAATTCCTGAAAATGTGTTTTTACTTCCTCCACTACTTGATTGGAAAGCCGAAGCCTCGTATCGTACATGGTCAAAACAATGCCTTCGATTTCCAATTGTTGGTTGAGTCGGCCTTGAACGATTTTAATGGTATTCAAAAGTTTACCCAGTCCTTCTAAAGCAAAATACTCACATTGTACAGGTATCATGACTGAATCTGCAGCGGAAAGTGCATTGACCGTAATTAAGCCCAAAGAAGGTGAGCAATCGATAAAAATAAAATCGTATTCGTTTCGCACCTTTTCGAGTGCCATTTTCAACATTTTTTCCCTGTTGGGAAGGCTGATCATTTCGAGTTCAGCTCCAACCAAATCAATATGGGATGGTAATATATGTAGGTTCGGATTGGCCGTTTCAATGATTAAATCCCTAGGATTTACGTCATTGATGAGGCATTCGTATATGTTTTTAGTGTTTTTTGGATCAAAACCCAAGCCTGATGTCGCATTGGCCTGAGGATCTGCATCCACCAATAAAGTTTTATATTCCAATACACCCATGCAACCTCCGAGGTTAATGGCCGTTGTGGTTTTACCTACGCCACCTTTTTGGTTTGCAATTGCAATTATTTTTCCCATTCGAGTTTAAAAGAATACAAATATAAGACATCCAAAAAGCATTTTGAGGTGAATCCCTCGTAAGTTTTCAACGTGTGTATATCATAAGGGCCATTCGAACTAATATTTAGAAGCCTCAAAGATTATTTTCTCCAACTAATCGGTAGAGTCCCGCTCTTGCATTTGACGTATGAACATGGCTTTATATTGGCCTTCCTGCGCAAGTAATTCTTCATGTGTTCCCTCTTCTGCGATTTTTCCATGTTCAAGCACATAGATCTTATCCGCCATACTCAACGAGGAAATACGGTGACTCACAATCAAGGTGGTTAATTGCTTTTGTTTTTTCAGGGCTGAAATGTTTTCCAAAATGGTGCTTTCTGTTTCGGTGTCTACCGCAGAAAAACAATCGTCGAGTACCAGAAGCGTAGGGTTCCGAAGCAATGCCCTCGCAATGCTTATGCGTTGTTTTTGTCCCCCGCTGAGGTTAACGCCACGTTCACCAAGCAGGGTTTGATAGCCGTCAGGAAAATCGGATATGTTATGGTGTACATGCGCCAATGTGGCAACTTCCCTCACTTTTTCAGCCGAAATGTCCGTTTGTTCCGAACCGATCAAAATGTTGTTTGCAATGGTATCTGAAAACAAGAAGACTTCTTGTGGAGCAATCCCACAATGCGTGCGGTAGTCGTGTAGGTTGATAACATTCAACGCTTGGTTATCGACGAGTATTTGTCCTTTATCAGGGTCCATTTGCCGCATCAGCAATTTCAAAACGGTTGATTTACCACTTCCTGTTTTTCCAATAATCCCCACAGTTGAACCAGCAGGAATGGTTAAATTAAGGCCCGAAAGCACTTCAATTCCCGTGGTTGGGTAAGAAAAATGTACGTCCTTAAAATCAACCTTTCCGTGAAAATCAAATAATTCGTTGTTCGGATTGAAAATAGTAGGTTTGGTGTCCAAAAAATCATTGATTCGACTCTGGGATGCGGATGCGCGTTGAATAATGGATGTCACCCATCCAATGCTTGCAAAGGGCCAAGTGAGCTTGTTGACAAAAAATACAAATGCCAAAATTCCACCCGGGGAAATCTTTCCTGCAAAATTCATTACACCACCGACATAAATGGCCAACAAGGTGCTCAAGCCAATTAAAAATACTATAGTTGGCATAAAAAACGCATTCACCCGAACCAGCCCCATTACCCGATCTTTATAGTTTTCGGCGGAGTCATCAAAACGGTTTCGCACTTTTTCCTCTCTAAGGTAAGCCTTTATTACCCTAATCCCTGAAAAGGATTCCTGCACAATAGCAGACAATTGGGATTGTTCGGCCTGCACCTCTTTACTCAATTTATTCATACGTGAGGAAACGACATAAATTAAATACGACATTATGGGCAACGGAATCAGCACAAGAATGGTGAGCGTACCGTTGATTTGAACCATTTGCCAAATGACAAGCGCTGAAAGGGCTATCAGGTTTATAGAGTACATAATACCAGGCCCGAGGTACATTCTAACCTGACTGACATCTTCGCTAATTCGGTTCATAAGGTCACCGATTTTGTGTGAATTGAAAAACTGAAAATCCATTTGTTGGTAATGGGCATATATTTCATTTTTCAAGTCGAATTCGATGTGCCTTGACATCACGATAATGGTCTGGCGGGTGAGAAAAAGAAAAAAACCACTGATTAAAGACAACAACATGTATATCCCGCCAACTTTTAAGGAGAGTAAAATCAAGTCTTCCAAGCTGCTTGTTTGCTGAGTGCTTAACATGTCATCAACAGCCTCTTTGACAAAAAGGGGCATTTGAACACCAAAATAATTGGATATGACGATGAAAAGAACACCGAGTATCAGTCGCCATTTGTAGCGTAGGAAATATTTGTTGAGATAGCTCAGTGACTTCATGTAATAATTTCTATTTTTGCGGGCGGTAAAGCGGATGCAAAGGTAATGAATCAAGGCATACCGATTAAACTTAACACCAATCTCACGAAATATGTTCAAGGAGATGCATACAAATACATTGGACGTTGAGGCCAACCCCGTGTTGTCCAGGATGAACGATATGGAGCACGAACAATTGTTGTTCTGTTCAGATAATGCGACGGGGCTTCTTGCTATTATTGCGGTTCACAATACCGTGTTGGGGCCAGCATTGGGTGGAACCCGCATGTGGCGCTATGCCAATGAATCAGAAGCCTTGGTAGATGTTCTTCGACTGTCACGAGGTATGACATACAAAAACGCGATTTCCGGTTTAAATTTGGGCGGTGGAAAAGCGGTAATTATAGGCGATTCCAGGACACAGAAATCCGAAGCGCTTATGCGTCGTTTTGGAAAATTTGTCAACAGCCTTGGAGGAAAATACATCACCGCAGAAGATGTAGGAATTAATACACTGGACATGTCCTACGTAAACATGGAAACCCAGCATGTGGTTGGCCTACCTGGTAAAAGTGGTGATCCATCGCCCGTCACGGCACACGGCGTGTATGTGGGGATGAAATCATGTGCAAAAATCGCTTACGGTTCCGACTCGCTGAACGGAAAACGTGTCCTCGTTCAGGGTGTGGGGCATGTGGGCGAGTACCTCGTTAGCGCCCTAACCAAAGAAGGTGCTAACGTTATTATTTCGGATATCCACGAGCCAACGGTACAGCGTGTTGCCCAACAATACGGCGCGGAGGTTGTCTCTCCGGAAGAAGTATACGCCTATCCAATGGATATTTACGCACCTTGCGCACTTGGTGCTACGTTGAACGACGATACATTGGACAAGTTGCAATGCGCTATAATTGCTGGAGCAGCAAATAACCAACTTGCAGATGAGCAAGTACACGGGGAGGTGGTGATGCAAAAGGGCTTCATTTATGCCCCAGATTTTGCCATCAATGCTGGAGGGGTCATCAACTGTTATTCTGAAGTGAAAGGGTTTAGCCATGATTGGGCGATGCAGAAAGCAGAGGAAATTTACCAAACAATACATGGCATTGTTACTCGCTCGCGTGATGAACAAACTGCCGCCTATAAAATTGCCAACAAAATGGCCGAGGAGCGCATTGTTTCCATCGGAAAAGTAAAACTGCCCCTTTGATGTTAAACCGCAGGCATTTACGAATTAAAGTTCTACAGGTCCTTTATGCTTATTACCAAAGCCGGGACGATGATTACAAGTCCTTAGAGAAGACACTGATGCATTCAATCGAGCGAATGTATGATTTATACATCTATTTATTCTTGACATTTTCGGAGTTGAAGCACATTTCAACGGGTAGAATGGAAGAAAACAAGAAGAAAATCAGGCCATCGGAGAACGATTTGAATCCAAATACCAAATTTGTACAAAACCAGGTCATCATGGCCATTGAAGCTTGTCAGGCATTACGAAAGGCAAGTGAACAAAAAAAGGTAAATTGGATCGGGGATGAAAAAAGGGAATTATTCCGAAAAATGTTTCTCCACATCCGCGACTCAGAAGTGTACAATACCTTCATGAACAATGGACGTACTGGTTTCGAAGAAGACAAGGAATTTGCCATTGCCTTGTTCAAAACGGAAATTGCGAATTTCCCGCTGTTGTATGGCTTCTTTGAAGAGGAAAACATTTATTGGCTCGACGACATCGATTTAATGTGCAACATGGTGATTAAAACCATTAAAGCCTTGTCGGAAAACGAAGCACTGGAACTGTTCACCCTCTATAAGTTGGACGACGATGAACGGGAATTTGTCAAGACCCTGCTTTCAAAAACCTTGGTCATGGATGCGGAAAATGAAGCGCTTATTGATGAATTGACTCGAAACTGGGAACTGGACAGAATTGCAAAAATGGATGTTATTTTGATGAAAATGGCGTTGACTGAACTGCAGGTATTTTCCAATATTCCAAGTTCTGTGACACTGAACGAGTACATCGAAATAGCCAAGTTTTACAGTACTCCAAAAAGCAATGGATTTATCAATGGTATTTTGGATAAAGCCATTCTTCGATTGCAAAAAGAGAATAAAATGCATAAAATAGGGCGCGGATTGATGAAATAAGCCCCTACGTGTGCCCTTGTTGTGTCGAAATAAAATAACTTTGAACCGAAAAAAAAATAATATGAAACAAGTGATTTTTTTCAGCCTATTTGTTCTGTTGTTTTCCTGTGGTGGAAATCAGACGGTTGAGGTGGGAAACAAAACCAGCATGGTGGTAAATCCTGTATATGATGCCGGAACAGTGGTAAAAGGTGAAGTCATTAAAGCAAAATTTGTAGTGAAAAACACGGGGAAATTCCCTCTTGTAATCGCGGATGTGCAAGGATCGTGTACATGCACGGTTGCCGAAAAGCCGGAGGAACCGATCAAACCCGGTCAATCAGCCACAATCAAAGCTGAAGTGGATACGGGTAAAACGTCAACTGGTAAAGTGTCAAAATCTGTTCGCATTGTGGCGAACACAGAACCTTCTGTAACGGAAGTGGTCATTAAAGGAAATGTTAAAAGATAAGTATTCATTCAATCACAAAAACTAAAAAAAAATGGGGTCATTGCCAAACATCATTATGCTCGTGCTTATTATAGCTATCATGTATTTCACTATGATTAGGCCACAGCAACGAAAACAAAAGGAATTGAAAAAACTACGTGAATCGCTTAAACAAGGTGACCGCGTGGTAACAATCGGTGGCATTCACGGTAAAATCCTAGAAGTAGCTGAATCAACGGTTCTCATTAGCTCCGATGGAACAAAAATCAGGTTTGAGAAATCAGCTATTGCGAGTACAAGTGAAGACAAAACTGATTTAAGCTTAGGTTTATAACATTGCGGCTAAACCTGCTGATTTATATAAGTTTAGCCATCTTGGTTTCTTGTGATTCACGCGTTTCACAACGAGCTCATATACTGAGGTCCAATGGCACATCCCTTTCTACGCTTTTTAAAGGTGACTTTCGAACGAACGAACAAGAATTGGATGAATCCATTCAAGTCATTGAACAAAAATACGGCGCACAATGGGATTTCTGTGATTGCGTAAGAAAGGGAGATTCGTTGAATAAAGCCCTGCAAAATCCCTCTTTAAGCGATATTGAAACCGATCAACTTTTAAAACGTTTTGAGGTCATCGACCAACGCTGTCAGGCATTTAAACTCATGGATCCAAATCGAACGCCTAGGGAGCGTAAGGCACATGAGCGAAAGGTGAAGAAATGTTTGTCGAATACCTAAAACCTAGATCAATTCATTAACTTCACGGAAATAACGGCTTCTCCGCTGTAGTGTTCACCTGTTTCGGCGTTGTCTGTTTCTCCATTTCCAATTACAATAGTCGCTTTTGCGTCAATGAAGGCATCGCTGAGGCTCCAACCATAATCGTCGCTGTGGGTCAAAATATGCATAGGAAAGTTATCCGCTGCCATGACATACGAATAGGTATTTTCTTCGTTGTAAATAAACGTTAACTCGCAAAAATCGAGGCAATGGTAATCGAGTAGATTTACGATGTAGGGTACATTCGCTTGTAGGACTGGGTTAGGAGCATCGGACATTCCGTCTTTTTCAGCCATTTCCTCCTCGACTTCGAATTCACCTTCTTCGTATTCGATATCGGCGCCTTCTCCAATTGCTTCCATACTTGTAATGACATCCAATGCAATCATTTCATCGCTTTCAAAGGCGTGAACTTGCTTATTATTGGGGGCTAGGGTTACCAGAAATTCGGCATACCGATATTCAGGATTCATATATATGATGCCGTCTTCATTGATTAGCATTCCATCCGGAATGGCGTCTTGGTTTATTAAAAACAAAAAGGTGTCGGTTTCTTGTACTGCCCAAAGAAAATAATTATCGTCGTACTCCAAGGCCAAACAAGCAATTTGGTATTTAACTTCATCTCTAGAG
>Ga0315902_10005054_pt1 | contig 18721 bp, 13 predicted proteins | sample LakEriMetagenome_9_FD_203523 | JGI IMG/M metagenome (GOLD analysis project Ga0315902, IMG submission 203523) | Freshwater fungal communities from buoy surface, Lake Erie, Ohio, United States - Buoy 12 MA117 | ecosystem: Environmental > Aquatic > Freshwater > Lake > Lake biofilm | place: USA... | reverse complement strand
CGGGTAGCGCTTGGAGGCTTCGTTGATGTATTTTTTGACGGCCTCGGCGATGTGGATGGCGTTTTGTCCGCCCTCGCGCATGACATTGATCATGACGCAGCGACGGCCATCGAGCCGCGCGATGAGTGGGTTCTCATTGAAGCCGTCGTTGATGGTAGCGATCTCGCCGAGGGTGAGCTTGGTGCCATCCGCGCGGGTGAGGACGACGATGCGGGCGTAATCCGCGCCGGTATAGGCGCGGCCGCGGGTGCGGATGGAGACATCGCCGGCCTCGGTCTGCACGACGCCGGCGGGAAGGTCGATGGCGCTGGAACGGATGGCGGCGCTGATGCGATCGAGCGTGAGGCCATATTTGCGCAGGGTGGCCTCCGGGATCTCGATGCTGATTTCGTAGGGCCGAACACCCGTGAGCGTGGAGTGCGTGATCTCTGGCAGCGCAGCGATTTCATCGCGCACCTGCTCACCGAGGCGTCGGAGGTCGCGCTCAGCCATGTCTGCGCTGAGGACGACGCTGATGACGCTACTCATGAAGTCGTCGTGCTGGATATTCGGCCGCTCAGCGAGCGCGGGGAAGTTGGGGATGGCATCGACGCGGATTTTCACGTCGTCGATGATCTGGCGGGCGAGGTCGGCATCCTCCATCTCGATGTTCACCGTTCCGCCGCTGCTGGAGGAGGTGGAAAAGACGCGCTTGATGCCGGGGACCTGGGTGATGGCCTCCTCAATGCGCAGGACGATCATTTCCTCGACCTCCTCCGGTGTGGCACCGGGATAGGGCACAGTGACGGAGAGAAAGCGGCTGGGAGTGTCAGGGAAAACCTCGAGCGGGATGCGGTCCGTGGCGAGCGTCCAGATGCCGAGCCCCATGATGGCAATCATGAGGAGATTGGCGGCGACGGAGTTGCGGGCGAACCAGGCGATCATGGCGATTGCGGATTGGGGATTGCGGATTGCGGATTGAAACGCAACCGGCCGATCAAAAAGATGCCGAGTACATCGGCGAGGAGGTCTTTCCACTCGCAGGTGCGGGTGGGGATCCAGTATTGGCTGAATTCTTCGAGCGAAACGAGGATGAGCACGCCGACGGAGCCAGCGAAGAAGCTCAAGGGGCCGAGCGGGAGCTTTTTCCAGCCGAGGGCGTAGTTCGCACACCAGGCGAGGGTGCCCATGAGGAAGAAGTGGCCGACTTTGTCGATCTCATAGGCGGCCTCGATGCGATAAAACCACAGCGGGAGGCCGCGGATGTTCGCGAGGTAGATGATGCATCCCAGAAACGGGAAAAAGAGGGCAAAAGGGAGCCAGCGGGGCATGAGGCAGGGTGAAACGGGAATGCGGCTTGTCGAATGCAGGGACGGCCGTGGACAACAAAAAACCGGGCTGACTTTCGTCAGCCCGGTGAGGGTATTTGCTGAGGACCGTATCGGGCGTGAGCCCGAATTAATGTTCGTAGCCAGCCTCGCCGTGATCGGTGAGGTCGAGGCCGACGGACTCTTCCTCGGCGGTCGGGCGCAGGCCGACAGTCACCTTCACGATCAAAGTGATGACGAGCGTGGCGACGATGGAGAGCACGATGGTGATGAGAGCCGCCTTCAGCTGCATTCCGAAGAGACCGCCCTGGCCGCCGGCATCGACGATGGCCTTGGCGAGGTCCTTGTTCACGTAGGTGTTCACCTCGGTGAGGTTGCCGTTGATGGTGTTGTTGGCAAAGATACCGGTCACGAGAGCGCCCATGGTGCCGCCGATGCCGTGCACGCCGAAGGTGTCGAGCGCATCGTCATACTTGCAGAGGGGCTTCAGGATCATGACGCCGATGTAGGGGACGATACCGGCGAGCACGCCGATGATCATCGCGGACTTGGCGGTGACGAAACCAGCAGCAGGGGTGATGACCACGAGACCAGCGACAGCGCCCGAGCAGAAGCCGAGCACGGAGGGCTTGCCCTTGTGGATTTTTTCAACCAAGGCCCAGATGAAGCTGGCGACAGCGGCAGCGAGCGTGGTGGTCATGAAGGCATTCGCAGCGATGCCATCAGCGGCGAGCGCGGAGCCAGCGTTGAAGCCATACCAGCCGACCCAGAGCATGCCGGTGCCGACCATGCAGAGCACCATGCTGTGCGGAGCCATCTTCTCTTTGCCGAAGCCATTGCGCTTGCCGAGCAGGAGGCAGAGCACGAGGGCGCTCCAGCCGGAGGACATGTGAACGACCGTGCCGCCAGCGAAGTCGATGGCAGGAGAGGCGGAGCCGCTGTTCCACACACCGTTCATGAGACCGTCAAAGCCCCAGACCATGTGAGCGAGCGGGAAGTAAACCACGATCATCCAAAGTGTGATGAAGAGCATGATGGCGGAGAATTTCATGCGCTCAGCAATAGCACCGATGATGAGCGCCGGAGTGATGATCGCGAACATGAGCTGATACATGCAGAACACGGACTGAGAGACCCAGCCGCAGTAATTGGTGTTCGGCTTCGCATCGACGCCGTTGAGGAAGGCATACTTGAAGTCGCCCACGTAGGCGGCCCAGGAGGGTGCCACGTAGTCCTTCACGCCTTCCGGAGCGAGATGCTCACCGAAGACCATCGTGTAACCGAAGAAGTACCACAGGATGCTGACCAGACCGGCGCAGCCAAGGCACTGAGCGAGCACGGAGAGCACGTTCTTCGAGCGGACGAGGCCGCCGTAGAAGAGCGCGAGGCCCGGCAGTGTCATGAAGAGCACGAGGGCCGCGCAGATCATGAGGAAGGCGTTGTGGCCGGGACCGGACAGACCGGTCAGGGAGCCAGCAGGCGCCATGTTGTTGAAGTATTGCTTCACATCCGCCATGTCCTTCGCGAGGTCCTCCAGTGTGGGACCAGCGGGTGCTGGTTCCGCGGCAGGTGCGGGCGCGGGTGCCGGAGCGGGCGCAGCGGCTGCGGGAGCCGGTGCGGCCGCATCCTGGCCGCGGGCATCGCCGGGTAGGAATGCGAATGACGTAGTGAGGGCGAGTACCGCGGCGGTGAAAAGGCCGCGCCAGGTGCGTGTTGGTTTGTGGTTCAGCATAAGGCGTGATTGGAATGGCTCCGAGTCTCCTTCAGCAATGGCCGTGCCAAGTTTCGAAAACTTTTCTTTTCACCCTCTTCCGAGCCTGCAATCCGAGCACAAAAAAACAGGCGACCCTGCGCAGGCCGCCTGTTTCAGATTTTTTCAGCGATGCTACTCGCGACTCATTTCACGAAGGGACTCGAGACCATCTTTTTGAAACCTTCGGCCAGTTTGGCGACGGCGTCCTTTGGTCCGGTGAGCTTGATAAAGACATTCGAGTCCGCGGTGGGCACGATGGCACCGAGCAGCGTGTAGCCTTCACGCGGCGTCTTTGCGCCCATGGGCGGGCCGTCGTTGTAAGTGCCGCTCGCGGTGACGAGCGTGATCTTTTTGCCACCCGCGTCGATCTCTTCGGTCTTTGATTCCGGCTTCTCCGCGAACTGGCCCAGCCAGCGCGTCACATTCGCCTCCACACCACCACCGCCACCAGGGCCGGGGAAGAAGTAGAAGGCCGCTTCGAGTGGTTTCTCCACGCCATCGACTTTCGCGAGCAGCGTGGCCGCGCGCATCATGCCAGGTGTGGGTGAAGCGGTCCAAGGAGCCGCGTAGGTGAAGGTGAGGCCGCCAGCATCGACCTTCCCGCCGTCCTCGGCGCGAAGAGTCGATGTGATGAGGCCAGCGAGGGCGAGGAGGATGAAGGAGGTGCGTTTCATGATGGGTGTTGGAGAAAAAATCCGGGGAACCGGGGACGTGTGTCCTTATTTGATGATGAGCTTGCCCTTCATCAGCAGGAAGTGGCCGGGGAAGGTGCAAATGTAGGGATACTCGCCCGCCTCGGCAGGCGCGGTGAATTCGATCACTTCCTTCGTGTTGGGCTGCACGAGTTTGGTGTGCGCGATGATGTCCGGCTTGCTGGCCTCCGGGATGTAGTGCTTCGCCATGGCGGTGGGATCAGCGGCCATTTGGAGCGCGGCATTGCCGACGACCTGATCTTTACCGGGCTTCACGAGCACCCAGTTATGAGGCAGCGGCTGTGCACTCACATTATCGACTGTGAGCTTGATTTTCTGGCCGGGCTTGGCGGTCAGCTCAGCAATGTCCCACATCATGGGATTTGCGGGACTGGGCTTCAGAGTGAACTCGGCCACGGCGGCGTCCTGAGCGGACACGGCGGCGGTGACGAGCATGACGGCAGCGAGGATGAGGCGTTTCATGCGGTAGGGATGGGGATGGAGGTTTGCCGGCAGCCCAAGAGGACGACCGAGCCTTTAATCGGGCTGCGCCGGGGCTCTTTATCAACCGCAATTTACCGCCACATCGTCTTCGAGATGTACCAGTCGAGGATCATCTGGCCCCAAAAGACCCAAACCATCGCCCCCATGGCCAGATACGGCCCAAAGGGGATCTTCGCGCTCCATTCCGCCCGTCCGGTGAGCCGCGGGATCGTGGCAAACACACAGCCCAGCACCGACGCCGCCAGAATCGTGAACAAAATCGCCTTCCAGCCGAGGAATGCGCCGATCATCATCAGCAGGAACGCATCGCCCTTTCCCATCGCCTCGCGGGAGTAGAACACGTGCGTCGTCTTGCCACGCAGTGGATGGTTTTCGAGGTCGATTTTCTCGTTTTCAAAATCGTGTGCGCCCTCGGCGTTCGTGATGCGCATCGTCTCCATCTTCAGCAGCAGCTTGCAGGCTCCGAAGCGCTGTCCATTCACCTCCAGCTCCGAAAACTCTGCCTCCAAGCGATCCGTGGGCCGTCCGCCGCCAAACACATCCCACCAATCGAGTTGTTTCTTCTCAAAATGAATCTGCGGCGGCTCCTCGGAGGCCGGTTGCACGATTTTCCACTCCACCGGCTCGGTGAAACGAAAACTCTTCCGCCCAAACGCCAGCTTCCCCAGCTCCGAGATCGCCCACAGGCTACCGATGCCCGCCGCTGCGCTGCCAAACGACACGCCCAAGCCGCGCCAGTGATCTCCCGGCGGCACGCCCACCAGTTCCGGCACCCAAAGCGCCGCGAGCAGGCCCGCCACCGTGCCACCGATCGTGATCGAGAAAGGCAGGATGAAATGCTCTATGTCGATGAAGCTGCCGCTCACCAGCAGCGCTGTCAGCACCCACAGGCACAGCACCTGCGGCCCCCATACGCTGATGAGGCCCCACGGGCCGTGCAGCTTCCAAAACACCGCGTAAAACAACACCGCAGTCAGCAACTCCACGCCAAAGTAGCGCGAGGAGATCGGCGAGGCGCACTTCGAGCACTTGCCGCGCAGCGCCAGCCAACTGAAGAGCGGGATGTTTTCCCACATCGAGATCTGCTTTTTGCACGTCGGGCAAAACGAGCGCTTCGGATTGTTCACCGAGATGCCCAGCGGCACGCGGTAGATCACCACATTCAAAAAGGAGCCGATCCCCGCGCCCATGAAAAAGGCCAGGAAGTGCAGCAGAGCGTTCAAAAAGTCGTAGCGGGACATGCGGGATCGGGCGGGAGTGGCTGTTGGTGTGGAAACTTGCCTTGCAGCGCGGCGGAACGAAAGCCAAAAACCGCTCATGCCCGCATTTTCCCGGCCCGCAGACGTGCACTCCCCTGCCCTGCCGGACATTCGCAACGACACCCGCTTCACCATCCTCGATGAAACGGACGATTATGTCGTCGTGGACAAGCCCGCGCCCTTGCAGATCCATCCTGGTGCCCCAAACGGCGCACGCACGCTCTGGCATGGCCTCTGCGACCTGCTTTCCTACGAAATCGCGAACGGTGGCCAGGTCAGCATCATCAACCGCCTCGATCGCGAGACCAGCGGCGTCGTCCTCGTCGCGAAAAACGCCGCGTGGGCCCGCCTCTTCGGCCTCGCGATGCAAAATCGCCAGATTCACAAAACCTACCTCGCCCTCGTGCATGGCAGCCCGGCGTGGGATGAGATCACGCTCGATGCGCCCATCGCACGCGCGGGCGATGTCATCGCGTGCGACATCTACGTGAAGCAAATCGTGCACGAGAGCGGTGCGCCGTGCCGCACGGCCTTCCGTGTGCTGCAGCGCTTCGACAGCGGCCTCACGCTCATCGAGGCACGGCCGGAAACGGGCCGCATGCACCAAATCCGCGTCCATTTGCACCACCTCGGCCTCCCCATGGTCGGCGACAAGCTCTACGGCCGCGATGACCGCTGCTACCTTGAATTCATCGACACCGGCTGGACGCCCGCTTTGGAGAAAAAACTCCTTCTGCCGCGTCAGGCACTGCATTCATGCAAACTGGAGCTTCGCAGCGATGAGTTCAGCGGCGCTTGGGAGGCTCCACTGCCGGATTGGGCGGTCACGCCGCCGGATCAGGCCTGAGTTTCGTTTTCCGCCTTCAAACCGGGCAAATCCTTCGCCTTGTCCGCATAGCGATCAAAGCGGTTCGAGAGGATCAGGAGCGTCGGAGCCCACAGGCCGACGAAAATGCCAAAGCGCTCCGCATGCCCCTGCTGCTCTGGCGTTTCACCATTCAGGAACCACCAGATCCAGATCGAAAGCAGGATGGAAAAAATGCCTCCTTGGAAGCAAATCGTGCTGAGCGTGCGGCAGATGGATGGATTCATGACGCACCCAGTCTGCCATGCGGTCCCGATCACCCGCAAGCCTCGTGTGCAGCGAAAACAACTCGGACGCTGCAAACCCCAAAATCGGCCTCAATCAGGCCACGGAGCCTCTCCGAGGCCTTTTTACGCCTTTTGCTTCTAAAACGCACATTGCTAAAAACCGCGCCCTGTGAAGAATGCGCGCCGCATGGCCGAAAACCCGCTGCCGCAGCCACAGACACCCACCGAACGCACTTGGACCGGCACCGCCGTCTCCGTGGGTGTCGCGCATGCGGTGGTCCATGTGCTCAAGGAGCACTTTGACGAGCCCGATGAGGACAGCATCCGCCCTGAGGATGTCGATCGTGAAATGCAGCGCCTCCACGCCGCGCTCGAAGTCACCCGCCGCGAGATCGAGCACCTCCAGCACGCCATGGGCGCGGAGTCTGGCGGCCCGGAGAGTGAGATCTTTGAGACCCACCTCCTCATCCTTCAGGACAGCTCCATTTTGAAGCAGGTGGAAAAGACCGTGCGCGAGCAGCTCGTCTGCGTGGACAGCGCCTTCTACCGCCTCATGTCCCGCCACATGGAGAAGCTCCGCGGCCTTCAAGACGCCTACCTCCGCGAGCGCTTCCTCGACATCAAGGACGTCACCCATCGCGTCATGCGCCACCTGCGCGGCGAGTTGCTGCAGACTCCGATGTTTGACGAGCCCGTCATCATCGTCGCACGCGACCTCACGCCCTCGGACACCGTCGCGCTGGATCGCAGCAAGGTGCTCGGCTTTGCCCTGGAAACCGGCAGCGCGCTCTCCCACGCCGCCATCATCGCGAAATCGCTCGCCATTCCCGCCGTTGTCAAAATCCACGGCATCTGCGAGCATCTCCACAGCGGTGACAGCGTGCTGCTCGATGGCGAAGGCGGCATCCTGATCGAAAATCCCACCGCGGAGACCCTCGCCCGCTATCGCAGCCGCGAAGAGCAGGCGGAAAAACGCGAAGACGTCTTCTGGGAAGAGCGCCACGTCAACGCCACCACCTGCTGCGGTCACGAAGTCTGCGTCGGCGCGAACGCTGAATTCGTCGAAGAGGTGAAAATCGTCCAGGATAGCGGCGCGGAAGAAGTCGGCCTCTTCCGCACGGAAATCCTTCATCTCGAAAATCCAAACGCCACCGAGGACGAGATGACCGCTGCTTACACGAAGGTCGTCAGCTCCCTCGCGCCGAAACGCGTCGTCTTCCGCACACTCGACCTCGGCGGCGACAAGGTGGACGAACTCCTCGCCGCTGAACCGGAGCCGAATCCCTTCCTCGGCTGGCGTGGCATCCGCCTCACGCTCGGCAGGCGCGATCTTTTCCGCAAACAACTCCGCGCCCTGCTCCGCGCCGCCGCACATGGCCGCGTCGGCATCATGTTTCCCATGGTCAGCGGCGTGCAGGAGGTCCTCGAAGCCAAAGCGCTCCTCGCCGAGTGCCAAAGCGAGCTGGAGGCCGAAAATCATCCCGTCCCGGACCGCGTGGAAGTCGGCGCGATGATTGAAATCCCCTCCGCCGCGCTCAGCGCCGACCACATCGCTGCCGAAGTGGACTTCTTCAGCCTCGGCACGAACGATCTCATCCAGTACACCATCGCCGTCGATCGCCTGAACGACCGCGTGTGCGCGCTCTACCAGCCCACGCATCCCGGCGTGCTCCGCCTCGTCGAAATGAGCGTGCAGGCCGCGCGCCGCGCCGGCATCCGCATCGGCATCTGCGGTGAAATGGCCTCCAACATCGAGCTCACCCCGCTCATGATCGGCCTCGGCCTCAACGAACTCAGCGTCGCCGCCGCGCAAGTCGCCCGCGTGAAGCACGCCGTGCGCAAACTCCACCTCGCCGACTGCCAGTCGCTCGCCCGCGAGTCCCTCACCCTCATCAACGCGGAGGAAATCCTCACCCGCAGCCGCAACGTGGCCCGCACGAGCTATCCGGAGCTGTTTGCGTAAGCCCAAAGTAGCGCAGTTGCTCCGCAACTGCATCGCACGGCCAGTTGCGGAGCAACTGGACTACTTTCACCGCCCCGCATGCTTCGCGATGAAGTCCACGATCGGCGTGCTGTCATCCAACCCATGCGGATGATGCCCGACACCCGGTTTGCGGATCAGCGTGATGCTGCCGCCGAGCGCTTGGTAGCGTGACTCGATGAGGCCGGTGTTTTCATCCCATGGCACCACGTCATCCGCATCGCCATAGACATGCAGCAGCGGCACACCGGCCTTCGCCAGCGGTGCGAGGCTGTCCACGGGATTGCCCTTGTAGGCCAGCGCTTCAGCTTCGTCTTTGAAGCCCCAAAGCTTCAGCACAAAGCCCCAGTTCTTCGGATCGCCCTTCCCTTTGCCTTTACCGCCGGGCCAGCTTTTGAAGTCGCACACGGGCGCGTCGCCGTAGATGCAGGCGACCTTCGTCGGATTCGCGCTGGCCCAGTTGTAGCAATACAAACCACCGCGGCTGAGGCCGACGAGCGCGGCTTTTTCATTCAAAGCATAGCTCGTGGTGAGTTCGGCGTGGCATTGATTCCAAAGCTTCACCGCATCCGGGCAGCCGAGCATGTCATTGATCTTCATATAGACGATGTGAAAGCCCTTTCCGAGCAGCGCGATGTCTGGCGCGGGCTTGTGGCCAAAGAATTCGCCATGCCACACCCACGGACGACCCGGCGCGGCTGTTTTCGGAGCCACGACGGTCACCACTTTGCCTGCGATGGTCAGTTCGTGCTTCGCGAAGCCATTCCACTCGCCCGTGCGGTTCGGAAAGACGATCTCCTGGGTGTTGGCGAGCTTGCGAGCCTCCGCGTCGAGTTCGGCGGCCTTCTTTTTCGCTTCTTCGATGGGCAGACCCGCCGCATTGCCGGGCCGCTTGTGACCCACGTAGCTGAGATAGGCCGGGCGCAGGATTGCGTGCTTCTTTTTGATCACCGCGAGGATCGCCGCGCCATTCGGATGGTCCGGCGTGCCATCCGCACGCACCTTGAGGCCCCAGGCCTCCAAAATCGGCCGCGCCATCAGCACATGGCCCTCAGGGCCGGGATGCACGCCATCTTTGGAAAAGGTGAACTTCGCGTCCGTCTTCCGCTTTTCGGCCAATGCGGCCTTCATGAGGCCGTGGACGTCGAGAACCTCCCATTTCTGCTGATCACGCATGTCGAGCAGCCAATCGCTGTAAAAGTCGAGCACCTCGTTGTAGCCCGCAAACGGGTGCGAACCGTCCACCTTGTCCGCTGGTGCCACTTTCTGCGCGATGGGCACCGGATCAAAAACCGGCGGCGTGAGGTGAATCACCCGCGCACCGGCCGCAGCGGCCTTCGCGCGCAGTTTTTTCATACCATCCTGATACGCCTTCGTGCGCTCCGCCCCCAAAGGGAGGTAAATGCCGTCATTCATGCCGTAGCAGGCGAAAATGAGCTGCGGCTGGATTTTCTCGAGTGCGCGGTCCAGACGCTCATGCAGATCTGGGCGCGGAAATTTGCCCCCAGCATGCCCTTCCTCGCTCAAACCGCTCACCGTCTCGCTGCTGAGCCCGTGCGGGATGATTTCGATCTGCGAATCCGGGTGCTGCGCCTTCAAGGCCGCGTCGATGATCTCGATGTAGCCCCCGCCCTGCGTGATCGAGTCACCGAGAAACAAAACACGCTTCTCCGGCGGCAAAGCGGCGGCGAGAGTGATGGCGGAAAGAAGAAAAAGCAGGAATGAGCGCATGGAGATAAAACAGAAGATTAGAACCGCTGATAAGACGCTAATCAGACGCTGATAATGACAGCATTTATTAGCGTCAAATTAGCGTCCCATTAGCGGTTAAATGGTTTTCTACTTCAGCGTCTGCAAGTAGGCCACGAGGTCAGCTAAGCCTTGCGGTCCAATCGCTGCAGCGAGGCCTGGGGGCATCAGCGACTCTTTCAGCTCCTCTTTTTTGACGATGCTGGCTTTTTTGATCGGCATGGCGGCACCACCGGCGATTTTCAGGGTCAATTCATCGGAGGTTTCGCTGATGACGTAGCCCATGGCTTGTTGGCCTTCTTTGGTCGTCACACTGAGACCACCGAAGCTGTGCTCCACGGCGGCGCTGGGATAGAGCACGGCGGTGAAGAGGCCGTCCTGGCTGAGTTTGTTGCCGATCTGCGTCAAATCCGGTCCGAAGTTGATGAACTGGCCTTTCACCTGATGGCAGGCCACGCAACCGGCCTGCATGAACAAAGCCGGGCCTTTCGCCGCATCGCCTTTCAGCTTTATGAGGTCAGCCAGCGACGGAAATTTCTCCGCACCGAGCGCAGCAGGCAGCGGCAGCTCTTTCGCGGCTTGCTGACGCAATCCGGCATCCGTGCTGCGGCTGAGGGCCAACGCGGCGGTAGTCTTCACGACATCCGGCAGCTTCTTCTCCGAGTTCCATTTCAAAATGGCGCGTCCGCCTTCGCTGCTGAGCGCGAGGGCCTCGACGATGCTGCGGCGCACGTCGTCGCGCTTCTCGGGCCAGAAGGCTTGGTTCAACACGGCCACACTGGGCCGGTCGCTGACCTTGCCGAGCGCGGCGACGAGTTTCTTCGCCGAAGCGGCGTCCGCCTTCGTGAGGAAGGCCACGGTCTTGCCCGTGTTCGCGGCGAGAATGCGTGCGGCGTTGATGGATTCGCCCGCATCGGGATGCGCGGTGATGTAATCGACGAGTTCCTGCTCAAACCCGGTCAAATTGAGCCGCTGCACGAGGTCGATGAACTCCGCTTTGCCGATGACGGGCTTAAGCAGCGCATCCAGCCGCGCCTTGGCCTCGGGATTCGACGCGATGGCGTTGCGGTCGAGCAGCGCGGTGGAGGCGAGGGCCGTTTCGGCGTCGGCTTTGAGGAAGATGGTCAGAGCGGCTCTGGCAACTTCCTCGCGGTGGTGGTAGGAGAGGAGTTGGAGGGCGCGGAGGAGGCGAAATGAGGAAATCCGGGGAACCCCAGCACTATTGTCGTGGAGCTTCGTGATCATCTCAGCAATCATTCCCGCGGACTGTTTTGAGCGACTGCGCAGCATCATCGCGTGAACGCCGGGAAGCAGTTGTTCACCACCTGTGATTTGTGGAGTGCGCCCGAAAAGAGAGTCCACATTTTCGAAATACTTATCCCAGCGTGAATCAAATGTGATTCCCAATGCTTCTTCGAACCAGCGATCCTTCTGAGTCTGCTTCGTGGTCAGCCACATGGCTATCTCGATTGCTTGGGGAATTTCCATCGCCCTAACAGCAATAGCTAACTCTCTCAATACGGCTGGCGAAGTTTCCGACTCCAATACCTCCATGGCTTTGCAGAGCATCTCAGGATGCGCTGGTTGCAGCAGACGACGAGCGACGCGGATGGCGGTGATGCGGATGTTGGGATCGGTGTCGGTGAGGGCTTTGGTGAGGCACTCGGGCAGGGTCAGGTCGTGCGGGTTGGGTTTGTCGGCACCGGGATTGATGCGCTCCCATTCATGACTAGCGAGGAGCCACAAGGCACGAGCGCGATGCTGGGGGACGGATTTCGTGTCGTGGAAGAGCTTGTGAAGCTCGGGCTCGGCTTCGGAGCCGATTTCTTCGAGTTTCTTCCAGGCGAGATAGCGTGCTTCTTCATTCGGTGATTTCAAAGCGGCCACAGCGCCTTCGACCGTGTCCAACTTGAAACTTGGAACCTGAAACTTCAAACCGGCCTTCGTCGTCACGCGAAACAACCTTCCCCGCGTCACATCGCCCATGCCGTGGCCGCCGACGCCGGGGTCATACCAGTCGGCGACAATCAATGAGCCATCGGGGGCGACGGCGACATCGCTGGGGCGGAACCAACGGTTCTTGGTGCCTTCGAGGATGTTGACGATCTCGGCTTTGTAGCCTGCGCCGTCGGGTTGGGTGATGTAAGCGCGGACGACGTTCGGACCGGCGTCGCAGTGGAGAGGTTGGCCGTGGAAGATGCTGGGGAGGAGGTCGCCTTCATAGACCTGCATGCCGGTGGGGCTGCCTGCGCCGGTGAGAAGCATGTTCGGGACGACGCCGGGGTCGTTTTGATGCCAGTGACGCTGCGGGATCTCGCTTTCCCAGCCGATGCGGGGGATCTGCCAGCCTTCGCCGGTCATTTCGTCGGAGTAGCCGTAGTTGCCGCACTCCATGACGTAATTGATGCGCACGCCTTTGTTGCCGTCGTCGTCGTTGTCGGACTGCCACATCGTGCCGAAGCTATCGACGGCGACTTCCCAGTTGTTGCGGAAGTTCCAGGCGAGCACCTCGACCTTGCTGCCATCCAGCTCGCAGCGGAAGACCATGCCTTGCTGGTAGGGGCGGTTGTTTTGATTGGTGCACTTCACGCCGTGGATGTCGGTGATGAGGTTGCCCTTGGCATCGCAGAGCTGTTTGCCGGCGTTGCCGAAATTGAAGTAGAGGCGGCCATCGGGGCCGAAGTGGAAGGCGTGGATGCCGTGGTCGTGCTGGGCACCGCCGATCTTCGTGAACAGGAGCTCTTTGCGGTCGGCTTTATCGTCGCCGTTGTCGTCGATGAGCCAGAAAACGTCGTCGCCGCAGGAGATGAGGGCTTTGTTGCCGAGCACGCAAATGCCGTGGGCGCTGTCCACATCGCGGCCCTGATGAAAGACGGTGGATTTGTCCGCCTTCGCGTCGCCGTCGGTGTCTTCGAGGATGAGGATGCGGTCGCCCTCGGCGCGTTCGCCGTTGTGCTTGCGGTAGTTCACGACCTCGCAGACCCAGACGCGGCCCCGGTGGTCGATGTCGATGCTGGAGGGCGAAAGAAGGAGCGGCTCGCTGGCGAAGAGCTGCACGGTGAGCTCGGGATGCACGTCGAGCTGCTCGGTGGAGTCCGCAGGCTCGTGCGAGGCACCGGCGACGGCGCTGGCTTGCAGCGGGCCGGGATTCTCCGTGTAAACACGGAACTCGACGCTGGTGCTGCCTTGCTTCGTGCCGCCTTCATCAAGGGCACCGCGTGCTTTGAAGCGTTTCGTGCCCGTAGGCAGGTTGAAAGCGATGACGCTGTTCGCGTGCGTGCCGATGCCGTATTCGATGGCTTTGCCGGCGCTGCGCAGGGTCTGGCCTTCGCAGTTCGAATTCACCCGCACGTTACCCCAGCCGGACTGCGCGGCTTTCCACTCGACCTCGGTGAGTTTCTTCTCGCTACCATCGGCCAAGATGAGACGCGGCTCCGCCCAGTCTGCCCAATCCGCAGCGAAGCCGTTTCCGGCATCGGTGACGACGAGGAAGAGCTCCTTCGCGCCTTCCAGCGACATGTCGATGTCCACGCTGTGATTCGGCGTGTCCTTGGTGATGACTTTGGATTGGAAGAGAGGCTTCGGCGCGGCGAGGGCGAGCGTGGGAAGCAGGAGGAGGCTGAGGGCGAGGCGCATGCGGAGAAGGACTGAAAATTGGAAAGCGTAGGTAATACGGCAGCTCAGGGGTGGATTTCCGTGATGGCGGCGAAAAATGAGCCCGAGCCGAAACGGATGCTCAATCGCGACGCTTGGCAAAAAGCATCCCGACTTTGGCAAACCAGAAGTCGAACCACTTTCGGCTGACTTGGACCTCGAAACCGCATTTTTGCAGGCGGTTCACCAGCGTCTCCACACGGTGAGTGGGGTGAAAGAGGTGATATTCCATGGCGATGCGCCTGAAGCGGCGCAGATCGCGGTCTTCGGTGTGCGCGAGGATTTCGTATTCAGAGCCTTCGCAGTCCATTTTGAGCAGATCGACCTCCTCGATGCGCTCATGCCGCAGCAGCTCGCCGAGTGACCAGCAGGGCACAGTCCTGCGGCGTGTCGGCACAATCCGGCCGCGAAACTTCATCCACGCGAGGTAGATCCGAAACGGGAGCGCGATCTGAAACGCGGCATTGCGGCTCAAAGCGGCGGTGGTGGTATGCTCGATCATCTCCAGGGTGCTCGAAGGCCGCCCCAGGGCCACACGGTGCAGCGTGACATGATCCCAGTGGTTTTGCGCGAGGCTGTATTCGAAGCGCTCGGCCGCGGCGGTCGGCTCGACACAGACCATCCGCCCCTGCGGGATCTGCGGCGCTGCCCAGTGGGCAAACACGCCCATGTGGGCGCCCACATCGACCACCACATCGGTGGTCGAGAGCTCGAAGCCCGGATGCTCATACTCTTTCCGCTCGAAAATCTCCCTCGCCGTGAAGCGGGCGTTCGAGAGGAACAACGGCGAGCCGAGGTGCAACCGGGTGCCGTTTGGCAGGTCCAGGACGGCTGATGCAGCGGTTTCAGAGGCGGGAGTCATGACGAATGAGGCTGGCGCTTTGCTAAAAAAACAGCGCCCTTCCGTGTAGAAGGGCGCTGCGGCTCAAAGTCTGGTGTGGCGCATCATCAGGCGACGATGGGGTGCAGGTTGGCCTTGCACCATTCGCCGTTCTGCTTGGTGACGCCATCCGGGTCATCGACGGCGCAGTGGGCTTCATCTTCGCAGATGATCCAGCCGGAGTAATTGCGGGCGACGAGCCACTCGGTGATCTTGTGGAAGTCGAGCTTGCCGGTGCCCATCTGCGCCCAGGGCTCGGCTCCGTTGCCAGAGAAGTCCTTGTAGTGGATGTGGTTCACGAGGTGCTGCCATTTGTTCAGCGTGGCGATGACGTCCATGCCACCGCGGATGATGTGGCCCACGTCAGGCGTCCAGCCGGTGACCTTCGGGTCGAGGCTGCTGAGGACGACATCGTAGTCCTCCTGCGTGCGGACGAGGGAAGCGGGCGGGGAGTTCGGGTGGTAGGAGCACTTCAGACCGGCATCGTGAGCGCGCTGGGAAACAGCGTTGATGTTCTTGGCGACGTTGAGGCGGCGCTTTTGCAGATCCTTCGTGCGGCCGGAGGGGAGGGTGACGGTGCCGAGCATGGCGCCTGGGAAATGCTTCAGATAATCGATGGTCCAGTCGGCGGCTTCCTTCTCATTCGGAGCTTCGGTTTCGCCATCCCATGCGCAGACCAGCGCGAGGCCTGCGAGCTTCATGTTATGCTTCTGAAGGGCGTCCTTCATCTTGATCGGGTCGATTTGCGGCCCGAGCCAGTATTTGGAGCAGCCGAGCGCGCTGGCGGAGATTTCGAGCACCATGGGCTCGATGCCGGTGAAGCCCGCCTCGGAGGCGACCTTGATCATGTGCTCAAGTTTGTTGTCGTAGCCCTTGCCGGTGCCCTGCATGAACCAGGTGTACACTTCGGAGCCGAATTGGATGTTACCCATGATGTGAGTGAGTTGGTTGAGTTTTGGAGTGAAAAAAGCCCCCGGTAGGGGCGAGCGCGCGCATTTGAGACGAGCGGCGGCGAACTGTCCAGAGCCAAGATGCGGGCGCGGACGAGTCCGCTTCTCAAAATGAATGCCTGAAATGACCGCCGCCGGGAATCAGACAGGCATTGTGAGAACCGGACTACTTCACGATCTTCAGCACCCGGTTGTTGTAGCTGTCCGTGATGTAAAGCTCGCCCGTGACCGGGTGGACGGTGACGCCGTGCGGACGCGCCAGATCGCAGGCCAGCGGATCGCCGCCCGCCGCGCCTTTGGCATGCTTTCCGGTGCCGGCGACGCGCTCGATCTTGCCCGTGGCGGGAATGTAACGGCGCACGAGGTGGCTTTCCGCGTCGGCGATGATGACGGTGTCGTCCTTGTCCACGCAGAGGTGCTTCGGGCCGTTCATGGTGGCCGCCAGAGCCTCACCGCCGTCCCCTTCCCCGCCCTTTTTGCCGCTGGCATTCACCACGGTGCGGATTTTGCCATCGGTGCCGACCACGCGCAGCGCATTGCCGCCACGCTCGAGGATGTACACGTTCCCCTTCCGGTCCACGGCCACCGCACGCGGATCCACCAGCGGCGCATCCACCGCGACAGCTCCATCCTCCGGCCGGCCCTTTTTGCCATTGCCCGCGACGATGCTCACCGTCCCGCTGGCGAGGTCCACGGCGTAAACGCGCTGCAGATTCGCGATGAAAAGCTTTGTCCCGGTGAAATCGAGCGTGATGCAGTAAGGACCGGTGCCTTTGACATTTTTGCCCTCGGCCTTGAAGCCTGGCAGCGTGGTGACGACCGCTTTTTTGAGGTCCACTTTGCGCACCACGCCGTTCCAGGTGTCGCCAATCAGCACATCACCATCCGGCAGCACGGCGAGATTGTGCGGGCCATTGAACTGCGCCTGCAATGCCGGTCCGCCATCGCCGCTGTAGCCCGGTTTTTCCTGCCCGGCGACGTGCACGAGCTTTCCGCCCTCCTCGACGCGGAAAAGGCGGTTCCCGCTGACCATTTCCACCACATACATCTTGCCCTTCGAGTCGAATTCGGTGCCAAATGGCTCCTTCAGACCATCGCTGGCGACTTCAACGATTTGCGCGCCTTGCAGCGCGAGGGCGGCCATGAGGCCGAGGAGGGGCGTGAGGATGGATTTCATGCGTGGAGAGCGCACCATAACGCACGCGCGCCCGGAGGTCTTCCGCCTCCCTGCCGGTTGCGGCTCGCTCTTTCCGCGCAAGTTTCGCCCAGCCATGCACAATATCTGCAAGACATGGCCCGGTTTCCCCGGTTAATCCCACTCCGACCCTCCCTTTTCGCCTCGATGTCCACCCTCACCGTCCGAGCAGCCAGCCTCCCGCCGCCGATCCCCGGCCTCAACCGCGCCCTGCGGAAGCCAAAAAAGAACATCCCGCAGACGAAGATCGAGCGCGATCACATCCTCGCCAAGGTGCGCGAGTACGCGCAGCAGGTCGGCCTCGTGCCGCCCATCCCGCTCGAGGAACTGGCGCAGCACACGGCGAAGCTCATGGCCATCGAGGGCTTTGATGAGATCTACCGCGACTACATCGGCGTGCTCATGGCGAACGAAAGCTGGCGCGAACACCTCGCGACCGTGCCTTTCGAAAAACGCCTGCTGCTGATGCCGAAGTGCCTCCGCGTGGAGAGCAAGTGCCCCGCGCCCTTTGATGAATTCGGCCTGCTCTGCAAGCAGTGCGGCCTGTGCAGCATCCAGGACTTCCAAAACGAGGCCGAAAAGCTCGGTTACGCCGTTTTGGTCGCTGAAGGCAGCGCCATCGTGATGTCGCTCATCCAAACCGGCAAGATCGAGGCCATCGTCGGCATCTCCTGCCTGCCCGTTTTGGAAAGAACCTTCCCGTATGTGGAAGCCGCGGCCATTCCCGCCGTCGCCGTGCCTTTGCTTCAGGACGATTGCATTGATACCGTCGTCGATATCGACTGGGTGTGGGACTACATCCACCTCACCAGCGAGGACAAAACACGCCGTCTCAATCTCAACGAACTGCACGACGAGGTGAAGACCTGGTTCACCCGCGAGTCGCTCGACGCGCTCATGGGCCCGCCGCGTGGCCACACCGAGGAAATCTCACGCGATTGGCTCGCCCGTGCCGGCAAGCGCTGGCGACCGTTTTTGACCGTGGCCGCGTATCAAGCGCTCCGCGATGATCCCGAGGCACCGATCAGCGATTCCATCAAACGCGCCGCCATCTCCGTCGAGATCTTCCATAAGGCCTCTCTCGTCCATGACGACATCGAGGACGGTGATGCCGAACGCTACGGCGAAACCACGCTGCACACCGAGCACGGCATCCCCGTCGCGCTGAATATCGGCGATCTGCTCATCGGCGAAGGTTACCGCCTCCTCGCCGAGGGCGATATGCCCGCGCACATCCGCTCCGCCGCGCTACTCGTCGCCGCGGAAGGCCAGCGCGAGCTTTGCATCGGCCAGGGTGCCGAATTGCTCTGGACGCGTCATCCCGTGGCCCTCACGAGCCAGCAGGTGCTCGAAATCTTCCGCAGCAAAACCGCGCCCGCTTTTGAGGTCGCCCTGAAAGTGGGTGCTGCGCTCGCCGGCCGTCTCGATGAATGCGCCGACGTTCTCCACACCTACAGCGAGAATCTCGGCATCGCCTACCAGATCCGCGATGACATCGACGATCTCGGCGAGGACAGCGCCGCCGCGAATGAATGGAGCATGCGCCCCAGCATCATCCTCTCGCTCCTGCGCGAGAAAAGCAAAGGCACCGCCAAGGACACCATGGAAGCCCTTTGGAACGGCCAGCCCTGCGAAAAGCCCAATAACGCACTCATCCGCGATTGGTCCCACGAAAGCGGTGCCTATGAGAAAGCCACCACACTAC
>Ga0315902_10005052_pt1 | contig 18731 bp, 21 predicted proteins | sample LakEriMetagenome_9_FD_203523 | JGI IMG/M metagenome (GOLD analysis project Ga0315902, IMG submission 203523) | Freshwater fungal communities from buoy surface, Lake Erie, Ohio, United States - Buoy 12 MA117 | ecosystem: Environmental > Aquatic > Freshwater > Lake > Lake biofilm | place: USA... | reverse complement strand
CAAGGTGCATTTTTATGCATTTATATGCATTTTTCAACATATAAAAAAGCCTGAAAATCAACGTAATTCATTGATATTCAGGCTTTTAAGTGGTGTGGAGCGGGATCGAACATGTGCCCTTAACCTATTTAATATCAATGAATTAAAAATAGATGAGCGAGCAATTGTCGCCAAAATGTCGCTGGGGTGAAGTTAAGCATTTCGTGAATTCCTTTCACTGCATTAGATGTTTATTACTTTATTCCCGTAGTATTAGTTTGATTATATTTAATATTGCTTTGAACAAGTTTAAATTTTAGGTAGAAAATAAAAATTGTACCCTCAACCACTCCTGTATATCGTAAAAAATCAATATGAATAAATTTTTTCTAACTCTAGTTTTAATTTTTACAATCATATCTGGCTGTAAAAAATCCAGTTCTAATACTTCATCAATAGGAGTTAAGTCTTACAAGGTTGTAGCCGAAGTTGATTGTCCTTTTAATCAGCAGGTTCAAGACATTTCAAGTGATGATGTATATGTTGGGTTTGACTCTCCCTCTTTTACACCTAGAGCAAATACATGGTATAAGAATACCGAAAATTTATATTTTAAGATTGGAGCAGATGCAACACCTAAAACTCAATTGTCGCAAAGAATTCTAATCTCTCAACATCGTACCACTTATTGTCAATAATTCAATCTATTTCTTCCTTAGAATTACAGTAATCCAAAATATATTGTTGGGTATGAAAATGGTAAAATATTATTTCATATTACTGATGCTCGGATCGAACCTTGCACGATAACCCACTGACTTGTAATGAGTAAAAAATAGCAGGCAAAAAATGTAGCCTCCATAGGCTTATATATCGATAGAGGCTGTCTTAGTCTTAATATCTTAACTTGAGCGAAATTTTGTACAATGGAGGTTCATCACTCACACCATCCCACACATAAAAAGAAATGGTCGGAATATATCATTGAGTTTGTGATGTTATTTGCGGCAGTAACACTTGGATTTTTTGCTGAGAATGTAAGAGAGCATCAGATTATAGAACATAAAACGAAGCAGAATTTGATGTCTATAATTCTTGATCTAAAGAAGGACTCTGCATTAATCCAAAACAGACTAGCTGAGTATAAGCAAGCGTCCCAAATGCTGGAGAATTTGAGTGATTTAACTTTAAGTTATCATCTCTCAAAAATTTCTAAAAATGAATTTCTAGATAGTGCTTTGAATATAGGCTATGATTTAAGATTTGGAACTTCATTTTATATCAATAACTCGTCTTATAAAAACACGATTGCTAGTGGTAGTTTTAGTAACATCAACTCTATTGAACTTAAACGTAACATTTCAGACTACTACGAGGTATATGGCGCAAAACTGAATGATAATAACAGATTGTTAGACGATTTTAATGTGTATTATAATCAGTATACATTTCCATTACCAGGAGGCAGGTCTCAAAAAAATAAAACAAACGGAAAAAGAAAATTGATGAAGGATTTCTATCTATCTAATCAAATGATGGATAAATATCTGCTTAACAAAGATTTTTTAACGTTCAATCAACAAGCCAAAGGAAGGGCTGATATTTATTTCCGATTGATGGAAGCATTCAATGAAAAAAATGCGGAGTTATTAAAACTTCTTGCAAACGAGCTATAATAGGAATTAAATTTAAATTGTGCTATCAATGCGTTTTTTGCTAATCATATTTTTAATTACTTCTAATTACTGCATTGGTCAACAAAAAGCTCCAACACCCAAACCTTTTCCGTTCCCATCACCTCATAATACCGTTCAGCCAAAAAAGCCAATTGTTTCTATAAAGCCGGATTTCGTAAGCTCCAAGCTGGGGTTTATGTGCAGACAAGAATGGAAGTTTGAAAAGAAAACCAAGCTACCTCTTAAGTTAAGATTAGGGTCAGTTGATTATGTCAACAAAATGGAAGGCAAGTAGTCAAGTGCTATTTTCCTTCGTTAATTGTTTCATCAGAAACGTCATTTGTCTTATTGCGAACAAAAGCAAATGGATGCCTATTGTATAGCTATGATTATCTTCTAGTGTCGGAGGTCTCTACATCTGGGTATTAAATATTTTCCAAAAAAAAGCCAACATTTAGTGCTCGGATCGAACCTTGCGCTATAATCCACTGATTTGTAAGCAGTAAAAAATAGCAGGCGAAAAATTGTCGCCAATTTGTCGCCTGCTTCTGAGATTTAATAGCTCCTACAAACGTTTCTTACATCTTTGATAAACGAAGCTGGGGGTGTTACTGCGTTCTTATCAATATACTCAAGTACCCAACTTAGTTTATAGTAAAGCTTACCTCCATCTTTGGCATACATGAGCTTACCCTCTGCTCGAAGATCAGCTGCATGGCGCTTAGAGATATGAAGCATCTCACAAAGCTCTACCTCATCTAGTATTACTTGATCTGGTGGACGCTGGGCTGTTTGCAGGACGCTTCGTATTTCTCTTAGCATTTCCTGTACTTGGGGATTGTTGAGAATGGTTGGGTAACTCATAGATTAGTTTTTTTGGTTTTTTTATTTTTTGAATCTTTTGTCGCAAGAAAAATTGTGTATCCTACAAGAAATAAAATACCGCCTATGAAAATGTATTTCAGGGTATTATTTGCGCTACTTGTGGGTGCAGGACTGGAATTTGGTCCAATCGTTTGAGCAGGAACTTTTGATTCTATTCCTACAGATGTAGTAGGTAAAAATCTTGCAGGTACATCAAACTTTGGAAGTTGTTCAAAGCCAATGTCGTTGAATACTAACATAATTTTTGTTTTTAAAATTTTTGAATGAGGATTGTTGAGTTTTTTAGGGCCATGTATCCATAGCTCCCAATTATTCTAAACGGTTCTCCATTGCTAGTAATAATACTAGAGTGGAGAGTCCAGTTCATTTTTTGGGCCCTAAGAATGGTGATGTCAAATGGAGTATCTCCAAACTGCGCATAACATGTTCTAAGTAGTCCTTCAATACGGGTTATTTCAGATAGGGTGGATTTCTTTTTACCATATCTCTCTTTTTCCCGCAATAGTCGTTCTTCATAGCTGCATGTGTTATCACAATAATTACGATTGCCATTGACGCCTAGTGGTAATTCGGCACCACAATACCGGTATTGACAGTTCATGATGATGATTTAATTTTTAAAATGTTGTTTGCTATGGTATTTATTATTACCATGATAGTAACATTTAATGCATCTGGGTCATCACGAATTGATACTTTAGATAAATAGTAGGGACATGTTTTTTTAGGAGCTGTACTCCATTTCTCGTTTAATCGTCTTGTAAAATTTTTACGCATAGCGAAAAAAATTTTGCTATGGGAAGCGACGCCCAATTAGGTTCACAAAATTTAATTTTCGCTGTAGCCTCTACCTCTGAAAGGAGGTAGGGTATAATTTTCACAGTACAATTACAGAGCCACTGTAATTGTACTTATACAAAAGTAGGATCATTATTTGAAATAAAAAGATTCGATACAAAATATTTTTTGAAATTGATTGCGGAGTCAATAAGTAGCAGTATTTATTTTTTGTTGAGTTAACAATTCTAGGGTACTTCAGTAAGTGTCAAAAATTGTTTTTACATCTACAAGTAGGTGCCAGTAGTTTTTAAAATTTACCGGAAGAATTAAGGAGTATGCCGAGTTATTCTTTCTTATGCCGGCGATTTTCAGCAATTTTCAGAATCTGATATATAGTTGTAAATTGTACGTATGCGTATAACACTTCTTCTAATTGTATTGGTATTGACTAGTACAGTACTAAGCGCACAGCGTCTAAAAAGTAGTAACGGATCTACCGTGGGGTATATTGAAAATGGGCGGGTAAAAGGCAGCAACGGTAGCACCATCGGTTATATTGAGGACGGAAGAGTCAAAAACAGTAGCGGCTCTACAATTGGTTATTTTGATGAAGAGCGAATCAAAAATTCATCTGGATCAACGATTGGATACTTTGACAACGGTAGAGTGAAGAATAGTAGCGGTTCCACAATTGGCTACGTTGAGGATGGCCGTGTAAAAACAAGTAATGGTTCAACTATAGGGTATTACGAAAACGTGAGACGCATCGAAGCTGCTCTTTTTTTCTTTTTCTTCTTTTACTGAGATTTAAGAATAAGGCTTAATTCCACTCTGGATGTAGCACCTCAATAATTACTTTTTTGCTTAGACGTAGGGTGCCATAATGTTTGCGCATTCCAAATCTGATATGATGTTCAGATACATCGATTAATCTGGGATTGAAAATGAGTTTTTCAGGGTGCTTTTTTGCCATATAGCGGCTTAATGCAAGTTTCCACCATATTTTGGAGTCACGCCATACACCATAACTCATTGATTTTTGTCGCATTTTTTTCTTTTTACTCTGTAAACCATACAGTGGCGACTCCTTTATATACGCCGACACCTATTTGCTTAAATTTTCTGTTCCAGCCAATTTCAAGAATACAGTTTCTGTGCCCTGGAGATTGAATCCACCCATTTACTACTTCATCTGGATTACTTTCTGTGTCTTTTGGATCATACATAGATGAGATTTCAAAGCCCGGCTTGTTTATTCCTGCAATCTCTTGTGGCTTACTCCACATGATATCCCATGTCTCTTTTGGCGAATTATCCTGTATACAGCCTCCGGTCCATTTTGCGCTTTTTGACCAACTGTGAAGATTGCAACTCTTATCGTTATAACTAAAGTACTCATAGAGGTCTACTGCATGAGTTTTCGCAACACGGCTTAGGGAATCAGAGTAGGTGAGTGCTGATTTTCCGTTTTTGACTCGATACGCATTAATCAAGTTAAAAACCTGCTGTTCACTTGCAGTTGGAGATAGCCAATCAATAACAAACCGAATCAGAAATACAGAGACTAGTTTCATAATGTATTTTCAAAAATTAGCGAATAGGATTTCCAATCATCGGTAGGGGTTCCAATAAAGTTTCTCATCATTGGTCCGTAAGAAGTTCTTGCCTGACTTACAATTCCTCTAAGTCTTTTCTCAGCGCTAATTAGCCCTGCTTCTTTAATCAGGTTAAGAACCTGAATAGTAAACGCAATTGGGGTCTTGATTGTTAGTAATGAAACTGTTAAATCTTCGGATTTGTGTACGTAACGTGTTTTGATTATCCCTTTTTGAGTGGAGGGCCTATGCTTGATAATCTCTGGTTTTTTTAAGAATTGCTGCAGCTTGGCTTCGTTTTCATGTGTGATGGGGATTTTAATGTCTATTAAATAAACTGCCGGAAAGAACAGTACAGTCAACTCAGTTTTTTGAATCATTTCAGCATAGATATTTCCAATACCAACTACTTCGTTAATCCAATCTAGGTGTAGCTGACTCTTTAATTGATCAGAAGCTAGGTAGTGCTGAAACACAGCTCTTTTTAAATCCTTTCCAAAAGACATGCTAAGACGCTTGCCGTTAAAGTACTCTTCAATCATTGCTCCTGTTGGTGATACTTCCGCAGTCATGATTGTTTGGTCTTTATAGACATAGTCTACAAATTCTTTCTCACCTTCTTTTCGGTAAGTATCTCTATTAATTACTCCGTAGCCTAAGTAGTGTGGTAATCCGTATGTTGTCATGGTTTTACATTTTAAAATTCATCTAATCCCCAGTTAAATCTTTTTTCAATCATATCTGTTTCAAACGCAACTGTGTGCACCAGTGAAACTAGATCTTTGGGTGAGGTATTTATACTTACCTTGATGGTATGTCTTAGAAAAAAGAAGTCGGGTTCATTTGTAAGCTCGGTTATTTCCCAAGCACCTATTTTACGTTCTCCATTGCGAATTAAGATTTCATAGAGTAATGCATAGTTTTCGGGACTTTTTTTCAATTTCAGTCCAACGCTTCCGATTTCTCTGATTTCAAAACCAACATATTTTTCGGTGTAGGAATTAATGATGACAACTTGTGTTCTCTCTTGAACACTGTCTTCGGTTAAAATCCTTATTCTAAAATTGTTTGAGCGTGTTATCGAGTAATCAAGATCTGTGGAGTCTAGTTGTCTTTTTAGCCGTATATCGTAATACGAATCTGTGTTTTCTTGAGCGATTGCAGCACTGCTAGTTATTAAGAGTGCTAATAGGATAATTGTGTTTTTCATATTTCATGTTTTAAGGTGATAGTGGTATCTTTTAAATTCATTTTATGCTCATGGCAAAACCCCGGTTTTGCTAGTATCACAAATGCTAACTCAGAGTAGCCCTGTATCAATGTTCCTGTAGATTGATTTGGATAGTGCCAATGAACACCTGCAATTTGGTTGGCCTTATGTTCTACAAGTATTTGTTCAATCTTGAATTGAAAGTTTTGAAGTGAGAAATACTGAAGAGTTGGATCTCCAAAAACTAAAACTAGAGGGTCCTTCAAATCATCGGGGTTCCTGAAGCAGGCGGATTGATATATTTCAATCGGAGAAATTGCAAGCTCTGCCTTGACAGTGGTTGTTTTGGATTTGTTGTTAATGACTAGCGTCGCCTTGTTTGGAAACGGGAATGGGAGATGGTTGTTGTTTTTCATAGGATATTGGTTTAAAGGTTAACACTTAACTCTGTTAGAAAGCTTTCTACAAAAAAGTCGTTGAAATGCTCAGGGGGCTGGACTTCTTGGAACCTATTTTTTCGGAAATGGTACTCTTCAAAAATGGTTTGTCCACTATGAGTTTTAAATAGAGTCCAACTGCCAAATATTTCCTCTACGGCAATACCTGGAGGACCATTTGGGTCTACCCAATTGGGAATGACGCGCCGTACAACATAGAGGCCGTTTTTTGTTGGTAAAGTGTTGAATTCACGGAGGGCCCATCGGCTCCAGCCACCGTCGTCAATACAGCAAATAATAGATCCTGATTTCATACAGATCTTTTTGGTTAAAAAATCTGCATCAGGAATATGGGAAAAGGAAGGGGGGGGACTACTTTTATTTTGACCTTCCGGTCCGCATCCTTTTACCACCGTGGAGTATGTTCTCTCGGTTGGTACCCAATTGGGATTCCTGATGCATGTGTTATCAAACAGATGATAACTATCTAAAGAACTAGCATTCCTATTAGTGGTCTGCTGAATGAAAAACGAGGGAAACTGGAAACTATTGTGGACTCCCACATTTTTGACCAGTTGGTCCGCATCGTTTATCCACCGTGGCAGGGGCCGCTCGGTTGGCGTCAGGTTAATTTGTTGTCAACCTGAACTCTGAATACATTACAAATATAAGTATTTTTATTTGTGCAATATCCTTCAATTTTATTAGTAGTCCAATAATTACCAATTTGTGTATGACTCTATAATTAGGTCATTAATAATATTTAAATCAGAATCGATCTTATTATTTGGGATTCTCAATTTGAGTTTTATACTATTTTTTCCTATGCCATAACAGTCAACTCCTTTCTCTTTTAATGTAAATCGTCAGCATAAAGTATACAAAACAAGATATTTGATTTGATTCACTGTTCCAGCAAGTCTAAAACCTCCTTGATTACCAACTGGGAAAATTTTAGTAATTGGATCATCGCCTACATTACCTGCATTACCTCCTTCATAAATAGCATCTATATATAAAGGAGAATTAGATAGTTGGTTGAATGGGATATAATTCATTTTACTTTTACTATTCACTATAAATAATATCTCTTATATAAGAGTTGTTTAACCAAAAACTTTGCTTAGTATATTCTGATTGATTTGTTATTTTATCTTTTACTGGTAATGGGAATGTGTCAGCTGCGTTCTGAGCATGAGGCCTAACATGTGCAATTCTATTGAACCGCTTATTAGGAAAATTTGTATGTCTAATTCCATCTACAACTTCATGAACAATTTCTCCATTTTTTATGATATTTTTTACCTTATCCCATACTTTCTTTGCTTCTAAAATATCAGTCTGTTTCATATTCCAAAACTTAACTTTATTGAGTCTTAAAATATTATTTTCGTCATATTTAAAAAAAACAAAGAGATACTTTGTTTCTAATATCTCTTTAAAAGAGGAATCATCCCATTCTTCATTGATAATATCTAAAAAACTAAAAGAAGGAAAAGACATGTCTTCTTTTGGTAAATTATTTGATTTTAGTCTTATTGTTTTTATTTTGATTTCAGCTTTATCAAATTCTTCAATTTCCTTATCTAAACTAACTCCTAGAATTAATTTGGTCAAAGTGGCATAAAATCCCTTGGCGTTTTTATTCAAATTTTTATTAAAGTCTTCGGTAATCTCCTCGATTGTTTTATCAATATATGGCTTGAATCTATCTATTACTATTTCTTGTATTGTCTTATTCTTTAATTGCTCTTTTGATGTAATTAATTTTCCATAATTTATAGTTGAGTTGTTATTTAATGTTGCAATTATATGATTTAAATAACCTTGTTTAAAAGAGTAAGCTCTTTGCTTTGCTAGAATTTTGCTAAAAGGTTGGCCTCTTAAATTTCCACCTTTATCTCCTTTAGTTGCAGCACCAAGATAAAATGTGTCTCCCTCGCTCAATTCGTGCGCCTTTCCGGACTTTATCTTATTTGTAATTAAATTCCAATCTTGTTTTATGATTTCTAAATCAGTTTCTGCGAATTTCCATTCACCTACTATTTTAATAACAAGATCAAGCACATCGATATCAAATTGATGTAAATAAAAAATTAATAAGAGATGTGCGTTTTTTTTATAGAATGAGCTATTTTCAAATTTTTGATTTACTACTTCGAAATAATTGATAATATTTAAAACTAATCTTTCTTTCGAACGATAATCACCATTATTAATTTGTTTTAAAGGAGATGTTTTTAATTCTAACCCAACTTCATTAAAATCTGGTTCAGATAGTGAGTTAGGTTCATATTGGAAATAGTATTTTTCTAAAAATTGCCCAAAATTTCCTTTCCCTTTATAATGTTGTGTATTAATATCATTACCACATAAGTCTCTTAAGGTATTTCCAACAAGTTTTTTAGAATATTCGATTATTGAATTTATATCGTATTGATTATAATTCATTTACCCAATATTTTTTCTTGTAAAATTTTGCCAATTGATTCAATTACACCAACTACAAGTGCATTACCCATAAAAAACGCTCTTTTTGTATCTGTCACCCCATCTAGTTCAGTATGATTATCAGGAAACATGTTTAATCGCTCTAATTCAATTGGAGTTAATCTTCTTAGCCCTTTATTCGTTGAAACAACATGCTTAAATCTTGAAGGAGAGGCACCTCCTTCTCCGGTTATTATAGTCCTTGAAGGTTTATCAAGTGGGTCAGGAAAAATCATGCCGCCTTCTGCATAATTATATTCAAAACCACTCGAATTTTTTCTTAACTCTTTTTTTGCACCTTTCAAGTAATTCCATTTTTCAATACTATTTTCATCGATGAAATATTCGGAATCTACATTGCCTTTTATAATAATATCATCCAAAACTGTGTACTTACCATCATAATTGGGTTGTGACTTAATAGTATATACTTTACTGTCAATCATTAAACCTGTATTTTCAAAAGTCCCATCCAATTTACCCTTATTGAAATTATTGCTTATTGAAACAATATCACCTTGTAAATTAAATGAATTCAATCCATTTGATTTTATATGCTTCGATACCGGGAAAGCACTTGCAATTATTCCTTCAGTTAAAATATAATCTTCAGGTAAACATTTTTTTATAAACTTATAAATTGAAGTACTTTTCTTGTAAGCTAATATGAAAACTCGTTTTCTTCTTTGAGGAAATCCAAATTCGGCTGCATTTACAACTCTCCATTCAACAGCATATCCTAAATCATCTAAACTTTTTAAAATAATTGCAAAATCTCTTCCTCTTTGTTTGGCAGGAGATATAAGTAACCTATCCACATTCTCTAAAAAAATATAAGGAGCGGGTTGTTTTTTTTCAGTTAAAATTTTATGAATAGACCACCATAAAACACCTTTTTTACCAATTAATCCTTTGCTATTTTTTAAAGTTGTTGCAACTGAATAATCCTGGCAAGGAAACCCTCCCACAAGTAAATCATGATTAGGAATTTCTTTAATATCCAAAGTAGATACATCAGTATTACTATGGCCTTTACTTCCCCACCTTTTCTCATAAACCAATGATGCATGCTGTACTTTAGTAGATGGCTCCCATTGATTGCTAAAAATAACTTCAAAATTAGAATTTAATTTTTTCTTATACCCAGATGTAGCTGATTTACCCTCCCAGCCTTCAAGACCAAGCCTAAAGCCCCCAACTCCTGCAAAAAGTTCCACTACCTTAATTGTCTTCTTATTCATGATTTCTATACCTTTTTCTGTTCAACGTAAATTTACATCTTTGACATACAATAACTATTAAGTTAACAAGGCTTTTTAAATGATTAAATTGGAAATAACTTATAATATTATATATAAACTTAATTTTAAGAAAAATAGGGTACATTATTGATGTAGAATTTTTATCATGTATAGATAAAATGTTAAACTTACTATTAAGTTTTATAAAAATATTGTAATTACTAAAAATAGCTTTATGATTATTGATAAAAAAACATATTTGAGTGTAGTTAGAGCTAAAGATTTTGCATCTGTAATAACTTTAACTGAATATGAAGAATTTATCAATGAAACCATTTTACAAGGAAAACAATTAAATATTGATTTAAGTAGGGAAGACATCAAAGAAGTATATCCAATTCCTGAGGACTTATTGCAATATATTGATGAAGAAATTGATGAAGAAGATGAAATAAATAAAATAGATTTAAATAAAACAATAGAATTAAAATGGGTTAGTAAAGAAGCACTAAGTATAAAAAATAATTATTTAAATCAATTGATTAATAATTCATTCCAAAAGGATAATATTTCAACTGTAGCAAGGGAAAACGTAATTCAGTCTTCTGCCAGAATTCTTGATAGGTGCACAAACCCAAAAATTTGGAATGATGAAAGTAAAAATAAGCAAGGTGTCGTAATAGGAAAAGTTCAAAGTGGGAAAACCATGAGCATGATGACATTAATTTCAATGGCATTGTATGAAGGATACAATTTGGTAATAATATTAGCTGGAAGCTATGATTCACTTAGAGAACAAACCCAGAATCGATTAAACAATTCATTTAATATAACTGGTAATTCACTGATTGATTCAATAACTGCATTAGATGAGTATGGGAAAAGTTCGTCAAGTTGGGATAATAATATTTTAAAATTTGATAAACATACAAAAAAAAGAAAAAGAACAATTTTATGTATAAAAAAAAATACAAAGGTTATTGAAAGATTAATAAAAGATTTAAACAGTTATTATAATAAACTTGAAGAACTTCCTAAAGTTTATGAAGATATAAAAGCTTTAATTATAGATGATGAGGTTGATAGTGTTACGCCCGACAATAAACCAGGTAAAGGGGGATCACCCACAAATCAAGCAATTATTAGATTACGAAAACAAATAAAAAAGAATTCGTATGTTGGTTATACAGCAACACCTCAAGCTTGCTTTGCTTCTGACCCAAAAAGTATAGTTGGGTACCCTAAAGATTTTGTATGGTTGCTTGATACAGAAAAAGATAGTAAAGGAAACTCCATAAGCTACTTAGGTCTAAAGGAATATTTTTTGCAGTATAGCAAATTCTTAATAACAAACTTGAAGAACTTCGACTGGCCTATATATTTGAAATCTGAAGATAATGGTAAAACTATCCAAATAACATCTCCACAAAATAGTCAAATTATACAAATAGAAAAAGGTTCTCCTAAATTGGATGAATTAATTCAAAATGAAATTGATTCATACGAAAGTAATAGGTTAATTCCTCATAATTTTAAAGAAGCTTGTGTATATTTTATATTAGGTGCTGCAATTAAATGGTATAGGTACTCAAAAGAAAAAGAAATCGATATTAATGATTTAAGTAATTATGAAATTGATGAAGTTTATCCTTATCATACAATGATGTGGCATATCTATTTTACTAAAGACAAACAAAATGAAATTACAAAAATTATTCAAAAAATATTTAAATTAATTCGAAGTGAATACGAAGGAAATAAATTTGTTCTTTTTAACAACACACTAAATAAGATTAATGAGAGAACTCAGAAATTAAATTTAAAAAATCAGCCTGTTTCACTAAAAGATATTTCTATATATATACCACATATATTTAGAATTTTATTTAAACTTACTGATGATACAAATTTTGTTATTACTTTAAATTCAGATCAAAAAATTGAACAATTGCACTGGCATGAAGAATTTGATTTTAAAGAAGATAAACACGTGAAAAAAATATGCGTATTCAATGGTGGACATAAATTGGCTAGAGGAGTTACACTTCAAAACCTTTCTGTTACCGTATTTACTAGGTTTAGTACACAGACAATTGGGGACACTGCAATGCAAATGAATAGATGGTTTGGTCATAAATTAAAATATATTGATTTATGTCAATTATACATTCATAGGCAAGTTGAAAATACTTTCAAACAAATTGCTGACGCAGATATAATGTTTAGAAAAATCATAAAGAATAATATTTTAAATGATGCTTCAACTGAATCAACAGCCTACAAGTTATTCTCTAATACATTATTCAGAGCCACAAGTCCAAATAAATCATACTTTTTAACAGCAGAAAAAAAATATGATTACTCAGGTGAAGTACAACTACTACTTGAACCTGTTGGTAATCTAATAAATAAAGAAGCAAATGAAACAATAAAAACAAATTATAATATTTTTTCAAACTGGAAAAATGAACTTAATTTAAATTGTACCGAATCTAAAATAAATCATTTAAATAGAGCAGACTTATATTATGATGTTCCTCATTCTTATGTATTGGAATTAATGAAAAATTTAAATATACAAGAAGATTCGAGCGAACTTAGTCCTCAAAATTTAATTTCATATTTAGAATTATGGAATAGTCAATTCAATGAAAATAAGATAGATTACAATGTACCTTATTTCAATATCGCAATAATGAGAAAAAGCGGAAATAGGTTAAGAACTTACAAAAGAAAGTTTTTAAGTGATAAAGAGAAGTCAAGCATTTCAGAAATGAAAATGACAGCTAGTGAAAAAATTATATTTAGTCGTTTCAGTGGGGGTGGTGCAAATAACTATTTAGGCGATAAATTTATTGATAAAACAAGTGAATGGCACCAAAACAAAACAAATGAAAAAGAATATAAAAGAGATAGGGATGAAAATATGTTATTAGTATTTTATGAATTTGACCCTAACTATATTGGAAAATTTAATAAAGAGGTGGTAGAATTTAAGGAAAAAGATACTGGCTACCTTAATCCTGAATATCCAATTTTAACCTATATGGTAAGTTTTAACATAGAGGGGCCAAAATTTAGAGTTTTATATAATAAGCAAAATTTAATAAATGAAGACTAGATTAATAATAAGTCAAATTACAAATAATATAAGAAAAACATACCATAGAGGATTTTATGGTTTAATCTTATCCGATGTTGAGCAGATAAATATTGAAGAAAGAAATCAAATTCAAATTGATTTTAAACCAATGATTGAATTAAAAAGTGGGGAGAAACTCAAAAATTCTTACCGAATAAAAATAAATTCAAACAATTCTGAAGAAATTATTGACTTAATAATAAAAATATTAAAGCAAAAACCTACTTCCTTAAAATTAAAAATTATTTTAGAAAAAATTGAAGATGTTTTTAAAAGCGAAGATCAATCTTACATAAGAACTATTGGACTTATTGGTGAACTTTTATTTATAAAGGAGTTTATAAAATTAAAGCCAAAATATGTTTTTGAGATACTATCATACTATCAAACAAATGAAACAAGTGGATTAATTGATTTTCATAAAAAGAATCAATTTTCAATTGAAATTAAGTCTAATACAAGAGATGATAATATTCACACATTTTATGATATTGCACAATTAAATTTTACAGATTTAAGCTATCACATTTGCTCAGTATTTATAAACATTAATGAAGAGGGAATAAACTTACTTGAGTTAGTAGAAATGATTGAAAATTTACTTGACGACAAAGCAATTGAAATCTTTAGAGATAGGGTTTACCCAATATTAATGAGAGGTATTAATAAATCAATAAGATTTGTAGATGCAAAATTAAATTTTTATAATTCAGATGATATATCTAAATTAAATATCCCCAATGAATATATAATAGAAACTATAAAGATTGATTTTTCAGAAAAAATAAAATCAGATTTTGTAAAAACAATAAATTTACTTTTTCATTAATAGTATTTCACTATGGCTATTTGGATTTACTGCATTGTACCATTCGACCCTAACTTTCAGATGTCCAACTTTGTCTATGATTTTCTTATTTTCTTTAGATATTTCTATCTTGAAAGTTGAAATTTCTTTCTCTGTACCACTTTCCCTTCTTGAGGATTTTTTCTCCGGACCAAATAAATCTGTTGCCAAATCGTCATAAATGGTCCACGTGGCCGTAGACATCGTATTATGTGGACGATACGATATTAATTCGACATAATTTTGCTTTGTTGGAAATGTAACGTTATTAAAATTTATAATCTCACATTTACCTGGAGAAGCTAAAATTCCTTTTCCTCTTTCAGAATGAATACTTTCAGACATTACTTCGTTAAACTCATAAGAAACGCCATTTTCTATTGCTTCCTCAATCCATTTTTCTAAACATTTTCTTCCTTTTTCTCCACCTCCACCAAAAGTACTTATCAATTTTGAATCATACCAATCAACATTTTCAAGTGGTTTTAAAATTTGGAAATATTGATTTTCATCATAAATTGCTTTATCATAATACTTTTCAAAAAGTTTTCTGCGAACTAAAGGATAAATTGATAACAGTATTTGAAAATGAGTTTTTCTTTGTATTAATGGCATGGTTTTTCTTAATTCCTTAACCCACCCTTTTGATGACTTTCCGTCTTTTATTTCACAAGTTTTTATAAAAGCCGTAAAATAAGAAACTACCTCTTGATAAATTATATCTAAGTTATTGTCATTATTATAATCATTAAATGGGCCTCCAATAAACCAATTTCTTGTATAATTTACCCATTGGTCAGCACTTACAACTTTTGCAGTTTTATCACTGATTATATTTTGTTCTAAAAAATTTACCATATTAAATAACGGCGAATTTTTTTTCGATGACAATAATGCTAATAATTCATAGCTTAAATTATTAGCCCTTGAATTTATAAATTTAGAAGGTTCATTTTTCCATGGTTTAAAGTCTCTACTTTTAATTGCACTAGGAATACTAAATCTATACTGCATGAATAGAGTATGTAAAGGTTTTAAGCCAGTTTGTAAAGTGTTGATTTCGGCAAATACTTTTGCAGCATTTGCCTGACCAAATTCATTTGGAAATAAAATTAATGGTAGAATTAATTCCGAACCAGTTGTACTTCTAGAAAGTCCTCTAATCCTATGTTGTCCATCAATCAACCATAATGGCCTCAAGTCTTCAACAAAATCCTCAAATTTATGATAATCTACAAAAGAGTACCCTTTCTCCTCTAAGAATTGAAAACTAAAAATAGCTTTATTCTTTTCCTTGTCAATTTTCACAAATTCAGATTTATTTACAAATAGCATTGGAGTATTTGCAATTATATTGTTTTCTGAATTTGCAAAACTCTCTATACTAGCTATTCTTTTGCCGTCAGGTCTTCTTTGCCATTGATTTTTTGCAATTTCACTATCTAATATTCTCTTAGCTGTATCTTGACTAGTTAAAGTGTCAGGTAAAGAAGGAACTTCAGACAATTGTTCTATTTCACAAACAACCGCTTTTGTTATGTAAAATGTTTTTCCTTTTTGTTCAATTGGAACAAGATTCCATATTACATCTGGAGGTATTTTTGCGTATTTATGTCTTTTAACATTATCCCCCAAATCAACTTCTCCTGCTATCAAATAATCTTTTGTATAACCAAATTCATATTTCTGTATTGTTTTAGCTCTCCATTCACCCCAATAAATATCAATAGCATCCCTTTGTTTAGGATATCTTTTTTGTAATAAGTTATCGATATCTTCCCATTCTTGTTCAACATTTAAATCTTCCTCAAATGTATTATTGCTTATTTCATTTATATATTCTTGTAATCTAGTCAACTCGTCAAGTAAAATTTCACTATCTTCTTGAAATTTGGGAATTATATTTCTAAAATCATTAAGCTTCTCACTTATGTACAATATAAATTCATCAAAATCATCATTGTTTATAAAAGTGAACGGAATAGACTTGTCAATTTTTAATTCTACCACATCCTGATTTGGATGTAGCTCTAAAATAATTTCATTTATTAAACTCAAAATCTCTCCTCCTGGCTTTATAGTAGAATCATAATTCTTTAAATAATTTAATTTAGCGTTTTTATAAGCAAAGTTGATTAATTCAATTCTCCTTTTAATTGCATTTGCAGTTCTATGATTATAATTTTCAATATGCTCATTTATAAGATTACTTTGTAAATAAACATTTTTAGGGTCGTCAATCATTTTTTCAAATGACTCAATTAAACTTTTTAATTCTTCATACGACCATATATTTTGACTCATCTTACAAATTTTTAGGAAATACTTTTTAAATAAACTGAATATTTTTATTCTTTGTAAATCGTCAGCATAAAGTGGACTAAAAGGTACTAATTTTAAGAGAGTGGTTATTGTCTTTCTTCATACTCACATCTATAAATTAAAAGTTTAGAATTCTATCATAGTGTAGATCTCCCGTATTCTCTTCGGCCCACTTATCTTGTTCTATAACTAATGTTTTTAGGTCTTTCTTGGTTTTATTCATATAATTTAACAACAACTCTGATGCCTTTTTACCGTTTATCAATATTATAGGTAGTTTATCGTCTTTTATTTCTTCTTGTGTCTGCCGAGTGAATGTATCAAGGGTTACAACAACACCTATATATCCCCTTGTCATTCTTGAAGCTACTCTTGTTACCATTTCACCACTAATTGATTTAGAATATCTTTTCGATTGCCCCAGAACTACAATTGAAGTTTTAGAAAAATCATCGTCCCCGATGTCAAGCCTTCCAACAAAATCAACTCCTCTATCTCCTGTCCCCTTGGTTATCCAACCACGTTCATATTTATTCTTTTCAAAAAATAATGAAGTTATAAATGAAGCCATTGCCTCAAATCTAATACCATCTTTAATAGGATTAGGGTAGTGTTTTTTCAATAATTCAGCTATTATTATTTTGTTATTGATAGGCATTTGTTTTTGTTCACTTTCACTAACTAATTTATATGAGCGAATTTTAAGTTGTATTTTATATAAGCATTCATTTCCTCTTTTAATCCATTCTCTCCAGCTTTCAGGGGCTTTGTTATTTACATGATTTAAATCTATTGAAGAGTCACGCCTGTCATCAACCCAATTCCAATCAAAATTATCATTAGGGCTTAATTTTAAAAGTGTTATTTCATACTGATAATTTGAAAATACCTTGTTACTATATTTCTCATATTGTTGTACGAGTTGAGGGCTTTTATTTATTATGCCGACACCTATAAATCTTCGATATCCTGTTTTTTTCCCAATTGAAACCTGTTGTGTAACCAGAATCGGCGGGGCGCTTAAACGATCGAATTGATTTTTTGAGGAATATAAATGAAGGATTTTTAGAACTTGTTTGTTTCCAAATGTTTCATGGGCACATTTACTTGCTTCTTTATTATCTCCGTTATATGTTACAGAACCGTCTTCTTGGAAAATTAAGTCACGCCAAGGTGTAAGTTCTTTTCCTTCCTTATTTGAATTGATGTGAAAGTTTATAGCCGGAGTCCTACCATTGACCTCTGCGAAGTATGGCATTCCTTTAAATCTGTTTAATGGTGCTTTATGTCTTCCTTTTGTCAAGGTTTCCCATTCTTTTGTTGAAAAGATTTGATTTAGTTTTATTTGCATCTCTTTTGAATTATCCTCCTATTAATTTTAAATTATCTAATAGCAGAAGCTCTTTAAATAATTAAGTAATATAAGATTGGGTACTAGTATATTTTTCTACCTAACATTTGTATTTTAAATTTATGCATTGAAGTTTTAATACATTTATATGCACAGTGATTTGTTTTGAACTCTGCTTCTCAAGTAGTTACTGATCATCTTATATTTTTATTCTTTTTTTCATCACTTTTCTTCTACCGGTGGACTAAAATGCAATAAAAAAATCGCAATCAACTGAAATTCAGTGAATTGTGATCATTTTTCGCGGAGACTGAGGGATTTGAGCCTTATTAAAACACCCCCATCACCCCCTCCATATCCTTTTTCACCTTGCTATTCACAATCTTGGCATAGATCATCAAGTTCTTCATCCCACTATGTCCAATCATTTTACCTACACTCTCGATGGGAACGCCATTGGAAAGGGTGACAGTAGTGGCGAAAGTGTGCCTGGCTAGGTGCATGAATAAATTCTTTTCTATTCCAGCATGCCTGGCAATTTCTTTTAGGGCGAAGTTTAGTTTTTGATTACTCGGTACGCGCCAAGTAAAATCCCGACAATCGCCGGTGGGAGAGTATTTGATCAAAATCTTTTCAGCAACAGGTAGCAGCGGTACATAGCTTAGGATTCCTGTCTTCTCCCTGTATTTTTCAATGTGTTTACTTCCATCGGGATCGATGATAATATGTTGGGAGCGAAGCGTAGCGATATCACTGTAGGCAAGACCGGTAAAACA
>Ga0315902_10005049_pt1 | contig 18734 bp, 16 predicted proteins | sample LakEriMetagenome_9_FD_203523 | JGI IMG/M metagenome (GOLD analysis project Ga0315902, IMG submission 203523) | Freshwater fungal communities from buoy surface, Lake Erie, Ohio, United States - Buoy 12 MA117 | ecosystem: Environmental > Aquatic > Freshwater > Lake > Lake biofilm | place: USA... | reverse complement strand
CCGCTGATCGCTGTCCTCATCCTGCGGCTGGTGCGCCTCATGCTCACGCTTCTCTCTGTCGACCCCAATGTCACCACCATCGTCGAGGGCACGATCATGGTCGCCGTCGTCATGTTCGGCGGCTTCGTCGCGCTCAGGGCGCAGCGCCGATGACCGCCCGGCCCGACAGCCCCGCCGCCCGCCTTGCCCGGCTGATGCGCGACCAGCCGGTGATCCCGCTCGTGCTGCTGCTCGCCCTGCTTGTCGCCGCGCTGGAACTGATGCAGCCCGGCATCCTCAACCAGCGCTGGCTGGCCAACACGGTCAAGTTCGCGATCCCGCTCGCCATGCTCGCCGCCTGTCAGACGATCACCATGTATACCGGCGGGATCGACCTGTCGGCCGCCGCGGTCGCCACCATTGCGGGCTTTGTCGTGGCGACCCAGCAGCCGGTCATCGGCACCGTGCCGGCCATTGCCGTGTCGCTTGTCCCGGCCGTGCTGCTCGGCCTCCTGAACGGCATCGGCATCGCGCTCTTCCGCGTTCATCCGCTGATCATGACGCTCGGCACCGGGCTCATCGGCATCGGTTGCCTCCAGGTCTACCAGCGCGGCGTGATCGCGACGGGCTCGGTCGTGCCGCCTGTGCTCGAATGGCTCGGCACCGGGCGGACCTGGGGCCTGCCCAATGCGCTCGTGCTGTTCCTGCCCTTCGCGGCGCTGATCCTCGTCGCGCAGTCGCGCTTCGGCTTCGGCCGCCTGCTCTATGCGATCGGCGCCAATGAAAACGCCGCGCGCCTCTCGGGCGTGCGGTCCTGGCGGGTGTTTCTGCTCCTCTACGTCCTCTCCGCGCTCATCGCAGGGGTGACGGGGCTCCTCTATGTCGGCCTGATCCGCGCGCCCTCGCTCAGCCTGGTCGAGCCGCTGCTGCTGCCCTCGGTCGCTGCGGCGGTGATCGGCGGCACCTCGATCTTCGGCGGCCGCGGCAGCTATGCCGGCACCATCCTCGGCGCGCTGATCCTGACCGTGCTCGGCACGATGCTGACGCTCCTCCAGATCCCCGAAGGCGGGCGGCGCATCCTTTTCGGCGCGATCATCCTTCTCGTCACCGCCCTCTACGTCCGGATCACTGATCAGGGATGACATCGGCCGCCGCCGCGCCGCGCACGCCCGCGCCGTCCCTCCGTCCGTCCCCGTCGCCGTCGCGTTCCAGCACCGCGACCGCCTCCGACAGGCTCTCGAACAGCCGCACGCCGGTCAGGCCCGCCGCCTCAAGCTCGCGCCTGACCGGGGCATTGACCTCGGCCAGCACCAGCGCCTGCCCCCGCCGGTCAAGCGCGCGGGCCAGCGCGACCAGCATCTCGGCCCCTGTCGCATCGACCTGCGTCATGCCCCGCGCGACCAGCAGCACCACCTCGCCCGCCTGCGCCGGCAGGGTCATCTCGGTCACCCGGTCAAAGATGTGGTCGGCATTGACAAAGATCGGGCTCCCCTCGACCAGCAGCACCCGCAGCCCCGGCACGGCTGCGGCCTGCGGGTGGCGGTGCCGCTTGTAGAATCCCGGCTCGCCTGCGATCCGGCCAAGCTCGGCGACCTGCGGGCGCATCGTCTCCCAGATCAGATGCGCAAAGGTCGCGGCCAGCGCGACCAGCACCCCGTTCAGCACCCCAAGCCCGACCGGCCCGGCAAAGGCGATCATCGCCGCCCCGAATTCGGCCCGGCTGATCCGCCAGAGCCGGACCAGCCCCGGCAGGTCCGCCATCCTCGCCGCCGCGGCGATCAGCACTGCCCCCAGCACGGGCTCTGGCAGCAGCGCCAGCGCCCCCCCGGCCCAGAGCATCGCCCCCGCCAGCGCCAGCGCCGCCACGATCCCCGCCGCCTGTGTCCGCCCGCCCGTGGCGATGTTCACCGCCGTCCGGCTGTCCGAGGCACCGACCGGGACCGCCCCGAACAGCCCTGCGGCGATGTTGGCCGCGCCGAAGCCCTGCAATTCCCGGTTCGCATCGACCCGGTCACCGGTCAGCGCGGCAAAGCCCTTGGCGGTCAGAAACCCCGCGCTCGACATCACCAGAAAGACCGCGCCCGACCCCAGCGCCACCTCGGCCAGCGGCAGGCCGGCCAGCGGCGGCAGCGACAGCCGCGGCAGGCCGCCCCCGACCGCGCCCACGACCGCCACACCCCGGCCTGCGAGGTCAAGGACCGCCGAAGCCGCCACCGCCGCGGCCAGTGCCACCACTGCCCCCGGGACCCGCGGCGCCACCACCCCCAGCGCCCAGATCAGGCCCAGCGTGCCAAGCCCCACGGCCAGCGTCGCCCCGTGCACCTCGTCCAGCCGGCCCGCGATCGCGGCCAGTTCCGCGATCACGCCATCGGCCGCGACCGGCACTCCCGTCATCCGCCCGATCTGCCCCACGGCCACCGCCACCGCGAGCCCCGCGAAGAATCCCTTCAGGATCGGACGGCTCAGAAAGACCGACAGCACGCCAAGGCTCAGAAGCCGCGCGAGCAGGCAGAGCACGCCCACCCCCAGCGCGATCAGCGCCGTTGCCCCCGCGCGGTCCGTCCCCGCCGGCATCGCCGCAAGCACAGAGGCAAGCACTCCGGCCAGCACCGTCATCACCGCCGCATCGGGCCCCACGATCAGCCGCCGCGACGGGCCGAACAGCGCATAGGCCAGGGGCGGCAGGATCGCGGCATAAAGTCCGGTTTCCATCGGCAGCCCGGCAATCGCCGGATAGGCCAGCGATGTCGGCAGCCCCACCGCGGCAACCGCGAGCCCCGCGGGAATGTCCCGGACCAGGTCGCGCGGCCGCCAGCCGCGCAGCCCCGCCCCGATCCCCGTCATCCCGAGGATGTCCACACCCTGCTCCCGCCCGGACCCGTCGCTTTGCCCCATCGTCACGGAACCGGCACGAAACTGCAATCGCTCACACGCCGCCCCCCCGGGGGTTCCTGCCGCGGGTCTTGCCGTTCGGGTTCCCGGCCGGCCTGTCTGCCGGTCCTGCAAGCGCCCCGGTCAGGACTGGGGCGCTCGTGCGCGCCGGCACTTCCGCCCCGTGACCGCGGCCCATGCCGGGGCGGTCAGCGCACCGGGTTGCGATAGTTCATCCGCCGCACCGACCCGGTCTTGGACCGCATCAGGATCGTCTCGGCCGTCACATGGCCGACCTCGCGCCTGATCCCCGGCAGAAGCGATCCGTCCGTCACCCCCGTCGCGGCAAAGATCACATCCCCCGTCACCATGTCGTCGCGCGTATAGACGCGGTCGAAATTGGTGATCCCCGCCTTGCGCGCCCGGGCCCGCTCGTCATCGTTGCGAAAGATCAGCTTGCCGAAAATCTGCCCGCCCATGCATTTCAGCGCCGCCGCCGCCAGCACGCCCTCGGGCGCGCCGCCCTCGCCCATGTAGATGTCGATCCCCGTCCGCGCGGGGTCGGCGCAATGCATCACACCCGCGACATCGCCGTCGGTGATCAGCCGGATCGCCGCCCCGGTCGACCGGATTTCCGCGATCATCCCGGCATGGCGCGGCCGGTCCAGCACGCAGACCGTCACATCGCGCGTCGAACAGCCCTTGGCCGCGGCCAGCGCGCTCACCCGCTCGGACGGCGTCATGGCGAGCGTCACCGCACCCCGCTTGTAGCCCGGGCCGATGGCGACCTTGTCCATGTAGACATCGGGCGCATGCAGCATCGACCCGCGCGGGCCCATCGCGATCACGGCCAGCGCATTGGGCATGTCCTTGGCGCAAAGCGTCGTCCCCTCGAGCGGGTCAAGCGCGATATCCACCGCGGGCCCGTTGCCCGAGCCCACCTGCTCTCCGATATAGAGCATCGGCGCCTCGTCGCGCTCGCCCTCGCCGATGACCACCACCCCGGTGATGTCGAGCTTGTTGAGCTCCTTGCGCATTGCATCGACCGCCGCCTGGTCGGCCGCCTTCTCGTCGCCCCGCCCGATATGGTCCGCACAGGCAATGGCCGCCGCCTCGCTCACCCGCGCAAGCCCGAGCGAGAGCATGCGGTCATGGAATTCCGTCGCCTGGGACATGGGACTTCTCCGTCAGGGCCATGCCTGCGGCCTAAGCCTGGCAGCGCCACATGACAAGCCCGTGATTGCCGCCGACGGGGCAGGGCACCCCACCCGCCCCGTGCCTCAGAGCCGGTTGACCGGCACCTTGAGCATCGGCCGGCCCTGGGTGTCGGTCGGAATCTCGCCCGCCCGCATGTTCACCTGCAGCGACGGGATGATCAGCCGCGGCATGGCCAGCGTCGCATCCCGCGCGGTGCGGAAGGCGATGAAATCCTCGCGCGTCGCGCCGCCGCCGACATGTATGTTCTGCGCCTTCTCCTCGGCCACTGTCGTCTCCCAGCGGATGTCGCGCCCGTTCGGGCCGTAATCGTGGCACATGAACAGCCGCATCGCATCGGGCAGGGCCAGCACCTTCTGGATCGAATCGTAAAGCACCCCCGCATCCCCGCCTGGAAAATCCGCCCGCGCCGATCCGCCGTCGGGCATGAACAGCGTATCGCCCACAAAGGCCGCGTCGCCTGCGACATGGGTCATGCAGGCCGGCGTGTGCCCCGGCGTATGCATCGCAAAGGCCGTGAGGCCCCCGATCATGTAGGTATCGCCGTCGCGGAACAGCCGGTCGAACTGCGACCCGTCGCGCCGGAACTCGGTCCCCTCGTTAAAGACCTTGCCGAAGGTGTCCTGCACGACCGTGATCATCTCGCCGATCCCGATCCGCCCGCCCAGCCGCTCCTGGATATAGGGCGCAGCCGACAGGTGGTCGGCATGGACATGCGTCTCGATCAGCCATTCCAGCGTCCAGCCGCGGTCGCGGACAAAGGCGATCAGCGCATCGGCATGGTCCGACGTGATGCGCCCCGCGGCATAGTCGATGTCCATCACCGAATCGATGATGGCGCAGGACGCCGACCCCGGGTCGCGCAGGACATAGGAGATCGTGTTGGTGGCCGCGTCGAAAAAGCCGTGAACCTCGGGTGCCGTGGTCATGTCGACGGGGTAGCCGGTCATCGTGCTCTCCTGAACGGGTGCGCGGGCTCGATGAAAATACATTAGGCTTTCAAGATGTATCTTGCAAGCCCCGCGCCGGTCCGCACCGTTTTCGCACCGGCCGGGCCCGGCCGGGCCCGACCGGGTCAGCCCGGGCTTGCACACCCCCGCCGGGCCGGCGCAAGGTTGCGCGACATCGGCACCCAAGGGGACCCCGCGCCCCGGACCGGAGACAGCGACCATGACCGACCTTCTCTTTCCGCCCCGTCCGCGTCCGGTCCTGCCCGTTGCCGGGGGCGGGCCGGCCTTTCCGGTCGCGCGCATCTTCTGCGTCGGGCGCAACTATGCCGACCACGCCGCCGAGATGGGGGCCGAGATCGACCGCGAAGCCCCCTTCTACTTCACCAAATCCTGCCATCATCTCCTGCCCGCCGGCGCCGATCTGCCCTATCCGCCCGGCACTGCCGATCTCCAGCACGAGGTCGAACTCGTGGCCGCCCTTGGCGCGCCCGCGGTCCGCGTCGCGCCCGATGCCGCGCTCGCCGCGGTCTGGGGCTATGCCGTCGGGCTCGACATGACGCGCCGCGATCTTCAGGCCGAGGCCAAGGCCAAACGCCGCCCCTGGGACATCGCCAAGGATTTCGAAGGCTCCGCCGTGATCGGCCCGCTCGTGCCCGCCGCCGACTGGGGCCCGCCGGGGCCGCAGACCATGCGGCTTGCGGTGAACGGCACTCCCCGGCAGGAGACGCGGCTGTCGGCGATGGTCTGGTCCCTGCCCGACATCATCGCCCATCTCTCGACGCTCTACCGGCTCGGGCCGGGCGACGTGATCATGACCGGCACCCCCGCCGGCGTCGGCCCCGTCGCCCCCGGCGACCGGATCGCGGCCGGGGTCGAAGGTCTGCCCCCGCTCGCGCTCCGCATCGCGCCCCCGCTCTGAAAGGGGCGCGCCCGCGGCGGGGCAGGGGGCCTCAGCCCACCTGCACCCAGACCCGACCGCCTTCGGTCTTGGCCGGATAGGTCTGCAGGTTGACACAGACGGGCGCGCGCTTTGCCGCCCCGGTGCGATAATCGAACTGGCCGTTATGCTTGGGGCATTCGATCACGTAATCCATCACCAGCCCGCCCGCGAGGTGGACCTTCTCATGCGTGCACAGCCCGTCGGTGCAGAAGAAGTCGCCATCGGGGCTGTGGTAGATCGCAAAGGTCCGCCCGCCATGGTCCCAGCGCATCACGTCCTCTTCGTCGATCTCGTCCACCGCGCAGGCATCGATCCATTCGGCCATGGGGTCCTCCACTGATTCGCCACTTCCCGCCGGGACTTAGCGCGCGCCGCGCCCGGGTTCCATGCACGACAGGCGCATCACCTCTCACCGGTTCAGCCCCAGGGTCGGGGACGATCGGGACAGGGGCGGGCATGAGGGTTTCGCATCACGCCCCTGCCGTCGCCCCATCAGCGCTGAGGCGAAAGCGCCCCGCCGCCGTTGACGAATCGCGGCCCGGGCCGGATGGTCCTGTCCGGCAGGGCATGCGATGGCACACCGGACAAAGGCCCCCGCGTGGACACACCGCGCCGGAGCCTGCGCCCGCCACGGGCCCGTCCTCCGCGCGACCGGACCCGCCCGGAGGCCAGACCAGCATCGGACGGTCGCCCGTCCGCAACAAGGGTGAAAGAATGAGCGTGAGATTCGGGCTTCTCGGCGCGGGGCGGATCGGCAAGGTCCATGCCCGCGCCATCGGCGGCAACCCCGATGCCGTCCTTGTCGCCGTGGCCGATGCCCTGCCGGATGCGGCATCGGCACTGGCCGCGGCCCATGGCGCCCGCGTCGCCACGATCGACGCCATCGCCGCCGATCCCGGCATCGACGCGGTCGTGATCTGCACCCCGACCGACACCCATGCCGACCTGATCGAACGCTTCGTTCGCGCCGGCAAGGCCGTCTTCTGCGAAAAGCCGATCGACCTGTCCGTCGCCCGCGTCCGCGCGTGCCTCTCCACCGTCGCCGCCGCGAAGGGCGTGCTCATGGTCGGCTTCAACCGCCGCTTCGACCCCGATTTCATGGCCGTACGCGCCGCGATCGACGCCGGCCGCGTGGGCCGGGTCGAGATGGTGACGATCTCCTCGCGCGACCCCGGCGCCCCCCCGCTCGACTATATCGCGCGCTCGGGCGGCATCTTCCGCGACATGACGATCCACGACTTCGACATGGCGCGCTGGCTTCTGGGCGAAGAGCCCGAAACCGTGCTCGCCGCCGCCTCGGTCCTCACCGATCCGGCCATCGGCCGGGCGGGCGACTACGATTCGGTCAACGTCATCCTGCGCACCGCCTCGGGCCGGCAGGCCGTCATCACCAATTCCCGCCGCGCCGCCTATGGCTATGACCAGCGGATCGAGGTGCTGGGCGACAAGGGCGCCGCCTCCGCGCTCAACACCGCCGAGGCCAATATCGAACTGGCCGATGGCGCGGGCTTCCACCGCCCGCCGCTCCTGAACTTCTTCATGACGCGCTATGTCGCCGCCTATGCCAATGAAATCGCGGCCTTCGTCGCGTCGGTCAAGACCGGCGCCGCCACGCCCACGACCGGTGACGACGGCCTGCGCGCGCTGATCCTGGCCGATGCGGCGCTCAAATCCGTGGCCGAGGGCCGCGCCGTGACAGTGACCGAGATCGGCTGAAAGGCCAGCGCCCCCGGGGGCTAAGGCGGGAATGACACGATGACGCGCACGCTCGACGTGATCACCATCGGCCGGTCCTCGGTCGACCTCTACGGCGCCCAGGTCGGCGGCCGGCTCGAGGATATGGGATCGTTCAACAAGTATATCGGCGGCAGCCCGACCAACATGGCCGCCGGCGCCGCGCGGCTTGGCCTGCGGTCGGCGCTGATCACCCGCGTGGGCGACGAACACATGGGCCGCTTCATCCGCGAGGAACTGGCCCGCGAAGGCGTCGATGTGCGCGGCGTCCGTACCGACCCCGACCGCCTCACCGCGCTCGTCCTGCTCGGCATCCGCGACGACCGCCAGTTTCCGCTGATCTTTTATCGTGAAAATTGCGCGGATATGGCGCTCTGCGAAGACGACATCGACGAAGACTTCATCGCCGAGGCGCGCTGCGTGGTGGCCACGGGCACGCATCTCAGCCACCCGCGCACTGCCGCGGCTGTGCTCAAAGCCCTTGATCTTGCTCGCAAACATGGTGCGCGCACCGCGCTTGACATCGATTACCGCCCCAATCTCTGGGGCCTGGCAGGCCACGGGCAGGGCGAAAGCCGCTACATCGAATCCGCCGCCGTGACCGAGGCTCTTCAACGCCATCTTCACCTTTTCGACCTTATCGTGGGCACCGAGGAAGAGTTCCACATCGCGGGGGGTTCGCCCGCCACGATGACGGCACTGCGCAAGGTTCGCGCCGTGTCGGGGGCTGTTCTTGTGTGCAAACGCGGGCCGATGGGGGCGTCAGCCTTCCCCGGCCCGCTCCCGGCCTCTCTTGATGAGGGCGAAGCCGGCCCCGGGTTTCCGATCGACGTGTTCAATGTGTTAGGGGCCGGCGACGGCTTCATGGCCGGGCTGCTGCGCGGCTGGCTCGACGATGCGCCCTGGCCGGACGCGCTGACCTATGCCAATGCCTGCGGCGCGCTCGCCGTGTCGCGCCATGGCTGCACCCCCGCCTATCCCTCGTGGGCCGAATTGCAGTTCTTTCTCGCCCGCGGCGTGGTGACACCGGCGCTCCGCAAGGACGCGACCCTCGAACAGGTCCACTGGGCGACCAACCGCCACGGCCAGATCGCCGACCTGCGCGTCTTTGCCTTCGACCACCGCGCCCAGGTTGAGGACATGCCGGGCGCCACCCCCGCCCGGATCGGTCGCTTCAAGGATCTGTGCCTCGACGCCGCCCTCTCGGTCCAGGCCGGGCGTGACGGTTTCGGCATCCTCTGCGACGGCCGGCTCGGGCGCGATGCGCTCTGGCGCGCCGCCGGCACCGGCCTCTGGATCGGGCGGCCGGTCGAACGCCCCGGCTCCCGCCCCCTCGCCTTCGAAGATGAGATCGGCCCCGATTGCGGCGGGCTTGTCGAATGGCCGCTCGCTCATGTCGTCAAGGCGCTCTGCTTCTGCCACCCCGGCGATGACGCCGCGATGTGGGACACCCAGCTTGCCGCCCTCGCGCGCGTCTTTGCCGCCGCGCGGCGCAACCGGCTCGAATTCCTGCTCGAGGTGATCCCCTCCAGGCTCGGCCCGGTCGATGACACGACCACGCCCGCGGTGATCCAGCGCATCTATGACCATGGCATCACCCCCGACTGGTGGAAGCTCGAACCTTTCGCCACTGCCGCCGCCTGGGACCTGACCGTTGCGGCCATCGACCGCAACGATCCCCATACCCGCGGCATCCTTGTCCTTGGTCTCGATGCCCCGGCCGACAGGCTGGCCGACAGTTTCCGGCTTGCGGCGGCGCGTCCGCTGGTCAAGGGTTTCGCCGTCGGCCGCACGATCTTCGGCGCCCCCGCGCGCGACTGGTTCGCCGGCCGGCTGGATGATGCAGGCGCGGTCGCCCGCATGGCGGCGGATTATGCCGCGCTCTGCAAGGTCTGGGATGCGGCGCGCCCCGCCGCGCAGGAAAGAAGATGACCAAGTCCGTCGCCGTTCACTTCGTCAGGATAGAGGGGACCGAGGCCGGGCTCGGCCGGATCGGCTCCCGCACCGTCATCGCCGACCGCCCCCAGGGCATGTCCGGTGGCCAGGGGCTTGGCTTCCACGGCGCCGAACTGCTCGCATCTGCGCTCGGCGGCGGTTTCTGGAACGAACTGCACATCGTCGCCCATGCGGCCAGGACTCCGATCACGGTCGACTCGGTCAAGGTCACCATGGGACTGGCCGGAAACCCGCCGCGCGTGGTCCGCGCGCATGTCGCCGTGCGGCTGGCCGGCTCTGATCCGGACCAGCTTCGCACCATCTTCAACGACACGACCGAAATCTCCACCGTCGCCAATACGATGCGGGCGGCCTTTCCCATCCACTTCGAACAACTCACAGAGGTCCCCTGATGGCCACGATCCGTCTGACTGCCGCGCAGGCCATGGTCCGCTGGCTCTCGGTCCAGATGGCCGAAGATGGCCTGCCCTTCCTCGCCGGCACCTGGGCGATCTTCGGCCACGGCAATGTCGCGGGCCTGGGCGAAGCGCTGCACGAGGCGGGCGACGCCTTCCCCACCTGGCGCGGCCACAACGAACAGACCATGGCCCATGCCGCCATCGCCTATGCCAAGCAGCTGGGCCGCCGCCACGCGATGATGGTCACCTCCTCCATCGGGCCGGGCGCGCTGAACATGGTCACCGCCGCCGGCGTCGCCCATGTCAACCGGCTTCCGGTGCTCTTTGTCCCCGGCGATGTCTTTGCCAACCGCGGCCCCGACCCCGTGCTCCAGCAGGTCGAGGATTTCGGCGACGGCACCATCGGCGCCAATGACTGCTTCCGCCCCGTCAGCCGCTATTTCGACCGCATCACCCGGCCCGAACACCTGCTGACCGCATTGCCCCGCGCCATGCGCGTGATGACCGACCCCGCCGAATGCGGGCCCGTCACGCTCGCCTTCTGCCAGGATGTCCAGGCCGAAGGTTTCGACTGGCCCGAAGCCTTCTTCACCCCCCGCACCTGGCACATCCGCCGCCCCCCGCCCGACCCGGCCGAACTGGCCGCCGTCGCCGCCCTCCTGCGCGGCGCCGAACGCCCCGTCATCGTCGCGGGCGGCGGCGTGCATTATTCCGGCGCGACCGACAGCCTTGCCGCCTTTGCCCGCGCCTTCGGCATCCCCGTGGTCGAAACCCAGGCCGGCAAATCCGCGCTGCCCTGGGATGACCCGCTGAACTTCGGCCCCGTCGGCGTGACCGGCGCCTCCTCGGCCAACGCGGTTGCCGCCGCCGCAGATGTCGTGCTTGGCGTCGGCACGCGGTTCCAGGACTTCACCACCGGCTCCTGGGCGCTCTTCCGCCACGATGCGGCGCTCGTCTCGCTCAACGTCAACGCCTATGACGCGATGAAGCGCGGCGCCGCCCCCCTCTGCGCGGATGCCCGCGCCGGGCTCGACGCGCTTTCCGCCGCGCTGGCAGACCTCCCCCCCCGCGCCCCCGCCGCCGCGCTCAAGGCCGACTGGTTCGCCCTGGTCGACCCGCTCACCGCCCCCCCGCCCGACGGCAACGCGCTGCCCACCGATGCGCAGGTCATCGGCGCCGTCCAGCGCGCCGCCACGCCCGACACCGCCATCATGTGCGCCGCCGGCACCATGCCGGGCGAATTGCACAAGCTCTGGAAGGCGACGCGGCCCATGTCCTACCACATGGAATACGGCTTCTCCTGCATGGGCTATGAAATCGCCGGCGCCATCGGCATGAAGATGGCCGACCCCGCCCGCGACGTGATCTGCATGCTGGGCGACGGCAGCTATCTCATGGCCAACAGCGAACTGGCCACCGCCGCGATGATGGCGATCCCCATCACCCTCGTCATCACCGACAACCGCGGCTTCGGCTGCATCAATCGCCTCCAGCGCGCCACCGGCGGGGCCGAGTTCAACAACCTCCTGAAGGATGCCCGCGGCGCCGGCCCCTCGCGCGTGGACTTTGCCGCCCATGCCGCGGCCCTCGGCGCCACCGCCGTCAAGGCCGCCACCATCGCCGAGCTCGAGGCCGCCCTCGCCCGCCGCCACGGCGCCACAGGCCCCCTCGTCGTCGTCATCGACACCGACCCCTATCCCTCCACCCCGCATGGCGGCCACTGGTGGGATGTCGCCGTCCCCGAGGTCTCCTCCCGGGCCGAGGTGCTGGCCGCCCGCGCCGCCTATGTCGCCGGGCTCGCCCGCCAGAGGCTCTCATGATCCGCTTCGGCACCAATCCCATCGCCTGGGCCAATGACGACGACCAGAGCATCGGCGCCCATATCCCGACCGAGACGATCCTTGACGAGGCCGGCCGCCAGATCGGCTTCGACGGGATCGAGAACGGCCACCGCTGGCCCGCCGACCCCGAAGCCCTGCGCGCCCTGCTCGCCCGCCACGGGCTTGTCTACATCTCGGGCTGGTATTCGATGAACCTGCTTGTCCGCTCGGTCGAAGCCGAGATCGCCGCCGTCCAGGGCGCACTCGCCCGGCTCCGGCACAACGGCTCCACCGTGCTCATCGGGTGCGAGACGTCGAACTCCGTCCAGGGCGACCGCACCACCCCCGTCAACGACCGCCCCCGCCTCTCTCCCGCCCGGATGGCCGACTGGGGACGCAAGGTCGAAGCCTTCGCCGCCTACCTCCAGACCCAGGGCATCCGGCTCGCCTATCACCACCACATGGGCACCGTGGTCGAAAGCCCCGAGGATATCGACGCCTTCATGGCCGCGACCGGCCCCGCCACCCATCTCCTCTTCGATGCGGGACATTGCTACTTTGGCGGCGGCGACCCCGCCGCCGTGCTCGCCGCCCATGTCGGCCGCGTCGCGCATGTCCATGCCAAGAACGTCCGCGCCCCGATCCTCCGCCGCACCCGGGCCGAAGGGCTCTCCTTCCTCGACGCGGTCTTTGCCGGCGCCTTCACCGTCCCCGGCGATCAGGAGGGTGCGATCGACTTCGCCCCCCTCCTGCGCCTCCTCAAGGACGCCCGCTACGACGGCTGGATCGTGATCGAGGCCGAACAGGACCCCGTGGCCCGCAATCCGCTGCTCTACCAGACGCTCGGCCTGGCCACCCTCAGGCGCCTTGCGCGCGAGACCGGGCTTGCCGCAGGATGACGCCACGCGCCCGCGGGGCGCAGGACGCGATCAGAAGGGAGTGACGATGAAGAAGGACTTCTTCGGACTGCGCCATCCGTTCTTCATCCCGCTCTGGCGGCGCATCGCGACCGTGGCGCTGTGCCTGGGCTGGGCGGCCTTCGAATTCACCAGCGGCGGCCCGGCCTGGGGGATGCTCTTCGGCGGCATCGGCCTGATCGCCGCCTGGGGCTTCTTCGTCGGCTTCGACGCCGAGGAAATCCGCGCCCGCGCCGAAGAGGAGGCCAGGACGAAATGACCCCCCTCCTGCGCAAACCCCTCCGCCCCGCGGGGCTCGTCCACGACATCACGCCCGCCGATGCCGGCTGGTCCCATGTCGGCTTCGCGCTCCACCGCCTCGCCCCCGGCGAAACGGCGACCGGCACGACGGATGCGCGCGAGGTCATCCTCGTCCTGGTCGAAGGCAAGGCCCGGGTCACCGCTGCCGGGCAGGACTGGGGCCTGATGGGCGACCGGATGGACGTCTTCGACCGCCGCCCGCCCCATGCGCTCTACCTGCCGCCCGGGCAGGACTGGACCGCGACCGCCACCACCCCCTGCACGCTCGCCGTCTGTTCCGCCCCCGCCCGCGGCGACCACCCCCCCGCCCGCATCGGCCCCGAAGGCATCGCCATGGTCACCCGCGGCAAGGGCACGAACACGCGCTACATCCACCCCATCGCGATGGAGGAGCGCGACGTCGCCGATCAGCTTCTCGTGACCGAGGTCTATACCCCCGCCGGGCATTGGTCCTCCTACCCGCCGCACCGGCATGACGAGGATGACTTCCCCCGCATGACCTATCTGGAAGAGACCTATTACCACCGGCTCAACCCGCCGCAGGGCTATGCCCATCAGCGCGTCTTCACCGAAGACGGCACGCTCGACGAAACCATGACCGTTGCCAACCACGACGTCGTGCTCGTGCCCAAAGGCCACCATCCCTGCGGTGCGCCCTATGGCTATGACCTCTATTATCTCAACGTCATGGCCGGGCCCCTGCGCAAATGGCGCTTCCAGAACCACCCCGACCACGACTGGATCGCCCGCCGCGACGCCTGAAGGCCGATCCCGCCGCTTTCACTCCGCCGTCACCGCCGCCAGCGCCCAGTCGCGGCCCTTGCCGCGCAGGATCGCCTGGTTGATCCAGACCATCGCCAGCGGTTCAAGCAGTCGGGCCCGCGTCAGATCGCCCGCATCCAGCGGCTCGAACCCCAGGTCGATCAGCAGCGCCATCGCCATCTGTTTGGCCTGGGGCTCGTCACCCGCGACGAACTGCACCGGGCGATGGCTCAGATGGTCATTGCGCGCCATGATCTCGGCGCCGACCTGGTTGAGCGTCTTGACCACATGCGCCCCCGGCAGCCAGCCCGCCACGATCTCGCCCCCACTCGTCGTATGCCCGACCATCAGGCCCAGCGCGCCGTTCACCATGCCCAAGGGGTTCATGCAGTCGATCACCACCCGGCCCGACAGGTCACCCAGGGCGCGCACCGCGCCCTCTGCTGCCGACCAGGGCAGGGCGAGGATCACCACCTCGGCCCCCGCTGCCGCCGCGGCCGGGGTCGCGATAGCCGCGCCGGCCGCCTCGGCCGTGGCCCGCACCTCGGGCGCCTCCGGCCGGCGCGCCCCCAGCGTGACGGCATGGCCCTTGCCCTTCAGCCCCCGCGCGATGGCCCCGCCCACGTTCCCCGTCCCGATGATCGCGATCCGCATCTGTTGGGCCCTCCTGCGCGACCGCAACATTCGCCCGCAGGGATAAGCCCTCCCGGCCGGCAGCGGCAAGCGCGCCCCGCTTCGGCCCGCCCGGCCTTGCGTTAACCTTTCGCCGGGGCCAAAACCGCACCGACGCGATACCGACGCAATACCGACGTGATACCGACGTGGCGTTCTGTCGGGACTGGGCGCATTAACCACCGTCCGTTGCGTGCTGGCGCGCAACGGACGGGGCGTTCATGTGACCACATCGGGCGCGGTGCGGCCCGTGATCTCGCGGATGCGCGCGATCTCCCCGGCTGCTGCGATCACCTGTGCCAGCGCCGCCTGCGTCTCGTCCTGCAGCCGCGCCGGGTCCGTCTCCACCCGTTCAAGATAGACCCTGAGCGTCGCCCCCGACGTCCCCGTCCCCGACAGCCGGAACACCGCCCGCGCCCCGCCCTCGAACCGGATGCGCAGCCCCTGGCCCTCCGACCGCGACCCGTCGACCGGATCGTCATAGGAAAAATCGTCCGCATTCTCGACAGTTAGCCCGGCGACCCTGGTGCCGGGCAGGGCGGGCAGCCTGGCCCGCAGGCCGGAATACAGCGCCTCGGCCCGGTCGGTCTCGACATCGTCATAGTCGTGCCGGGAATAGTAGTTGCGCCCGAACCGCGCCCAATGCTCGGCCAGCAGCGTCTTCACGCTCTTGCCCGTGACGGCCAGGATATTGAGCCAGAACAGCACGGCCCAGAGCCCGTCCTTCTCGCGCACATGGTCCGACCCGGTGCCGAAACTCTCCTCGCCGCACAAGGTGACGCGCCCGGCATCCAGAAGGTTGCCAAAGAATTTCCACCCCGTCGGCGTCTCGTGACACGCAATCCCAAGCGCCGCCGCCACCCGATCCACCCCCCCCCCCGTCGGCATCGACCGCGCGACGCCCCGCAGTCCCCCCGCATAGGCGGGCGCCAGCTGCGCATGCGCCGCCAGCAGCGCCAGACTGTCGGAAGGTGAAACGTAGACCCCCCGCCCGAGGATCATGTTGCGGTCGCCGTCGCCATCGGATGCAGCGCCGAAATCGGGGGCTTGCGGCCCCATGAGCAGGTCGAAAAGGTCCTTCGCCCAGGTCGGGTTGGGGTCGGGATGACCCTGGCCGAAATCGGGCAGCGGCACCGCATTGACCACCGACCCGGCCGCAGAACCCAGCCGGTTTTCAAGGATTTCAATGGCATATGGCCCTGTGACCGCATGCATCGCGTCAAAGCGCAGGGTGAATCCGCGGGCGAAGAGGGCGCGGATGGCGCCAAAGTCGAAGAGCCGCTCCATCAGTGCGGCGTAATCGGCCACGGGGTCGATCACCTCGATCCCGGTCCCGCCCAGGCGGGTGAGGCCGAGCGTCCCGAGGTCGATGTCGTCGGTCTCGGCAATCCGGTAGGAGGTGATCGTGCGCGTCGCGGCAAAGATGCGGTCGGTCACGCCCTCGGTCGCGGGGCCGCCGTTCGGCATGTTGTACTTGAGCCCGAAATCCGCATCGGGCCCGCCGGGATTGTGGCTGGCCGACAGGATCAGCCCCCCGTCGGTGCCGCGGCTGCGGATGATGTGCGAGGCGGCGGGCGTCGACAGGATGGCACGGCGTCCGACGATGACCCGCGCCACGCTATTGGCCGCAGCCATGCGCAGGATCACCTGCGCGGCGCGGTCATTGAAGTAACGCCCGTCCCCGCCCAGCACGACCGTCTTGCCCGCCACCCCGCCGATGCCGTCGAAGATCGCCTGAACGTAATTCTCGAGGTAATGCGGCCCCATGAAGACTCGCGTCTTCTTGCGCAGGCCCGAGGTGCCGGGCTTCTGCCCGTCGATGGGGCGGGTCGGAACGGTGGTGATCTGCATGGGTCCTCCGGGGCTCGCTCGCAATCTACTGCCCTCCGGCCCGGAAGCGAAGAGGCCGCGCCGCGCCCGGTCTTGGCGGGGCGGGTCTTGTCAACCCTTCAGGTCTTCAAGGACGAAGGCGGCCACTGAATCGGCCGCCATCAGCACCCGGGCCGGCGTGCGGCGGGGCGTGACGGCGGGACGGGCAGTATCGATGCGGCGCACCCAGACCCGCCCGGGCGGCGGATCGGGCAGGGTGACGCGGGTCAGCGGGCCGGCATTGAAAGCCGCAAAGATGGCGTATTCCAGCGCGGCATATTCCGGTGTCCCCGACGCGCTGCGCAATTCGACCGCCAGAAAGCGCAGCGACCGGTCGGCCCAGTCGGTTTCGGTCATCGGCTGGCCGTCGGCGCGGCGCCAGAACAGATCGGCCTTGCCGTCGATCGCGCGCGACCGGGCATGCAGGAAACGCTTCTGCCGCAGGATCGGGTGGGCACGGCGGAAGGCGACCAGATCCTGCACGAAGGCCAGGAAGGCGGGATCGCTGCCCTGAAGCGCCGGCCCCCAGTCGACCCAGCCGGTCGGGTTGTCCTGGGCATAGGCATTGTTGTTGCCGCCCTGGGAATTGCCAAGCTCGTCGCCGGCCAGCAGAAGCGGCGTGCCCTGCGACAGCATCAGCGTGGCCAGCAGGTTGCGCCGGCGCCGGTCGCGGGCCGCGGTCACGGCGGGGTCGGTCGTGGGACCCTCGATGCCCATATTGTCGGAATGGTTCTCGGGGTGGCCGTCGCGGTTGTCCTCGCCATTGGCGGCATTGTGGCGTGTCTGGTAGGACACGAGGTCCATCAGCGTGAACCCGTCATGGGCGGTGAGGAAATTCACGCTCGAGGTTGCGGGCCGTCCGTCATGGTCGAACTTGAGCGAGGAGCCGGTCACGCGGATGGCCAGTTTTCGCGTCATGTCGGGATCACCCCGCCAGAAGCGGCGGACCTGGTCGCGGTACTTGTCGTTCCATTCCGCGAAAGGCGGCGGAAAGGCGCCCAGCTGGTATCCTCCCGGCCCGACATCCCAGGGCTCGGCCACCAGCTTGACACGGTTGAGCACCGGGTCCTGCCGGATCGCCTGCAGGAAGGGGGCGTTGCGGTCAAAGCCGTGGTCGCGCCGCCCCAGCGTGGTGGCCAGATCGAAGCGGAAGCCGTCGACATGGTATTCGCTGACCCAGTGGCGCAGCGAATCCATCACCATGCGCAGCACCGGGGGGCTTTCGAGGTTGAGCGTGTTTCCCGTGCCGGTATCGTTGATGTAGTAGCGCGCGGTTTCGGCCAGACGGTAGTAGCTGGCATTGTCCAGCCCGCGGAAACTGAGCGTCGGCCCCATCTGGTTGCCTTCGGCGGTGTGGTTGTAGACCACGTCGAGGATGACCTCGATCCCGGCGCGGTGCAGCGCCTTGACCATGGTCTTGAACTCGCGCCGGGGATCGGCGACCGCATAGCGCGGCTCGGGCGCAAAGAAGCCGAGCGGCATGTAGCCCCAGTAGTTCACCAACCCGCGGTCGACAAGGAAGCGGTCGTCGAGAAAGGCCTGCACGGGCAGCAGTTCGACCGCGGTGACGCCCAGCGTCCTGAGATGGGCGATGACCGGCGCTTCGGCCAGGCCAAGATAGGTGCCCGGATGGGCGATGTCGCTGCGGATGGCGGTCAGGCCCTTGACATGCGACTCGTAGAACACCGTGTCCGACATCGGCGTCAGCGGCGGGCGGTCATCCTCCCAGTCGAAACCGTCGTCTCCGGTCACGATCCCGCGGGACATGAAGCGGGCTGAATTGCGGGTGTCGAAGGTCAGGTCGCCATGGCGGGCCGAGGAATCAAAGCCCATGAGCGCATCGTCCCAGTCCGGATGGCCCGAGATCGTGCGGGCATAGGGGTCAAGCAGCAGCTTGTGGGGGTTGAAGCGATGACCTTCGTCGGGCCGGTAGGGGCCATGCGCGCGGTAGCCGTAATGTTGCCCGGGCCGCAGACCGGGGACATAGCCGTGCCAGATGTGCCCTTCGCGTTCGGGCAGGTCGATCAGCAGGTATTCGGTCCCGTCCTCGTCAAAAAGGCAAAGCGTCATGCGCGTGGCATGGCGCGACCAGACGGCGAAATTCACCCCCGCGCCGTCATGCGTCGCGCCAAGGGGCCAGGGCCGGCCCGGAAGGACCCGGAAGCTTGCGGACATGGTCAGGCGGCGGCAGGCAGGAGATCGCGGTAGAGCGCCGCATAGGCGCGCGCCGAGGGAGCCCAGCCGACCGGCTGGCGCATGGCGTTGCGCTGCATCCGGTTCCAGGTTGCACGGTCGGCATGAAGATCGCAAAGCCGGTCAAGCGCGCCGCGCAGCGTGTCCGCCGTGAGGGG
>Ga0315902_10005048_pt1 | contig 18734 bp, 12 predicted proteins | sample LakEriMetagenome_9_FD_203523 | JGI IMG/M metagenome (GOLD analysis project Ga0315902, IMG submission 203523) | Freshwater fungal communities from buoy surface, Lake Erie, Ohio, United States - Buoy 12 MA117 | ecosystem: Environmental > Aquatic > Freshwater > Lake > Lake biofilm | place: USA... | reverse complement strand
GAAAGATTCACAGTAACGTTTGTTGTTACGTTGTCATTGAAAAGGTCGGCAGGGTTATCGAATACAACAACTTGAACAGACGTCAACGGCAAGTATGGCGTTAAGTTGAAATTAGTCTGCTGACAAACACTGCTAAGCACTGTAATGCCGTTTACGATCACATTGGCCTGAGTCCACGTACAAGGTGTATTCATTGTAAAAGTTAAAGAGGCACCAGTAACTGTTCCAGTGGCACATGAAAAGTCATTTACCGAAACAGTGTAGCCAGGGATATCGCCACCCGTTTGTGATGCTGTTGCTGAACAAGTGAGGTTCGATAATGCTACCGGAACCGCTGCATTCAGTGGAACGCTTGGAACACCGGAACATACATTATACACATTCTGGTTTAGAACTGGAGCGGGAGGAATTACGACATCCACAGTGACCAACACACTGCTGGAGTTTGACCAGCAGCCTGAGGCCGTTTCAAACGCAGAAACGTGGTATGTTCCCGTTGCAGTTGCCGCAAATGGAGCTGTTGCAGGATTCGCTGTTGAAGTACCATTAGCGGTTGTGCCCTGCCAGTAATACTCCGTTCCAGCTGGGGCCGCATCAACAGAAAGTGTGGTTCCGGTGGGCGCACACGATGGGTTTACCGCTGCAACTGGAGCCGGTGGGGTTGGTGCAGTTGGAAAATCAGAAACAGTGTAAGAGCTTGAATTTGTTGACCAAACCGAGGTGACCGTATTGAGTGCTCTGAGGTAATACGTCCCGTTAGAAAGCACTGTGTATGGTCCTGTGTAAGGGTTGGTAGTACTTGTACCAGTAGCAGAAGTTTGCCAATACCATGTAACGCCAACATTTGGAGTCCCAACAACATCCAATTGAGTGCCTGCTATACAACTAGTAGTTGGTGCAATCTGGAATGGAGTAGGGGGTGTGGCTGGTGGAGGTGTCCATGTATATGTTTGACCTACAACAGGGAATACGGTAGGAGAAAGGGACATGTTTGCTGCATTGGTTGCACCTGCTGTGGAGGCCGCCCAGTCAGAAGTTGTTGTCCTAACATTGAAATCAGCATTGGTGGCTCCGGTGATACCGCAATCGTAATCCGAATTTAACGCGGCTGTTGTCATTGTGCCGTAAATGAACTGCACTACATCGATAGTTTCGTATATACGGATCTGGAAATTGAAATTTTGTCCGGTTGCGTTCCATCTTCTGTAGTCTTTCCACTGGATTACACACACGCGATTAGGAGCAGTACCAATTGTTTCTAGGCGAACTTCACCAGCAGCATTTCCTTGCAAATCTCTGCCAAGAGGAGCCAGACAAGGATGATGAGTTCCTGTTGTACTCAACGGGGTGTATGTTCCTGTGGAGACTGTCGTTCCAAAGCTCGCCCATCCATTTGTATTTACTTTAATGGTTGTGTAGGCTGCTCCGTTGTAATTGAACGTGAAACCAATCGCTGTGGAGGGTGATAAGGCATCATCAGCCGCTCCGGAGTGCAGCACCGTTCCTCCTGTAATTGGAGTGTAAGTGCCAGCTGTTTGGTTGAAGCTATACCCACTCACCTGAGCCATCACGCTATTCAAAGCAGACACGATCAGGAAGCAGAAAAGGGCAATGCTTCGCCATTTACTGTAAAAATTCCTCATAATCTAAATATTAAGTTCATATTAACGAAGACAAAAGTAAGGTTAACTTACAGAAATAAAAAACAAATGAGTTGTTATTTGATTCTGTCTTCGTAAAAATTGACAGAAACATAGATTTCGATCATTAAATCCAACATTCTACCCAATATTTGTCACTTTTAATTTACTTTCGTTCTTCCATATTGAAATCTATGAATTCGTCATTGAAAGGAAAGAGCGCACTGGTTTGTGGCAGCTCACAAGGTATCGGGAAAGCAACCGCCATGGAGCTCGCGGCCATGGGTGCAAACGTGGTTCTGTTGGCCAGAAATCAGAAAGCGCTGGAATCTGCATTCAGCGATTTGCCTGTGGATGGCGCGCAAAAACATGGTTTTCTGGTAGCGGACTTTTCTAAACCCGAACAGCTCAGGACGGTTATCAAAGAGTATGTCGGTGCGGGCAATATTATCAACATTCTGGTGAACAATTCCGGTGGACCCAAAGGTGGTGCCATTAAAGATGCCTCATCGGAGGAATTCCTCCTTGCGTTCAATCAACACCTGATCTGCAATCACATTCTCGCGCAGGCGACTTATCCTGGTATGATCGAAAGTGGATACGGCCGAATAATCAACGTGATCTCGACGAGTGTCAAACAACCCCTCCCTAACCTGGGTGTTTCCAACACGATTCGTGGAGCCGTTGCCAACTGGAGCAAGACATTAGCGAATGAATTGGGTGCTTATGGTATTACGGTGAACAATGTACTTCCCGGTGCTACAAATACATCTCGTCTCCAGGGACTTGCTAAGGTGAAGTCGGAGATGACCGGTGAAAGTGTTGAGGAGATTCTCACGGAAATGGCCTCTGAAACACCAATGAAACGGATTGCTCAGCCAGAGGAAATCGCAGCTGCCATCGCATTCCTTGCTTCTCCTGCTGCTGCCTACATAAACGGCATCAATGTTCCGGTTGACGGGGGAAGAACGAAATCGCTGTAAAGTTTCAATTTTGCTTGCCCTGACTTTCAGCGGATCACATTTACGTGACCGTAGATGGTCTGCTCAAGACCGAAGAGCGTAACATAAGTAATCTTCCAAGTGTACACGCCATCCTGAACAGCCACTCCATCGAATGTTCCGTTCCATGCGAAATCCATCTCTTCGGAAGTAAAGACGGTCTCTCCCCAGCGGTTAAAGATCATAACAGAAGCCGATGTGATACCAAAAAAGCTGGCTGAGAAATAATTGTTTCGCCGCAGACCATCTGGAGTGAATGCGTTCGGCACATATACGTAGTAGGCAGGTTTGATCGTTATCGGTTGACTGATCGTATCGGTGCACCCCTTCTCATCGGTAGCAACTAGTGTCACAATATAATCACCCGGCTCCTCGTAAATGTTGGTGGGGTGCACATTGTTAGAAGCATTACCATCACCAAATGTCCACTCATAGGTGATCGCATTCTCGGATGCATTGCCAAATTGAATCGGTAGATCATCGAACAATACGGTACTCAGTACGTAGAAGTTGGCCGTTGGAGCAACTACGGTTACGGTGCTTGTGGCTTCAACCGTAAAGGTTTGGCATTCATCGGATACACTGACCAAATAGCTCGTTGTGGCGTTCGGGCTCACCCAGACTGAGGGCGTATTCATTCCGAGTTGAGGCCAATCATAATAATACTGACCGTAACCACCTGTTGCAACGACACTCAACTGCACACTATCACCCGGACAGATCTCAAGATCCGGTGTTATGCTCAATAACAAGGGAGGACTGGTGATCGTGTAAAGTATTTGAGCACTTTGCTGATTTCCACATGCATCCGTCACCAGTATGGTATAGCTAGTAGTTTGACTTGGCGCCACACTTTGCTGGCTCGATATCCCCAGATCTTGGCCGCCGGAAACACTCCACTGATAAGTATAATTGCCCGCTCCGCCGATGGCTGAAACAGATAGCATTTGAGGAATGTATGGACAGATCTCTGTGACATTTCCAGAAGTGGTGAGTGTCAGCGGCTGATAGACCGGCACATTGATGGTTGTTGTTGCCGTGGCGGTCTGCCCGAGACAATTGTCTGAGACGCTAACGGAATAAGATTGTGTTGATGTTGGATTCACCGTAATGAAGGACGTATTTTCACCGGTGCTCCAGAGATACGTGTAAGGTGCGCCGCCGCCCTGCGGGATGGCTGTTAAAGTCACTTCATCACCCGGACATTGAATACCGGGATTCTGAATAGATACCGAAACAGGCAAAATATCTTGGATATCCAGAGTAATGATCACAGGCGTTTGATTACCACATGGGTCTGTAAGCAGGAATTCGAGTGTAATGGTTTCCACTCCTTCGGTAAATGCATCTGCAAATGCGTCGAGCGAGAATTGAATGTTTGTTTGTCCCGGGTTGAATGTGACCGATGACGGAATATCGGAAAAATCAACACCCTCAGTTGCAGTTCCTGTCACATTTATTGGGATAGTGAGTGCTGTGGAGAGACTATTGTTCCCGCGCTCCAGAAAAATGGTCGCTCCTGCGCATCCCTCCGACATCAGGTTCGGGTCCAAGGGATTCTCCGGATCTACCTCGAAACTGATATCCACAGGTGTTTTAGAGCTGAGACTATTGGCCTGAAGGAAAATCCCGGAATCGTAGAAACCGTCACCAACATCGGCAATCGAGAGGATCAGATGATAAGTCTGACCACACTGAACTTTCGCAACAGCCTCAAGCACTTTTGTGAATCCGTCATATTGAATAAAAACTGGAGATCCATTCTGTGGAGCAGAGTTACCGTCACCATTGTTGATGAAATAAGCTGAGTTGGTTATCGCGTTTACATTATTTATCGAGACAATGCCTCCTCCACCCGGAAGTTGGGCAATGTTCTGTAGACCGGATATTCCCGGACCAGATATGAAAAATCCAAAAATGTCGTTGAATCCAGTATTGTTGGGTGGAGCAAATTCAGGATACTCCTCTGAACCGAAGACATACTTGAACCGAACGGTATCGGAATAAGGTACGAAATCGAATTCAAGTGTAGTGGCATTGAAGGTGGTGGCTCCGCCGATCTGAGCTGATAGTAGTCCTGATCCCGGTGTTCCGTTATCTATACCTGAATTGGCAAGATTGTTTGGTCCGTGTGGACCACTACCATTGTTAACAACAGTTCCGGTTGTCATGACAATACCGGATTCAATACCAAGGTTTGTAGCGGAGCCATCAAAAAAACCAATAGCCCCCGGATTTCCATTGTAGAGGATATTGGATACGGTTACTCCCGGTCCAAGTAGCACATTCTGCACGAGTGAGTTCGGTGATTGCGCCGTATTGGTGATAAGCTGAGCCAACCCCGCAATCGGAATTAACACAATCAATATGACAAAAGCCCTGAACATCCTCTATCTACAAGACGTAAATATAACAGCTGAAGTTGTGTTTTGGTTGCTCAAAGACCAACCCAAATTTGTAAATTAGGGTATTTTAACGATTTGATCGCAGAATATTTGCGTGTGCTTGTAATTTTCTCCAGTTTTGCTGTCATTGAAATGGCTCTCTAAAATACGGCATTATTTCACCCAAAAGGTCAAGTATACAGCTTCAGATCCAACCAGCTTTGGTGTTCACTGGACGTTTCGCGCCAAACGGATTCAGCTGTTGTCATTGCTGCTCATCCTGTTGCTATTGATAATGGGGCTCTCTGGTTTACTGATCCTTAAAGGCCCGCTCTCATTCTACTTTACGCGAAACGATATAACGATCGAACGGCAGCGATTGGAGGAACAAAATCTGAAAATACGCCAGTTGAATACACGTCTGTCAGCTCAGGATAAGTACCTGCAGACACTGAAAACGATCTTAAATGGTCAGGTCATTAAAGATGCAGCTGATGCGACAGTACCGGAAGCATTCGGCGCCATAGATGATCTTGAAACGGAAGAAACTGCGACCGAAAAAGAGTTGTCGGCTAAAGTCCGTAGTGATCTTCGGACGGGAAAAGTGCGTAAGCGTGACAACTCTGTACCATTTTTTGCATCCCCTGTAAAGGGCACGATCAGTCAGCGGTTTACGGGACTTGATCACGCCGGGGTAGACATTGTCACCGTAAAAGGCCGCACGGTCCTTTCTTGTTTGGCAGGAACAGTCATTTATTCAGGATACACACAAAAAGACGGTTACATCCTTGTTATTGAGCATGCCAACAGTTACATTTCGATCTATAAGCACAATAAAGCGGTACTGAAGAGGTCGGGTCAAAAAGTGCAGATGAACGATCCCATCGCCATAGTAGGAAATACGGGTGAGAACTCCAGTGGACCGCATCTTCATTTTGAATTGTGGCACAATCAGATCGCACTTGATCCGGAGAAGTATATTGATTTTGGGAATTAGTCACGGATTCCCTGCAGCGAGCAGAGATTATAATATACGCCTTCGGCTGCCAGAAGCGCTTTGTGCGTTCCCTTCTCTATTATTCTTCCTTCTGAAAGAACGATGATCTGATCAGCATTCCTTACCGTACTCAATCGGTGAGCGATGATCAAGGCGGTTCGGTCTGTCATGACTTTTTCAAGGGCCTCTTGCACAAGCTTTTCAGATTCGGTGTCCAATGCAGATGTAGCTTCATCCAGAATGAGGATCTCAGGGTCTTTTAAAACTGCCCGTGCAATGCTGATGCGTTGTTTTTGGCCTCCGGAGAGTTTGTTGCCGCGCTCCCCAACATTCGTGTCGTAGCCTTTTTCCATACGGATAATGAAGTCATGCGCATTGGCCACTTTTGCTGCTGCGATGATCGCTTCCTCTTTGGCTTCAGGCATACCAAACGCGATATTTTCTCTAATTGAACAGTTGAATAGTACTGATTCCTGAGATACGATCCCGATGCGGTCCCTTAGGTTGCTGAGCGCAACAGAAGTGATGGGTATTTCGTCGAAACAGATCCTCCCTTCAGTGGCGTCATAGAAGCGTGGAAGGAGGTCTGCCAAGGTCGATTTCCCACTACCCGACTCACCAACCAGGGCGATCTTCTTCCCTTTTTTCAGCTCCAGTGAGATATCGCGCAAGACAAATTGATCTCCGTATTTAAAAGACACGTGTTCATATCGGATCGCCTCGCTGAGCTTTTCTAGCTTCACGGGTTGTTTTTGCTCAAGGATCTTTTCGTCGGCATGGAGAATCTCATTGATCCTGTCCTGAGAAGCACGTGCTTTGTTCAGGTTAGCCAGGCTGGTGGATATTCCTTGTATCGGTCGCAGCAGTTGACTGAAAACAACGATAAAGGTCAAGAATTTTTCCCCTGTCAAGGTGCTGTCATTGCGCACATCCAATATCATTGAACCTCCGAACCAAAGAAGAGCCAGCATGACACCTGCGCCAAGAGTTTCGTTCAACACGGGCGAAAGATCCCTTTTACGGAAAGCCTTGGTAATGAGTTGCTGATGGTGCAGGTTGATCTTTCGGAAAGTGGAAAGTACCTGATCGGTGGCGTTGAATGATTTAATTACCCTGATACCTCCGATACTTTCTTCGATGGTGGAGAATAGCACACCCATTTGTTCCTGGCCTTTTTTTGCTGTGCGTTTCAGGCTTTTTCCAATCCTGGAAATAACGAATGCCGAAACGGGCAGTAGAATGAGTGAGGCGAGTGTGAGCTGTGGACTCAGATAGATCAGCGTGGCTACGTTGATTAGAATAGCGATTGGTTCCCGGAAGATGAGCTCGAGGACGCTCACTACGGCAATTTCGATCTCACCGACATCACTGTTCATGCGCGACATAAGATCACCTTTCCGTTCATTGGTAAAAAATGACAGTGGCATTCTCAATGATTTCTCAAAAAGCTTTGCCCTGAGATCTCTTACGACCGCCATGCGCAACTCAGACTGGTGCCATATCGCTCCGTACCTGAATAGATTTTTCAAAAGAAAAGCAATAAAGACAGTAATGCACACGAAAAGCAGCGCCGATTTGGGATCATTCATCACCAGACGTTGCATGTAATAATCGTAATATTCAGGGATGTACCCGAGAAGTCCGCCAAGACTGCCATCCCATTGGGGTGTAACAGGTATGTTGTTGGCTGATTCCGGCCGAAATATCAGTTGGAGAACTGGAATGAACAGGACGATGGAAACTAGATTGAAGACAACGAACAGAAAGTTGCACAGGATTACGAGAATCGCTCTCCATTTATAGTTAAACGTGTATCTGTAGATCTCCAGAATTCCTTTCATGTCCTACAAATATACGAAGATATGATTGGGACGATTTGAATTTGCATAGCGATAAAAAATCTGTTCTGTTGAACGTGTATCGCTTCAGCCACAGTATCTTTACAGCATGAGTTCGATCAGACAGCAAAGAATTGAAAAAGTCATCAGGGAGGAACTTTCCTTGTTCTTTCAGCGAAATTCGCGGGAGATCTGCTTGGGAAGTATGGTGAGTGTAACACAGGTGAGGGTAACCTCCGACCTCTCCCTGGCACGATGTTATATTAGTGTTTTCGCCGGAGCAAAACCGCAGGAGGTGCTTGAAAACATCAATCTATTTACCGGAAGGATTCGAGGGGAGGTGGGAAAAAGCTTGAAAAACATGCGAAAGATCCCTGATTTAGCCTTCTTTATAGATGATTCCATGGAATATGCTGCGAAGATCGATGAACTGCTGAAAAAGAAGTAAAGATCAACTTCTCCTTCTACATAGCGCGCCGATATCTCTCGAACCGACGAAGAAAGAATGTCATTAATCGGATCACGACCATCTCCGTAGTAGGCATTTCGGTCATCACCGCTGCATTGGTGATCTTACTTTCTGCATTCAACGGAATAGAGAAAATGATCGAAAAGCTTTATTCGGATTTTGACCCTGATATTGTTGTGCGATCTGCTCAAGGCAAGACATTCGATCAAGGTTTGGTTGATCTGGAGCAGTTGAAAGCTATTGAAGGAGTAGAGAACCTGTCAAGAGCGACGGAAGAGATCGTAGTGATCAAGCACGAAAAGAAGTGGGTCAATGCCACCATGGCCGGTGTGGATGCTTCCTTTTTGAAGATCTCCCGAATGAAAAATCATATGGTCGACGGTAAACCTATTCTTGCCAGTAAAGGGTCCGATCTCGCATTGATCGGTGCCTCATTGCTGGACAAGCTGGGCGGTTTTATTCCGGAGAGGTCCGGCTATGAAACCGTACAGATCTACGCGCCCAGAAGAGATGCAAAAGTCAGTTTAGGAGGCAACCCATTCAAAATTCGCATGATCAATGTAGCGGGAAGGATCAATTTCAACCGAGAGGTCAATGCAGAGCGCATCGTTGTGCCGTTGGAATTTTCGCGTGAAATGCTGAATTACGGAGAGGACATCTCTGGTGTTTATGTAGATGTGAATGATAAATATGCGAACGATCAGGTAAAAGAGGCTATTCAAACTAAACTGGGCGATGATTTCAGGGTGATCACTAATTACGAAAAAAACGAGCTCATCTACAAAACGAGTCGCACTGAGAAGATCATGGTGATCGTGATCCTTGTTTTCATATTCATCCTCGCGGCATTTAACCTCGTTGCATCATTGACGATGCTATTTGTAGAGAAGAAAGACAATTTGCTCACGCTGTCGGCGATGGGAGCCCGGCAAAAAGATATTTTCAGGATCTTCTTCTTCGAAGGCTTGCTCATATCAGGGAAGGGGATCGTTTACGGGTTGATTTTGGGTTATGGAATCTGCATCTTACAGCTAAAAGCATCTTTACTGACCATGCCCAATTCGGGAGGAGAATCCTTTCCGATCCAGTTGAGTTTCCTGGATGGCCTGATGATCATCGGTCTTGTATCTGTTTTGAGTTTTGTGTTTTCCTATTTTCCAGTGAAAATACTCATGAACAAGTTCAATAGCCGGGCATTCTGATCAGATTAATGTCTCTTACCCAATGCTGTGGAAAGGTGAAAAAAATCTCTTGTTTCGTCATATCAAATGAATTTATTGCTGTATCTTTGCGCCCGAAAAATGGTCGTTCACCGACTGTTGTTGCAGTAATTAATTCGTAAAAAAGACGTTGAAATGTCGGAAATCAAAGGAAGTATTTCGCAGGTAATTGGTCCTGTTGTTGACGTTAGCTTCGAGAAAGGAGTTGCGCTCCCAAACATCTATGATGCACTTGAGGTAAGAAAAGCGGATGGAACGCGTGTTGTTCTTGAAGTTCAGTCTCACGTTGGAGAGAATTCTGTTCGTGCGATCTCCATGGACTCCACAGACGGTTTCAGAAGAGGCCTTGAAGTGGTCTCTACGGGAGCTGCGATCAAAATGCCTACCGGTGAACAGATCCGCGGCCGCTTGTTTAATGTAGTGGGCGAGGCAATTGATGGGATTAATGTGGTTGATTCCTCTAATGGACTTTCTATTCACCGTGAAGCTCCCCGTTTCGAGGATCTCTCTACAGCTACCGAAGTACTATTCACTGGAATCAAGGTGATTGACCTCATCGAGCCGTATGCCAAGGGAGGTAAGATCGGTCTATTTGGTGGTGCCGGTGTAGGTAAGACAGTATTGATTCAGGAATTGATAAACAACATCGCTAAAGGACATGGTGGATTATCTGTTTTTGCCGGCGTAGGTGAGCGCACTCGTGAAGGGAATGACCTTCTTCGCGAAATGCTTGAATCAGGCATCATTAAATACGGAAACGATTTCATGCACTCTATGGAAGAGGGCGGTTGGGATCTGACAAAAGTGGATCTTAACGAATTGAAAGACTCAAAAGCGACGTTTGTGTTCGGTCAGATGAACGAACCGCCGGGAGCACGTGCTCGCGTTGCACTTTCAGGTCTTACGTTAGCAGAATATTACCGCGATGGAGAAGGAGACGGTAAAGGACGTGATATCCTTTTCTTTGTCGACAATATCTTCCGTTTCACTCAGGCAGGTTCCGAGGTTTCAGCGCTTCTGGGACGTATGCCGTCGGCGGTTGGATACCAGCCTACACTTGCCACCGAAATGGGTGCGATGCAGGAACGTATCACCTCCACCAAGAACGGTTCGATCACTTCGGTACAAGCAGTATATGTACCTGCGGATGACTTAACAGACCCGGCTCCGGCGAACACCTTTGCTCACCTTGATGCCACAACGGTACTTTCCCGAAAGATCGCTGAGCTCGGTATCTATCCTGCGGTTGATCCACTGGATTCTACCTCAAGGATCCTTACACCCGAGATCGTTGGAGAAGAACATTACAACTGTGCTCAGCGTGTAAAGATCACGCTTCAGCGTTACAAGGAGCTTCAGGACATCATCGCTATCCTTGGTATGGACGAACTTTCTGAAGAGGATAAACTTGTTGTACACCGTGCCCGTCGTGTTCAGCGTTTCCTTTCTCAGCCGTTCCACGTGGCTGAGCAGTTTACGGGTATCCCCGGAGTACTTGTAGATATTCAGGATACGATTCGTGGGTTCAATGATATCCTTGATGGAAAATATGATCAGTATCCTGAAGCGGCATTTAACCTCAAAGGAAGTATTCAGGATGTGATCGAGGCAGGAGAAAAAATGTTGTCAGAGGCAAACGTTTAATTCGTAGAGGAATATGTATCTTGAAATAATCACACCTGAGAACAAGATCTTCAGTGGAGATGTAGAAGCTGTGCAGCTTCCGGGTCTCGATGGGTCTTTTCAGGTCCTCAAAGGCCACGCTCCGATCATTTCTGCGCTTCAGAGTGGAAAAGTAAAGGTAGATCTTTCCAAACCCTTCGAATCAGAGGAGAAAACGAGTAAATTGATCGAAACCGACGGATCAAATGCAAAGGTCATCAGAGTGGCGATCAATGGGGGCGTGGTAGAAATGTTGAATGACAAGGTAATTGTCTTGGCAGATTGAGATTTAATCGAAATAACAACGAGGGACCTGGGATTCAGGTCCCTTTTTTGTTAAGCAATGTTAAGCCTTTGATTTTTATTCTGTGCTGTATACATTTCTTTGCTTAATTTCGTTACTCATTTCATGGATTACCTTTCTAAAATAGATCTGAATAAAACTCCGGAGCATGTTGCCATCATCATGGACGGTAACGGTCGTTGGGCTAAAAAACAAGGCCAGGATCGGCTCTTTGGTCATAATTTGGGCGTGGAATCGGTGCGTGAGGTGCTGAAAGCCGCCAAGGAGCTGCGAGTGAAATACCTTACGCTCTATGCTTTTTCAACAGAGAACTGGAACAGACCAAAATCAGAGGTCGAAGGATTGATGGATTTGTTGGTCCGATCGATATCAGCTGAGCTGGGAGAACTGATGGCCAGTAACGTCAGGCTTTTAGCCATTGGTGATGTTCAAGGGTTGCCCGCTGCCTGTCGGGAGGAGCTCTTCAGTGCCATGCAGCGAACTGCTTCGAATGATGGAATCTCACTTATTCTGGCGCTAAATTACAGCGCACGTTGGGAGCTGACAAATGCGATCCGAAAGATCGCTAGTGATACAAAGAGCGGTAAGATCGTTCCGGATAGGATCAGTGAAGAACTCGTTACGGGCTATTTGACAACTGCCGGTATCCCTGACCCGGAGCTATTGATCAGAACGAGCGGTGAATGCAGGGTCAGTAATTTTTTGCTCTGGCAGATCGCGTACACAGAATTCCACTTCACGGAAGTACTCTGGCCGGATTTCAAACGTGAGGATCTGTTCAAAGCTGTTTTGGACTATCAATCCAGAGAACGTCGGTTCGGAATGGTTTCCGAACAGTTAATCTAATTCATATGCTGAGAAAACTCCTACCGATCCTACTTTTATTCTTTTGTTCCGGCTTAGTCGCTCAGCAGCAGGTTGGTGAACTGGAATTGGACTACAAAAACCCAAAGGAGTATGAGGTAGGTCCGATCCGTGTTACCGGTGCAGATAACTATGACCATCAGGCCATCAAGCTTATTGCCGGGTTGAGACAGGGCCAGAAAATAATGATTCCGGGCGAATCCATATCGAAAGCAATAAAGAACCTGTGGGCAGAAGGTATATTCTCTGATGTGGAAATAGCCGCCGAAAAAGAGGTAGCGGGTGTGATCTATCTCGTCATAAAGGTAACCCCGAGACCAAAATTGTCGAGATTCCGGTTTACCGGTGTAACGCGTCGTGATGCAGACAAGATCCGAGAGGAGATTTCACTCTACTCAGGTAAAACAATAACCGAAAACTTAGTTTTTCAGACAGAAAGCAAGATCAAAGGATACTACCGCGAGAAAGGCTTTTACGCTATTCAGGTGGATATAAAGCGCGAGCGTGACAGCCTGATCAATGATTCTGAACTATTTGTTATTGATGTGAAGACCGGACAAAAGATCGGGATCAAGAAGATCAATATTGAAGGAAATTCAGAGGTCAAAGACTGGAAGCTCAAAATGGCAATGAAGGACACCAAGCAAAAGGCCCCGTGGCGCATTTTTAAACGATCGAAATTCACAGAATCCTCCTATGAAAAGGATAAGCTGGCCATGCTCTCCAAATTCAATGCTGTAGGTTTGCGTGACGCGAGTATTTCATTCGATACGGTATATCCTCTTGATGGGAAGAATCTCATGATCGATATTCGCATTGATGAAGGTAAGAAATACTATTTTGGCGATATCGAATGGATCGGCAATGCAAAGTTCAGATCGTCTTATCTGGATACGGTGCTTGGGATCAAGAAAGGTGATATTTACAACAAAGAGCTCCTCGATAAAAGGCTATTCATGAGTCAGGATGGCCGGGATATTTCCTCGTTGTACATGGATCGTGGTTATCTCTTCTTTCAGGTTATTCCTGTCGAGACCAATGTCACCGATAATCACATTAACTACCAGATGCGGATTGTAGAAGGGAAAGAGGCGAGAGTTAAGGATATCATTATCCGTGGAAACACCAAAACCAATGACTATGTCATCCGCAGAGAGATCAGAACCAAACCGGGAGATCTTTTCAACCGGAACGATATCATCCGAACTCAGCGTGAATTAGCACAGCTCGGTTATTTCAATGAACAGGCTTTCCAGGTCAACCCGATGCCTAATCCGGAGGACGGAACAGTCGATATTGAATATGTGGTGGAGGAAAAATCATCTGATCAGATCGAACTTTCGGGAGGATATGGTGGAGCGGGACTACCCGGACAGCAGGGTGGAAGATTGATTGGAACACTGGGACTCACGTTTAACAATTTCTCGACCCGAAATTTCTTTAAAAAAGGAGCCTGGACACCTTTGCCGGGTGGAGATGGACAGCGTCTTTCGATTCGCGCGCAGACGAACGGTCGGTTCTATCAGGGATATAATTTCTCGTTTACGGAGCCTTGGATGGGGGGAAAGAAGCCCAACTCACTAACCTACTGGGTGAATCATACAGCGCTTGGGAATGGTTTCCTTCCTTCCAATGATCAGTACTTCGGGATTTCCATTACGGGAACGGGAGTTGGGCTTGGCAGAAGAAAAAAATGGCCGGATGATTATTTCACGGCCTATTATGAGCTGAGTTATCAGTATTACGACGTGACCAACGATCAGCGTTTTGGTATATTCAACAATGGTTACGCCAATGATATTGCGCTAAAATATGTTTTGCAGCGTTCTTCCGTGAACCAGCCGATCTATCCACAGTCCGGGCATAATCTCAGTTTCACTTTCAAGTCATCCATACCTTATTCACTTTTCGATAATGTGGACGATTACAGCACCTTCACTCCCCAGGAGCGCTACAAATACCTTGAATATTACAAAGTTAAATTGACAGGAGAATTCTTTGTACCATTGACAGCAGATAAGAAGCTCGTCCTGATGCCTCGTTTCGGGTTCTCCTTCCTTGGATCCTATTCGGAAAGTAAAGGAGTTACACCTTTTGAAAGGTTTTCGATGGGTGGAAGTGGTCTGACCGGTGTGAACATGATCGGTGGGCGCGAAATGATCGCACTGAGGGGTTACGAGGACAATACCATCTCATCTGAATCAGGCGATCCGCTCATTGCAAAATATACGCTTGAACTCCGTTATCCGATCTCATTGAATCCTTCTGCAACTTTCTACACCTTGCTGTTTGCAGAGGCCGGCAATACTTTTCCAACTTTCAAGGATTTCAATCCATTGAATGTCAAACGTGCAGCAGGAGTCGGAATCCGTGTATTCTTACCAATGTTCGGTATGCTCGGACTTGACTACGGTTTTGGTTTCGATAAATTAGACCCTTGGTCGAGGGGTTATGGTGGTCCCTCAGATTCAGATATCAACAACAAGGGTTATTATGGTAAGCTGACCTTTACGATCGGTATGAATTTGGGTGAACTCTGATTCCGTTCACAATAAAATGTTTAATTTCGCCGTTCCGCACGAGTGACGATTGTCAGCTGACCAAAAACAAAGTGCATGAAAAAAACCTTGTTCCTCTTATTCCTGATCTTTGGCACATACTTTGCCAATGGACAGAAGTATGCATACATCGATTCCGATTACATTCTGGCAAGCGTGCCTGAATACCGGGAAGCGAAAGAGAAGCTTGACAAGCTGGCTGATCGATGGACAGAAGAGATCGAAGAGCGTTATACTGTGTTGAAGCAAAAGAAAGACAATTTCGCGAAGGAAGAGGTTCTTTTGCCTGCTGAGGAAAAACAGAAACGCAAAGAAGAGATCGAAAAGCTGGAGACAGAAGCTATGCAAATGCAAAAACTTCGTTTCGGTGTGAGTGGAGATTATTTCCAAAAGCGGCAGGAGTTGATAAAGCCGATACAGGATAAGATCTATGACGCCATGCAAAAGGTAGCCTCCAAAAGGAACTATTCTTTTGTTTTCGACAAAGCGAATCAGAGTAATCTGGTGTATGCGGACAGTAAGTTCGATATCAGTGATGAGGTTTTGAAAGAAATGGGTATCACCGGTAAGTAATAACAGTAAATTAATAAATGTACAAATGAAAAAGTTGATTTTGGCCTTGTTGGTTGTAGTAAGTGCTGGTGCTGCCCTGGCACAATCGAAAGTGGGCCACGTTAATTCACAGAAGTTACTAGACACCTTGCCTTCGAGGAAGGATGCTATTGAGAAACTGAAACAGTTCGAGAACGATGGCATGAAAGAACTACAGGAAATGCAGAAAGATCTTGAGGCTGCATACATGAAGTATGAGCAAGCTGCTCCGGGAATGTCTCCTGTGATCCAGAAGATCGAACAGGAAAAGATCATGAAAAAGGAACAGTCGCTTCAGGAAAGACAACAATCGCTTCAGCAGGAAATGCAGCTGTATAGCCAGGACCTGAACAAACCGATCCTTGACCGAGTTCAAAAAGCCGTTGAGATCGTGGCGGACCGTAAAAAACTGAATTATGTGATCGATGAGTCTGTAACCCTTTATTTCAAAGGTGGAACGAATATTACAGATGAGGTGGTCATTGAGCTGCTGCGCCTCGATGCGGAAGCAGCGAAAAAATAATCGGAGTTGATCTCTGTGAAAGGCACTCGTTGAGAGTGCCTTTTTTTGTTAGTTTTGATCCATGGGACCAATCGGTGTTTTTGATTCTGGATACGGTGGTTTGACGATCCTTTCTGAGATCAGAAAGAATTTGCCGCAGTATGATTATCTGTATTTGGGAGACAATGCACGGGCACCCTATGGAACGCGATCGTATGATGTTGTTTATGAGTATACGTTACAAGCGGTCAGAGAGCTATTCGATCGCGGTTGCCATTTAGTCATACTCGCTTGTAACACCGCTAGCGCAAAAGCGCTCCGTACTATCCAGCAAAATGACCTTCCCAGAATGGCACCTGATAAGCGTGTGCTTGGCGTGATACGTCCGAGTACGGAGATTCTTGGTGAACTTACAGCTACCGGGCATGTAGGTGTCCTTGCTACAGAAGGTACCGTGCGTTCTGAATCGTACGTCATTGAATTGCATAAATTCTCACCAGATACGGTTGTTAACCAACATGCTTGTCCGATGTGGGTTCCACTGATCGAGAACAACAGGCATTTTTCGGAAGCCGGAAAGCTTTTTATCCGCGAGGATGCCGAGACATTGCTGAAAACAGATCCACTTATCGATGTCATCCTTCTGGGATGCACGCATTATCCCATCCTACAATCCTATCTGGAGCAGATCATTCCGCCGCAGATCAAGATCGTTTCCCAGGGAGCTATTGTTGCGCGCAGTCTGGAAGATTACCTCCAAAGACATCCCGAACTTGATGTTCATTGTTCGAAGAATGGAAAAATCGACTTTCTCACCTCAGAAAACAGTCTTGCTTTCGATACGAAGGCTTCGGCATTTATTGGAGCTCCGGTGAAATCCTCGCATGTAACTTTGAAGCACAAGATTTAATTCCGGCTTTAGTATCGTAATCAGTTCCTCTCAGTTACCACATTAACTTTTCGATAAGTTTACATGAAAAGTTTGTCTTGTTTGGCACAATTAAGTATCTTTCCATGTTTAAAATATGTGATGATCATCAGGATATTTTTTTCGTTCTTAGCCATTGTCCAGTTGGGTTCTTTGCGTGCTCAAACACTCATCATGAATGAGGTCTCACAAGGTGTAACGGGAAACATGGAATACGTTGAATTTGTGGTTGTTGATAACACCGTCAGCTATGATTGTTCGGCATCGACTCCTCCTTCTATTGACATCCGAGGATGGATTTTTGACGATAACAGCGGATATCATGGCCCATCAGGTATAGCCGCAGGGGCGATCCGTTTTTCATTTAATTCACTCTGGTCTGCTGTCCCATTAGGCACCATTATCCTAATATATAATAATACCGCACCTGATCCGAGTATACCACCAGTGGATATTTCCCTAAACGATGGTAATTGCCGTATTTCTGCTCCTATTTCGAATACCACCCTTTTTGAAAGCAATTCAACAACTCCCGGTGCAATGGCTTGTTCTTATCCACCAACGGGCTGGACACCCGGCGGCACATGGAGTAATACATTGCTGGCAAATGCTGGCGATTGTGCTCGGATTGTAGATCTCAACGGTTGCGAGGTTTTCTCGGTCTGTTATGGATCAGCGAATCAAAACACCCTGATTTACTTTGCGGACGGTGCAGACGCGTTAGCAGCCGATCACAGAAATACTGTTTATTACTTTAATGACGGTGATCCATTACTGCAGGCAAATTGGGCGATAGGATGCACTGACAATGAGACAGCGCTTGACGCAAATCAGTGTGGGGCGAATCTGCAGACACCGGGTGCCCCGAATAACCCTGCAAATGCTGCCTTTATTGCACAATTTAACAATGGATGTGTTCCTATAACTCCGGTAGGATTGGTCGCTTCTACAGACAACAATGAGTTCTGTACATGTGATGGTCAGGCAACCGCTGTAGGTTCAGGTTCTATCGGACCCTATACCTACGAATGGTTTGATTCCGCTATGCAAGCCATAGGGCAAAATGGTGCAACAGCTACCGGTCTATGTGATGGTGATTATTATGTGCAAGTGACCTCTGCAATAGGTTGCCAGGAAACAACAATGATCACCATCGATCCAGGTGCTGCATTGCCAACAGCTTCACTTACAGGAGGAGCGGTATACTGTGCCGGTCAGTCAGTAACCAACGTGGCTGCCATTGTTACGGGAGTTTCGAGCTGGACGGTGGATTACACGTTGAACGGATTGCCTCAAAGTGCAACGGGTATCACAAGTCCGATCTCATTGGGCAATGCACCGGGAACGTATGTGTTGACGGGTATTTCTGATGCTAATTGTTCCAATACTGCCAATGGAACGCAATCGATAGTAGTGAATCCCTCTCCAACCGCGGAGATTTCGGGAGGCAGCTCCTATTGTTCAGGAGCAACACCCTCAAATGTCGAAGTTTCTCTGACAGGATCTCCAGATTGGATCCTCACTTATACTTTTAACGGTGGTCCAGCTCAGACTTTGACTGGTAGCACGAGTCCAATGATCCTTGGAAACTCTCCGGGTGTTTACAGTATTTCTGCTGTGGAAGATGCCAATTGCTTGAATACGGCGAGTGGAACTGCATCTATTACCTTTGTTGAAGCACCGATCATCACGCCGGTTGCGAATGCAGCGGTCTGTGACAGTTATACACTTCCATCGATCACAGGTATCAACCTTTCCGGATCTGAGGCATTCTAC
>Ga0315902_10005046_pt1 | contig 18739 bp, 9 predicted proteins | sample LakEriMetagenome_9_FD_203523 | JGI IMG/M metagenome (GOLD analysis project Ga0315902, IMG submission 203523) | Freshwater fungal communities from buoy surface, Lake Erie, Ohio, United States - Buoy 12 MA117 | ecosystem: Environmental > Aquatic > Freshwater > Lake > Lake biofilm | place: USA... | reverse complement strand
ACCGTTGGGTTCCGCCCCTTCAGGGCTTGGTATGATTCGGGACCATCGAGCCCAGGGCGTTGCCCTGGGCTATCACCTTGCGCCCCGTTGGGGCAAAAAACCACTTGATCGCGGACGGTGAATTATCGTGCCCCGTCCTGTTGTGGCAAAAAACCCGTGGGGGCGTTGGATCAACCATCGAACGCCCACTGCCCCAAAGGGGCAAAATGAGATAGCCCAGGGCAGAGCGAAGCGCCGCCCTGGGTACATCGGCGCATTGATTTCCGCACCGTTGGGTTCCGCCCCTTCAGGGCTTGGTATGATTCGGGCCCATCGAACCCAGGGCGTTGCCCTGGGCTATCACCTTGCGCCCCGTTGGGGCAAAAGACCATTAGATCGCGCACGGTGAATTATCGTGCCCCGTCCTGTTGTGGCAAAAAACCCGTGGGGGCCCCTGATCAACCATCGAACCCCCCTGCCCCAAAGGGGCAAAATGAGATAGCCCAGGGTAAAGCGAAGCGCCGCCCTGGGTACATCGGCGCATTGATTTCCGAACCGTTGGGTTCCGCCCTTTCAGGGCTTGGTATGATTCGGGCCCATCGAACCCAGGGCGTTGCCCTGGGCTATCACCTTGCGCCCCTTTGGGGCAAAAGACCACTAGATCGCGGGCGGTGAATTATCATGCCCCGTCCTGTTGTGGCAAAAAACCCGTGGGGGCGTTGGATCAACCATCGAACGCCCACTGCCCCAAAGGGGCAAAATGAGATAGCCCAGGGCAGAGCGAAGCGCCGCCCTGGGTACATCGGCGCATTGATTTCCGCACCGTTGGGTTCCGCCCCTTCAGGGCTTGGTATGATTCGGGCCCATCGAACCCAGGGCGTTGCCCTGGGCTATCACCTTGCGCCCCGTTGGGGCAAAAGACCATTAGATCGCATACCATCGATTATCGTCGTGTTTGGTATATCTGTCGGAGATACGATCACTGTCCTTGTGAACAGGAAACCTCTCAAGATTCTGCTCGATGGGATTGATGCTCCCGAATCGCGACCAAGCTTCGGTAAAGTGCCAAAGCAAGCGTTATCTTGCTCGTGATCAGTTCAACGGGCTTTTGCTCGTCATCGAATCAAGGCAATCGTGACGGAACAGATTTTCGGCTGTGTTCGACTTGGCTTGGATCGATCTCAAATCACGATTCCTATGGGTCGGCACTATGCCGACTCGGGTGGCGATGGAATTTGATGGTGTCTCGGAATCATCGAGCGGGTACAATCGGCTTGTCGATTACGGGCACGATTACATGCAGGAGCAGAAGCACGGGGCACGGGGCACGCCGAGGGGCCTGAACCAAGCGATGCAGATGAGGGACTCGATGATCGCAGGTGATCGACGGAAACTGTAAATTCAGCAACAGTGGCATCAAGAAAGGATCGGTGCATGACGCGGATTGGTAAATTCCAATGGGATGACGGTGGCCGAGCCACGAGCGGCTATGTCGGTATCACCGGAGATTGTGTCACTCGCTCGATCGCGATCGCCACAGGTCTGGCTTATCGAGATGTCTACAAGACGCTCACCGAACGCTACGGCAGCACTCCACGCGATGGTGTCCCCCGATCGGTCTATGCCCCTTATCTCGAAGAACTCGGCTGGAAAGAACAACCGTTCAGCCCAGTTGCGATGCCACTAGAACTCTACGATTTCGAGTCCGGAATCACTCTGGTGCTTTGCCAAGACCAGTTCGGACGCAGAAGCCACCTATGCACGATCTGCGATGGGATTCTATTCGATACCTGGAATCCTTGTGACGATGATGAAGCTTACAGGGTCGTGCGTTGCTGGCGAGCGACGGACACCGCCGTTTGCAGTGCAAGGCTCGGTGCAGGTGTGACCGAAGTTCGGCACGCCGGGGATCTGACCCAATCGGAGTTCGAGAAGATCATTCAGCGTCTGCGAGCCATCGACAACACAGCCCGCAATCAGGCTTCTACCGAGAGCGAACGGGAGAACGCGCTGCGGATGATGCAAAGTCTCTTGCTGCGCCACAATCTTTCACGCGAGGACCTCGCCAGCGATGAAGCGGTCGATTCGACCATGTACGCTCGCGTCGCATGCCCGGTCAACGGCGCAAAGTCGCTTATCTGGGAAAAGGTCCTGGCGACCTACGTCGCTGAACATATATTCCCCATGGTCCAGTGGTATTCGGGCCGCAAAGGGCACCGCACCATCTTCTTTTTTTATGGGCCTCGAACCGACGTCGAAAATTCAGTCCAACTATTTCGCGAACTGCTTTTGACCATCGCCTCGGCCGCGAAAATTCTCTACGGCGGATACTCGCGCGGCAGCGGGGCCTCGTACGCCGAAGGCTATGTCGCGTCGCTCCCGAAATCGTCCTCCTATGGCGACCCGCAACAGGAACAAGACGCCCCGACAACAGAGGTTACCTCCCAAGCCCTGATGCAAAAACGATCCTTGCTGGTCCACGAACGCTCAATCGATTGGCTCTTTGCCGAATGCGGTATCCGGCTTGTCACGACCCGAAGAAAACTCAGAGATTTCCGCGACCCGGCCGCCGAGCAAGTCGGACGCAAGCACGGTTCGGAACACCGCATCGATTTGCCTACGGCCCCCAAGCGATTGAACTGAACGCTTCTTGCTCTTTACTGGCCCAATTCCAAATTCGAATCGCCCTGCCCTGTTTGTTTCACTCCGATTAGCAAGTTATACTTGCACCCAATGGGTCTTCTCGGTAGTGGTCGATCCAGAAATCCTCCTCTACGACGGCGACCTCCCCTGACTGCGCCCCCCTGACGGCGACCTTCCCTCCCTGGCTGCTCCTGACCATGATCCAATTCCACTCGCTACAACGCTCGGGTGCGGCGGCCTCCAACCATCGAGTTGGGCTTTGCCGTCGAGAGTGGTTGCGCATCGGATCTCTAGGAGGTCTTGGGCTTGCTGCTGGATCCTCGGCGATCGAAAACCTCGGGCTTGCTCAGGCTCTTGAATCCCGGGGAATTGCAGGTTCGTTCGGCAAAGCCAAACGCTGCATCGTGCTGTTCATGCTCGGCGGTCCACCTCAGCATGAAACTTGGGATCCTAAGCCCGAGGCACCGGCCGAGATCCGGGGCGATTTCAAGCCGATCTCGACGGCCACTCCTGGGCTTCAGGTCGGGGAGCTGATGCCGATGACGGCCAAGCTCACCAATCATATCGCTGTTCTTCGCGCGATGGCCACCGACGACAATGCTCACTCGGCAAGCGGGTATTGGATGCTCACGGGCAATCCTCACTCCCCGAAGAACGCAGAAAACTCCTTGCCAGGACCACCCAACGATTGGCCTTGCATGGCCGCCGTCGTGCGACACCTCAAAGGCGATTCGGGAGCCTTGCCCGGCGCGATCCGATTGCCCGAGGAAATCTGGAACACAGGCCGTTTGCTCTGGCCCGGTCAGGATTCGGGTTGGCTCGGAAGTCATGCCGATCCTTGGCTGGTTCGCTGCGACCCGAACGCCAAAGATTTCAAAATTCCCGACATCGCTCTGCCAGCCGATTTGACGATCGAACACTTCGGCCAACGGCGCGGGTTTCTCGAACAACTCAATCGTTCGCTCGACAAGATTCAAAAAGATCCCTCGCTTCAACGCTGGAGCACTTGGCAGAACAAGGCCATCGAGCTGATCCGAACTAAAGAAACCCAAAACGCATTTGCCATCGAACAGGAGTCCGATGCGACGCGCGATCGTTACGGTCGAAATCGATTCGGACAAAGCGTGCTCCTTGCGCGCAGACTCGTCGAATCGGGGGTTTCGTTGGTCCAAGTCAATTGGACCCGAGGGCAAGACGACCCGGACAACGCGCCAGCTTGGGACACCCATGCCAAGAACGCCGAACGACTTAAAACCGTTCTCATGCCGCCGATGGATCAAGCCTATTCGGCCTTGCTTGAAGATCTTGTGCAACGGGGAATGCTCGACGACACTTTGGTGATTTGGATCGGCGAATTTGGCCGATCGCCCAAGCACAACGCTGCCGGTGGCCGAGACCACTGGGGGCACGTCTTCAGCGGGGCCTTGGCCGGTGGAGGAGTCCAAGGGGGTGCTGTCCACGGTGTGTCGGATCGTCAAGGAGCCTATCCCCTCGACGGACGGGTCGAACCTCAGGACCTAACGGCCACCGTCTTCCACTGCTTAGGCTTTGCTCCCCACACCGAAATTAGAGATCGGCTCGGAAGACCGCTTGCGATCAGCAAAGGGGCTCCCATCGAGGCGATCTTATGACGGATAACGATCTACTGAGCGCCTGCGAAAAGTCCTGCCAAGTCCTTGCCGATGCGGTTTCCAAAAAACAAATTCTCGCAGGGTCCCTTTTTGTCGAGCAATCCGGAACCCGTTTTGTCGCAAACTACGGGATGGCCCAAGACGTCCATGCCTCTTACCTGCTAGGCTCGATCACCAAACCCATCGCCATCAGTGCGCTGATGACTTTTTTCGACGAGGCGAGCTTCGCCCTCGACGATCCATTGGTCCGCTACCTTCCTGAATTCTCCCTCGGCGCGTTCCCTAAGGTCACCATCCGACACCTGCTGACCCATACCTCGGGGCTTCCGGACCAAGTCCCCAGCAATGGGCAATTGCGATCCGAACACCAACCCCTGGAGTCCTTCGTCGAGGCGTGCAGCGTCCTGAGTTTTCGATTTCCTCCGGGTACGAACTACGAGTACTCGAGCATGGGGATCCTGCTTGCAAGTGCCATTGCTGAAAAAATCTCCTCGGTATCGATTCATCAGTTGGTCGCCGATCGTGTGCTAGGTCCACTTGGAATGAAGGACTCGGCGCTGGGGATCGGAAGTATCCCCGAGGCAAATCGCATGCCTGTCCAAATCGAGTTCGCAGCGCCTGAGGCAGGAGGTGGAGCGGCCGATGCATCCCGATGGGATTGGAATAGTCCTTATTGGAGGCGGCTAGGTGCCCCTTGGGGTGGCGCTCACGCCTCGGCGAGCGATGTCGGTACGTTCTTGCGAGCGATGATGTCCGACCAAGATGATTTCCTCCGCGCATCGACCAAACGCATGATGCGGTCGAATCAAAATCCGGTTCGATTCGAGTCGCGCGGACTGGGCTTGGATGTCGATATGCGCAGCAGCAAGGTGACTTGTTCGGCGAATTCCTTCGGCCATTCCGGCTCGACCGGCACCTTGGCCTGGGCCGAACCAGACACCCAGCGGATCTGTGTCGTGCTGACGACACTCCCGGGGCGCGCCTTGGAGGAGGAGAGTCACCCAAGGCACTTGGCCTCCGAGTGGATTGCTAAGGCTTCGCAACCCAAGCCTTAATCAAGGCGCCATCGGCAAGGTTCCAGACGCGAATGCTCCCGTCGATCGATCCGGTTGCCAAGCGTCCTGTCCCTTGGTGAACGGCGACGGAGGTCACCCAGTCCTCGTGACCCGGTTGCTTGGTAGCAATCGCATTGTTGGCCAGTTCGAAGCGGTACCAATGCTTGTCGGCATCGGGTATCCAAATGGATCCGTCCTGTTTGGCGATCTTCGACGGCTCGCCCCCCAAGGGGACCTCGGCGATCTTCTTGGCATTCTCGACTTCCCAGCGATGAAGTTTATTGTCCGCCCCGACGCTGATCCATTGTTTGCCATCTTGAATCGATGCGATTCCGCGAACGGCCGCTCCGTGTCCTGGGTAACTGACCAGCAGTTCCCCGGAATCGGCATCGGCCACCTTGGCGGATTTATCGCGGCTGGCCGAGCCCAGGCGTTTGCCATCCTCGCTGTAGGACAACTGCACCACCCAATCGGCATGGCTTGCGATCACCCGCCGGGTTTCGTTCTTCTGGAGTTCGATGATTCGTATGGAGTTGTCTGCCATGGCCACTGCGATTTCCTGGTTGCCGGGTCGGACTGCCATGTCGAGGACCACATCGGGGCCTCGTGCGATGACTTTTTCTGTGCTGTTGGTGCCAAGGTCTAGGATCCGGACCTCCCCGAGCGATCCTGGGGTCCCTCCCCCTACGTACCATTTCGTCGGTTCGACCGCTTGGACGATCGAATAGATCCGCTGCGGCTGGTTTGACGAACGGTTCATCAACGAGCCATCCGAAGGATTCCACGCTAGGATCTCGTGGTAACCCGAGGACAAGAGTTGCGATCCGTCGGCTGTAAACGCAAGCGCCGTTATTGGCAAGGGTACGGTGTAATGTTCGGGTGGTGCCCGATAGGTCTTGGGTGGGATCACGGACCAAAGGGGTTCGGTTGGCAGGATCCCATCGAGCTGGGCTCCTTGGTCGATCCACAGTCCGATCGCATCGATGGATGCTTGGGAGAGTGGTTCGCTATCGAGCGGCATGCGCAGATCGGGTTCGGCGTGTTTCATCCGAACGATCCACTCGCTTTGAGGGCTTTTGGTCGCAACGATTGGGTTGGCCCCCCCATCGCCTGGCTTGACCAGTTGCTCGACGGTATCGAGACGATAGCCTCCCTCGGCTTTTTTCGCGCAGTGGCAAGCGACGCAATGCTCTAGAAGGATCGGAGCGACTTGCTCACGGAACGAAATAGGCGTTTGTGCCCATGCATTCGAACCGAGGATAACGATCGACGCATAGAGCGTCAGGATCGCTATCGAACATCGGTACAGGAGTCGGTTTTGTAGGGATGAAACCATCGATTGTATCAATGCTGGAATAGGAATTCGTCGGTGTTGATCAATACCCAGCACAGATCCTCGAGCCCCAAGAGCGGATCGGGTTTGCTCTGGCAGTGCTTGATCGATTCCTGCAATTCCTCGGGGCTAGGATTCCTTGAGAGGCCCGCGAGGTAGAGGTTTCGAATGATATCCTCAAGCGGCTTGCCTTCGGCAAGTTGGCTTCGGAATCGATTTTTCGGGTTCTTGAGTTTCTCGTGGACCGTCGTTCCATTGAAAAGTTCGATCGCCATGCTGAGGTTGGAGTCCTCGGAGCGCTCGCAGGCGCAGACGGTCGATCGTTCAGGTTGCCCGAAGACTTTCAGGAAATCGACTTTTGCGATATCCGGTGCGGGAATCTGCGTGGCCTTCGTACCGACCGGTAGACCTGGATAATTCTGTTCGGTCTGCGTCAGTTGGTTGATCGCATCGAGCAATTGCTCTGCGCTCAGCAGTCGGGGCTTTTGGTGGGAAAAATAGAGTTGGTCTTTTTCGTTCCATGTGTTGGTTTCATAGCTCGATTGATAGGCCCTGCTCTGTAGGATCGTTCGGATCAATTCCCGTCGATTGAAGCCGCTCTCAACGAATCGCTTGGTCAGTTCATCGAGCAAGGGTCGGTTGGTCGGTGGATTGCTGTCGCGGAAATCGTCGATCGGATCGACGATGCCTCGCGAGAAAAGGTGCGACCAGATCCGATTCGCCTCGACGCGAGCCAGGAACGGGTTGTCGGATTGGACGAGCCAATCGACAAACGCTTGCCGGCGATCTTTCGCAGGATCGATCGTAAGGTCCGTGGCGCCAGGTACCCAGGGCTTCATGGTTTGGCCCGTCCTGGGTTGAACGACCTCTCCGGTATCGCTTGAGAAAACCAACCATTCGTTGGGCCGTTGGGTTTTCTTGCGTTGGACTCGGTTGAACGAGGCACCGAGTCCGTAGTAATTGTCTTGGGTCCAGCGTTCGAAGGGATGGTTGTGGCATTTGGCGCATTGCAAACGAGCCCCGAGAAACACCTGGGAGATGGTCTCGACCGATTCGTTCATATCGCCAGCGGTGCGAAAGAAGTTCGCCGCCGGGTTGGAAAAGGTGCTCCCGCTCGACGAGAGCAACTCTCTTGCAAATTGATCGTAGGGTTGGTTGTTTCGAATCGACTGCTCGACCCATCGGTAGTATTTGAAGACCGCTTCGTTCCCGACGGCCTTGCTGGTCATTCGGAGCAAATCTCCCCATTTGAGCGCCCAGAACTTGGCATGCTCAGGCCTAGCCAAGAGTTGATCGATCAGTCGAGTCCGCTTGTCGGGACTCGGGTCGGCCAAGAATGCGGCAGCTTCGTCTACCGTCGGCAGGATCCCGACCACGTCGAGATAAACCCGTCGCAAAAATACATCGTCGGTGCACAACGCGGCTGGATTGAATTGCAATTGTTGGAGCTTCGCATCGACCAAGTTATCGATGAAATTCAGTTGCGTTTGTGGGGTCCATTGGAAACCGGGTGTCTCTTCGCTGAATAGGAACGGTACCGACTCGATATGCTCGAGGAATCGGACCAAAATCACCGACTCCCCTTTTTGATGTGCGGTGACCTTTCCGCGAACATCGACGCTGGCCACGCTGGTGTTCGAGCTTTCGTAGACACAAAGATCCGTCACATCCCGGCGTGTTCCATCTGCGAAGTGAGCAAGCACGACCAAGGGTTGTTGGCCATGCTCCTTGGCCAAAATCCTCTGACTGTTGGGATAGACCTCGAGTTTGACGCAACGGGCTTGGTTGGCCGGATCCATCGGGGCTCCTTGGCCGATCCAATCGACGAGAACGCGGTAGGCGGGATCGGTTTTGCGTAGCTGCAGACCTCCGCCGTGGGGTACCTTCATGTTGGGTTTGGTCAGCAGAAGGCTTTGTTCAGGCTCTAAGGGGTTGAGTCTGCGTTCGCTTTCCTCACGCACGAGGGTCAACGCATCCAGTACCTTATCGAACGCTCGGAGCGAGAGTCGAAAGCTTCCCTTACCGCTTGGGGATCCGTGGCAAGCCCCTGAGTTGCAACCTTGCTTGGAGAGTGCGACGAGGACTTCGTTTTCGAACTCGACTCGGGCGGGAGCTTCGTATCCAGAAACAACGATGGGAATCGCGATGCGATGGGTCCCCAACTCGGCGATGAGCTCTGCCTGCCCGTTGGCTTTCGGAGACACGCTTCGAGCATCGCATTGAGCGATCGCAGGGTTCGAGCTAGTCCATCGCGCTTTCTCGGTCCAGTCTCTCGCAAGCCCGTTTGCATCCCAACCCGTCAGTACGAACTTGGCCGAATCGCGAGATCGGGTCAGGGTGATTTGGCTGGGAAAGGCCTCGAGACGGACCGGAAGAGGTTCGATGGAGGCAGGCATGGGCGCGCTAGTCGCGACGATTTCATTCTCTGCGACTTTGGTGGTCGCAGAGAAAATCAGGGGCAATTCCCCAGCGGGCTGCAAATCGGGGGCGATCTTCAATTGCAGGAAGCCTGTGGATTGGTCGGCGGGGATGACCACTGGGTCGGCTGCTAGACCTGCCGGGGGATTGGACAACTGCAACGTCACTGCGGCCGCTTCGATCCCTTTGCGTTGGATGTCGACCCGGATCGGCAGCGTCGATCCAGGGAGCAAGCGTGGGAGCGGTGGCGCAGAGACCAGCAGTGGGTCGAACCACGTAAATGGAATTTCGAAATTCTCGATCCGTCCTCGTTGGGTTTGTCCATAAAGGGAGAGTTTGAGGCTGTCGCTCGGGGTAACGTTGGGATTGGGAGCCAGCGTCCCGTCCGATCGAGAGAGGGTGAGTTTCAAAGTGTCTTTATCGAGCGCAGGTTGAACCGTCCATCCTTGGGGGCCAGCGACCGACAGCAAGGTGACGGGCTCCTTGAACTCTTCCTTAAGTCGCTTGATGGTTCCGCTGATGACATGCTGCTTGATTGGGGCGGCGAGCGTCAGGCCGGGTGGAAATTCGGCTTGGAAAAAGGGTTCGCCTGGAGCCATGGAGGCGAAAGCGAGTTGGCCCAGGGTACCCGAGGTTGGGAAGGGCTGGTGAGGGAGTTTGGCACGCCTCAGCGCGATCGTCTGGACCGGTGATGAGAAACTCCCACCATCGACTTGTTTAGCCGTCCATTGCAGTTGCCCGGTGCGGCTCGGATCCCAACTCGGGTCGGTCGCAAGGAACATGCGATGTTCGGCGGCCTTTGCCGGGACGCTTGGATTGAGGATCCTCAGTCCTGGGATCGGCTGAACCCATTCGATTTGGATCGGACCATCGTACCCGGCACGCTGAATAGTCAAATCGATCCAGGTCGATCCTGCACCCGATTCGAGCAAACGGCTCTCAGGGGTCTTTGGATCCGGCTTGATGCCAACGGCAAACGGAGGCTTTGGAGCCGCTTCGATCCAGTACGCGTAGCGCGGTCCGGAGCGTCCGAGCAGATCGCTTGCGACGATCGTGTAGATCCCGGTCTCAGGAAACGTGATATCCAATTGCCATTCGTCCGACTCATTGATGGCGGTCTGGCCCAAGACATTTCCGTTCGGATGCAGCACGGCCAGCTTCAAGAGCGTTGGGAGTCCAAGGCTACGGGTGAGCGTTTGGATCGAAATGGTTTGGCCTTGAGTCCCCGCGATGGCGTAGCGATCCGACTGCCCTGGTTGAGTGATTCTGCCGGAGATTCCCACTGGAAGTGCCAAAGGGGACTCCGGTGGACTTGTGTGCGATTCGGTTCCGAGAGGTTCGCTGTAGAGCTGAAAATCGCGAACCAGCAGATCGGCCCAGAAGCCACCGAGCTTCGTCGGACTCGTTGGGCCTGCTAACCAACGATGGAAGTTCGCCTCGGCAGGTGCGTTGACCTCGAGCCGCCATTGATCAGGATTCCGATCCGTTTGGAGGATCGAACCATCGGATAGGATCCAGGAAAGGTTCGTTGGTGCCGACGGTCGAACGGCCAGCGGGTAAGGGATAGGTGAAACCGGGGCGTCGGATATCCGGAGTCGGTAGCGACCGTCACCTGCGAACCGGCTATCGACGATTTCGATCAGATAATCCCCATCGGCAGGGGCTGTGAATTGGGCTTGGCTATCGGGCCCGGAATCGCTGTCATCGGATTGCAGCAGCAGTTTGCCTGTGGAGTCCCAGATTCGCAGGACCGAGTCCATCGCCGATCCGATGCGTTCGGCAACACAATCGACACCGATGGTTGCGTTGGCATTCAATCGGACCTGATAGAAATCGCTTTGCGCCGCATCGCTTCGTCCATCGAGGGCGCAGGGAATCGAGATCGCTTGGGGTTGCGATGGGCTATGGTTCGCCCCGTTGTCAGAAACACTTGGCAGATCGTCGATCAGTATCGTCAGCGGTTCGCTGATTCCATCGTCGGTGGCAAGCCACAGGGTGGTAGGTCCGAGACGAACGGTCTCGGGGATCCGAATATCGGCGACGGCTTTGTTCGGCTCGATGTGGATCCACTGGACCTCCATCGGAAACGAGCCACCGATGCGCAGGGGAGTTTTCAGGGCGCTCGCGGTCCATTCGACTCGGGTGGTTTTTCCTGGCGCAAGGGCTTGGGGAGCCATGGCCGTGATCGGGATCTGCGAAAGAAGACTTTTGCAGTCGAACGCAAGGCAAAGCGCGAAATAGCCGAGGAAATAGCCCAGCAATAACCAAACGCGGGGTAGTTGCATGGTCGGATTGAGGAAGGAGAGGTAGGTGGGTCAGGAGAATCGGGGCTCAAGGTTTCCCTGACCGATTCCCGGGGCATAGACGTTGTATTCTACACCAAACCTGCGATCGGTTCGCCGTGATAAATGGCAAATGGGCGCCCGTGAGTATCCTGCCATACCGCTTCTGACGGTATTCCCAATAAATGGTAGATCGTCGCGGCAAAGTTTTCTGGTTTGACCGGCGTATCGACAGGGTACTCCCCTTTTGCGTCGGTTTTACCGACCACCACACCGGGCTGAACGCCCCCCCCGGCCATCAGGACCGATTGGCTGGCGCCCCAGTGGTCGCGACCAGGAAGCTTGTAATGCTCGGCCAGCAGGGTGATTTTCGCCGTCCGGCCGAACTCCCCGGCTACGACGACGAGGGTCTCGTCGAGTTGCCCACTTTGCTCGAGGTCACCGAGCAACGCCGCGAGGGCTTGGTCGGTCGGTGGCAGCAATCGGTCTTTAAGATGAGGAAACGCGTTGCCGTGGGTATCCCAGGTCTCATTGTTTCCCAAGTTGACTTGGATCAGCGGCACACCTGAATCGACGAGTTGGCGAGCCATCAGAAGCGAATGGCCAAACGAGTTACGGCCGTAGCGTTCAAGGGTCGCGGGATCTGCTTTAGCGACATCGAGTGCTTTGTGAACTTTGGGATCGAGGATCATCGAAGCGGCCGTTTGGCGATGCCGATCGAGCATCGAGGATTCGCCGATTTGGTCGATGCGTTTGCGTTGGCGATTCAGACGGTCCAGAAGTTCCATTCGCTGATGGATATCCGAGATCCCCTGGGTCTGCGGGACCGATAACTGGGGAGCTTGGAAAATCCGTTCGTCGGGCTTTCCTCGCTGTTGGTGATCGAATGCGAAATCGGGAAACGCACCGTAGGAAGTCGTGTGGAACGGAGAAGCTTCGATGAACCAGGGATCGGAGGACTGCCCCATCATCCCGGCATGCTGACCAGGTAGGACTCGACCGGTGTTATGGACGAGTCGTTCCGGAAGGACAACGGCAGGCGGGAGGTTGTTGCCCATCGCCCCGCGAACGCTTGGAATCGCATGTCCTAGTTTCGATGCGATCGAGGGGTGATCGGTTCGGCTCGGAGCGTTGGGATTAAAGCCCACGGGGAGTTGGGATTGTCCGGTGAGCATGATGTGATGCCCGGCGGAATGGTCGTTCGACGGATGGGTCAGCGATCGGCAGAGGGACCAAAGATGGCTTATTTTGGCGAGCTTTGGCAGGTGCTCGCAGATTTGCAGGCCAGCGGTTTTGGTCGCGATGGGTCGAAATTCGCCGCGAATTTCCGCGGGGGCATCGGGCTTCATGTCGAAGCTCTCGTGCTGAGCCAATCCGCCCGATAGGAAGATGAAGATGCACGATTTGGCTTTCGCGGGCGGTTTCGTACCGCTGGCAGCCCGAGCCTCGGCGAGCCCTAAGAGGTGATTGGTGCCTAGCCCTAGGATGCTTGCGGCTCCGATTTGCAACGCTTCGCGACGGGCGAATGTGGAGTGTTTCCAAATCGGTTTCGTGGGCATGGTTCGCACCCTGGGATGGAGTTAAGCGGTTAGCCAATAACCTCTTGAATCGGCTCTATGGGCTCGACACCCACAAGTTTTTGGTCCAATCCAGAATGGAAGTAGGATAACCGATTTGGGTCGATCCCTAACTGATGAAGAACGGTGGCATGGAGATTTTTGACATGGAATGGTTTCTCGACGGCGGCGGCTCCGAGTTCGTCGGTGGTCCCCACGCTCACGCCCCCCTTGATCCCACCGCCGGCCATCCACATGGTAAAGCCATAGGAGTTGTGGTCCCGTCCGGTCCCTTCGGCATACTCGGCGGTCGGTTGGCGCCCGAATTCTCCGCCCCAGATGATCAGCGTCTCGTCGAGCAATCCGCGTCGTTTGAGGTCCGCGATCAGACCGGCGATAGGTTTGTCGGTGTTGCCCGCATGGAAATCATGGTTCTTTTTAAGATCGGAGTGCGCGTCCCAATTGTCGTCGTTATGGGCACCTCCGGAGTAGATCTGAACGAACCTGACCCCCCGTTCGACGAGCCGACGCGCTAGCAAGCACTTGTTACCAAAGTCCTTGGTCCGGTCCTGATCGATCCCGTAGAGTGCAAGTGTTTCTGCCGATTCGTCGGCGATGTCGACCGCTTCGGGTGTGCTCTCTTGCATCTTGTAGGCGAGTTCATAGGTCGATATGCGCGATAGCAGATCGCTCCGATCGCCGCGTTGCTTGGCATGCAAGGTGTTTTGCTCGTTGATCGAGTTGAGCAAGTCGCGTTGGAGATTGCGAGAAACCCCATCTTGTGACTTGAGGTCGAGAATTGGGGTGCCTTGGGTTCGAAAAATTGAGCCCTGGAAACTTGCGGGCATATAGCCGCTCGACCAGTTCTTGGCCCCTGAAATCGGCCCTCCGGTAGGGTCAAGCATCACGACAAACCCCGGGAGGTTTTCGTTCATCGATCCGAGTCCGTAGTTGACCCAGGAACCTAGGCAAGGGTGTCCGCTTTGAACCCGTCCGGAGTTCATCATCAGCATTGCGGAACCATGAATCGGCGAATCGGCGGTCATCGAGTGGATGAAAGCGATATCATCGACGTGCTGGGCGACATTGGGGAACAGTTCGCTGACCCACTTGCCCGACTCCCCGTACTGCTTGAAGCTCCATCGGGGTTCAACGATCCGTCCCTGATTTTTATGTCCACCGCGTCCAAACGTTTTGACGGTGACGACTTGGTTGTCGCGACCCTTCATGGTGGGTTTGTAGTCGAACGTATCGATGTGGCTAGGACCACCGTACATGAACAAAAAAATGACGCTTTTGGCTTTGGGTGCGAAATGGGGAGCCGGTAGTTTGCGGTCTTCCGACGCGTTGGCTTGGCCAAAAAAGCCATCGCGCGAGAGCAAATCGGTCAGAGCCAAACCGCCGAAACCGGCACCGGTTTGCCAGAGAAATTCCCGGCGTGTCCTACCGCAAAAGTTACGAGGCATTTGAATATTCGCTTGATTGGAGTGACGGATTGGTGATCGGTATCAATGATTAATCGACGGTTAATCAACGGTTAATCGCCGATTAATCGACGTAGGAGAATTCGTTGAGGTTGTAGATGTACAAGCAGAAGAAGGCCAACGCTTTGTCTTGCGAGAGCTGGTGCTTGGTCTGCAGTTGCTCGATGAGTTTCTTGCTTCTGGCGACCTCATCGTCCGAAGGATTCCGGGCCAGAGCGAGTCGATGGGCCAGTCGGATTTGCTCGTCGAGATCCTCGGGAGCTTGGGCTCGAAGTCGCTTGGCGAACTCATCGGACTGGGTGTGGAGAAAGTCGCTGTTGAGCATCCCGAGCGCTTGGCCTGGTTGCGTTGTGATAAAGCGAGCCTCGCAACTGACATCCGGGTCTGGAAAGTCAAAGTTCGAGAGCATCGGGACCAAGAGCGATCGTTTGATGTGGATGTAAACACTGCGTCGGCTTTGATCCTCCGGACCCGACCGTTCCCAACCTTTTCCAGGCACCGACTGCGATGCTAAGACTTCCTTCGATAGGGTTGGATAGATACTAGGTCCGAACATTTGGAGATTGAGTTTTCCGTTGACTGCAAGGATCGAGTCCCGCAACTCTTCGGCGCTCAAGCGACGCAAATCGAATCGACTAAAGCAATCGTTGTTGGCATCCTTGGCCAGCGCCTCGGGGGAAGCCAGGGAGGATTGCCGGTAGCTTTTGGACGTCAGAATGAGCTTGTGGAATGGCTTGATCTTCCAGCCCTGTTCGACAAAATTCGAAGCGAGCCAATCGAGCAACTCGGGGTGGGTCGGCTGCTCGCCGAGTTGCCCGAAGTTGTTCGGAGAGCGAACGATCCCTCGTCCGAAATGATGCTGCCAGATTCGGTTGACGAACACTCGGCTCGTGAGGCGATTGGTAGGATCGGTGATCCATTTGGCGAACGCCAGTCTTCGGCCTGTCGTGTTGGCTTGGGGGTTCGGTGCGATCGCAGGTGGCTCGCCTCCGAGGATGGAGAGGAATGCCGGATCGACTTTATCGGCTTTGCCCTGCGGGCTTCCTCGTGTCAGGATATAGGTATCTGGTGCGTTGGTACCGACTTCGCTGACGCACATGCCGTAGTCCTCCCACGGCTTGCGACGCTTGTTCTCTTCGAGTTGTTTGCGTAGGGATTTGAATTCCTCGACAAGTGCCGGATCGAGTCCCTCGACGCTCGAGTTTGCAATCGCTTGCTGCAGATCCTTGGCCTGTTCTGCCGAGTCGGCCGTCAATCGCTTTCGGCGGAATCCGGGACCTGACCAGGCAAGGTTCAGGCCTTTACCGAATTGGCCTTGGAAGTAATCGAGTCTTAGTGGAATTCGACCTTCTTTGAGCTGCACACTGATTCGCTTGGGACGGCCCACACCATGGATCCCGTCGTATTCGATGATCTGTTTGCCGTCGAGGGTCAATCGAGAACCGTCATCCGAATCGAGAATGAACGTGTATTCGCCATCCTTAGGGACGATCAACATCGCGGTGAAAACGAAACCAAAGAAATCCGGGCGACTCGAAGCTCCGATGTCGATCAGAGGCGGATCGACTTTGGCGATCGTCTCGGGCTTGAGTTCATCGAAGTTCGGGAGTTTGTCCCAGGTGTCTCGATAGAACTTGTATTCAAGATCATCGAGGTCGTAGGATTTCGACTCCGACGCAGTGAGCGCATTGAATTGTTCCCGCAGGGTGGTCTCGACCTCGGTCAGTCGCTTTTGAATCCTGTCACCGTTCTGTCGAATCTCCTGCTCGAGATCGCGCATCTGATCTTTGTCTGCCTGACTTGCGATCAAAGGGCGTTCGACTTGCGGGCCATAGCCGTTGGAGGTGAGGTTTCTGAAAAATGCCAAGGTGCTGTAGTAGTCCTTGGTAGGGATAGGGTCGATCTTATGGTCGTGGCAGCGACTGCAATTGATCGTCAGACCCAAAAGTCCTTGCCCTACGGTCGTGAGGATATCGTCGAAGCCTTCGTAGACGGCAAGCTCTCGATCGGCTGGTTCGTCGTCCCAGATCCCCAACCGATAGAAGCCGGTCGCAATCAAGGAGTCTCGGGTGATTTCCGGCAGTTCGTCACCGGCGAGTTGTTCGGTCAGAAACTCGTTATAGGGCTTGTCTTGGTTGAACGCGCCGATGACGTAATCGCGGTATCGCCAAACGTGAGGCTTTGCCCCGTCGCGTTCAAAGCTATTGGTTTCGCCGTAGCGGACCACGTCGAGCCAATGGCGGGCCCAACGTTCCCCGTACTGTTGGCTGGCAAGCAATCGATCGATTTCGGCTTCCCAAGCTTGATCGAAGCCCGATTTGGATTTCTCGAGGAACGCGGCCACCTGGGCGGGCGTCGGAGGCAAACCGATCAGGTCATAGTAAAGACGGCGGAGCAACTGGATCGGTTCGGCTTGCGGCGCGAGGCTCAGCCCTCGCTTGGCGAGTTTCTCTTCGATGAACGCATCGATCGGGGCACTTTGGAGAGCAGCTTGTGGAACCTCGGGCTTGGTCAGCGGTTCAAACGCCCAATGCTGCTTCCACTGAGCTCCTTGGGCGATCCATGTTTCAAGGATCTTTTGTTCGCGTTCGGTAAGGGGTTTGCCCTCAGGGGGCATTCTATGGCCTTCCTCGCTCGAGCGAATCCGCTTGAGCAATTCGCTCTGATCGGGTGCTCCCGGAGCGATCGCTTGAAGTCCCGATTCGAGTTTTTCTGTTGCATGCTCGAATGAGTTCAGGCGTAAACCTGCTTCGGCTGTATCCGGGCCGTGGCAAGCAAAGCAACGTCGGGCGAGCAGCGGTTGAACGTCTTGTCCGAACCGAATCTCGTTGTCCGGCTCTTGGGCTCGGGCCGATAGGGCCACAGCCCAGCAGGAGAGGATCGGGTAGCAGGCAACCCGAAGGGAGGTCAGGAGGGTTCTGGTCCAACGAGGGGAGTTGGGCCGGTTCGCAGGGTGCGTTGGGTTCATCGAGACTCAAATGGGTTAGAATTCCACCAAGGGTAGGCGCTCAACGACTAGTGGACATTATGCGAAATGATGATCGTTTTTTCTACGCCATTCGCTGGTTCTTTTGACATTCGGGCTAATGCATTCGTCGACTTTGATGGCTATGATAGCCAAACCTTCATAAACACCCTTTGTTTTCAGGGTTATTTTACGAGATTGGTGCTGCGAAAAATGTTTCTCAAATCGATCGATTGGGTGCTTCAACAAGCCTCCATGAGAGCTTTCAAGTATCTGTTTTGCTTCTTGTTGGGGCTTTCCTTGGTGGATTGCCAGATGCTCTTGGCCCAGGACCCCCCTGCAAGTCCATCGCACAGCACTGGATCCTTGCCCGGATGGATCGAATCGGTCGACGGTTTTTTCGAAAACTACTTGGTCAAGCCGCTCGATGCGGTTTTGTTTTTTGATTTTGGGACCAAGCTTTGGCTTGGGGTGAGCATTCCGTTTGTGGTCGTCTGGTTACTCTTTGCCGGCATTTTCCTGACCATACGCATGGGCTTTATCAACGTGCGTCTTTTTCGTCATTCGGTCGACTTGATTCGCGGGCGATACGATCGCAAAGAAGATCGAGGGGATGTTTCTCACTTCCAAGCCCTGGCCTCTGCGCTTTCGGGGACCGTTGGGCTTGGGAATATCGCAGGAGTCTCCATCGCGATCGGGACGGGTGGACCTGGAGCGACCTTCTGGCTGATCTTTTTTGGTTTGATCGGCATGACGACGAAATTCGCCGAATGCGCTCTAGCGGTGATGTACCGTACCACCGACGAAAAAGGAAACATCCTCGGTGGCCCCATGGTGTACCTTCGAAAGGGACTCGAGGCCAAGGGACTCGGCGGCTTGGGCAAGGTCCTTGCGTTCGCTTTTGCGATCCTGTGCATCGGTGGCTCGTTCGGGGGTGGGAACTCCTATCAAGTGGCCCAATCGCTCAACGCGTTCCAGGCTGAACCCGCATTTGAGTTTCTAAAAACGGCCCCTTGGATTTATGGACTCCTGATGGTTCTAGCCGTCGGCGTGGTGATTATCGGAGGGATCAAATCGATCGGGAACTTCGCCGGGATTGTCGTACCGTTCATGTGCGGAGCCTACCTGATCATGTGCCTGACGATTATCGGTGCGAACTACCAGCAGATTCCGACGGCGGCTTTGGAAATCGTCCAAGGAGCCTTTGCGCCCTCGGCGCTTTACGGTGGCTTTTTCGGGGTGTTGGTCATCGGAGCCAAACGGGCTTGCTTTTCCAACGAAGCTGGAGCCGGATCGGCCGCCATTGCCCACTCGGCTGCCAAGACCCAGGAGCCCGTCAGCGAAGGCATTGTGGCTTTGCTCGAACCGTTTATCGATACGGTGGTCGTGTGCA
>Ga0315902_10005044_pt1 | contig 18749 bp, 20 predicted proteins | sample LakEriMetagenome_9_FD_203523 | JGI IMG/M metagenome (GOLD analysis project Ga0315902, IMG submission 203523) | Freshwater fungal communities from buoy surface, Lake Erie, Ohio, United States - Buoy 12 MA117 | ecosystem: Environmental > Aquatic > Freshwater > Lake > Lake biofilm | place: USA... | reverse complement strand
GCTGTTCGAGCGTCTTGTAGCTGACCTTCAGCTCGCCGGCCCCGCCTTTGTCGGTGATCGTCACCTCAAGGCCTAGCGCGTTCGACAAGCTTTGCTCCAGCGCACGCGTATCGGCGCTCTTCTCGGCGACAACAGCGGGTGCGGCTGCGCCAGCACGCGGGCCGTGCTTTTCGTCCTTGGCTTGCTGGGCGAGGCGTTCGACTTCACGAACATTGAGCCCCTCGCTCAGCACGCGTTGCGCCAGGCCGCGCGGATCCGGCGCGGTGAGGATCGCGCGCGCATGTCCTGAACTCAGACGACCATCACGCACCATCTCTTGCAGATCGTCCGGCAGCTTCAGCAGACGCAGCATATTGGCGATGTGCGGGCGCGACTTCCCGACAGCTTCGGCGATGTCTTCCTGCGTGCGGCCGAAGCGATCGATCAGGGCTTGGAAGCCTTGCGCTTCTTCGATCGGGTTCAGGTCCGTCCGTTGGACGTTTTCAACGATCGCGATTTCAACGACTTCAACTTCGTTGAGTTCGCGCACCACGGCGGGAATCGTGTGCAAGCCCGCGCGTTGCGCTGCGCGCCAACGGCGCTCACCGGCGACAATCTCGAACCGGCCATCGGCGATCGGGCGCACGAGGATCGGTTGCAGCACGCCATGCGTGCGGATCGAATTGGCGAGATCGGTGAGATCGTTCTCATCGAAATGCTTGCGCGGTTGTTGCGGGTTGCGCTGAACAAGATCAATCGAAACGGAGCGCGGCCCGGTCTCCCCTGCGGCGGCTTGGGTCGGGGCAGGTGCAATCGTCGGCGCAACAACGGGCGCCGCTGGCGGCGCGGCTTGCTCACCGAACACGGATGTCGGCGCTGCCGGCGTCGGCGCAGGTTGCGGCTGATGATTAGCAATCGGCAGCTCGAACACATTGCGCGGCGGCTCGATCGGGGCGCGCAGCGGTTCGGCTTGCGGCTGGGCCCAGGCGTTCGCGGGCGTCGGCTGAGCCGCCGGCGGCTCGGTGCGGACAGGCTCGCCCAGCAATGCCGACAGCCCGCGCCCCAGCCCCCGTGGTCTTAAATCGCTCATGCCCTGCTCCTACCCGGCCCGAATCGGTATGATTAAATCTTCGCTAGGCAGGTCTTACCTACGGGTAAAAATTTCCCACCGGAATCTACGCCGCTTGTAGATTGCGCTCCCGTTCGATCAGTTCTTTGGCAAGCTGGATGTACGCTTTGCTACCCGACGCGTTCTGATCGTAGATGATCGCCGGTAACCCGTGGCTCGGCGCTTCGCTAATCCGCACGTTCCGCGGGATCATTGTTTCATAGACTTTGTCCGGGAAGTGCGTGCGCACTTCGCTGGCCACCTGCTCGCTGAGCGTGGTGCGCTTGTCGTACATCGTCAGCACGACGCCCTGGATCTCGAGCGTGGGATTGAGGTTCGCCTTCACCGCGTTGATGGTCGCGACCAATTGCGCCAGGCCTTCAAGTGCGAAGTATTCGGTTTGCAGCGGCACCAACACCGCATCTGCAGCCGTCAGCGCGTTGACCGTCAACACGTTCAGAGACGGCGGACAATCGATCAGCATGTAATCGATGTTGAGTTGGCTTTCCGCACGAAATTGAGCGACCGCATCGCGCAAACGAAATTGCGCGCGACCGCCTGCCATCAATTCAGTTTCGACACCGGAGAGGTTCGCATCGCCAGGTGCGATATAGAGGTTCGGCACCTTCGTCGGCATGATCGCCTTCGACAAAGTGTGATTGCCGACGAGCACGTCGTAGCTCGTGATCTTGCGGTCTTCCGGATGGATATCGATGCCGGTCGAAGCGTTGCCTTGCGGATCGGTGTCGAAGATCAACACGCCCTTCCCTGCCGCCGCCAAAGCGGTGCCGAGATTGATCGCGGTCGTCGTCTTGCCTACGCCGCCCTTCTGGTTGGCGATCGCCAAAGCGCGCATGTCCCACCACTCCTCATCGGAGCCAAGCGAGCTACGCGGCCTTTGTTATGCGAACAATGCGGCCGCGCGGATCGCTTAGGCTTTCCAGCACTTCTGCCCGGTACGCCCCACCACTTAAAGCGTCGTTCGCGGCGGCCATCTCGGCGTCTAGGTCAGCGCCTTTATGAAAGAGACCTTGCGCGCCGCGATCGAGAATCGGCTTCGCATAGGGGATGAGTCGGTTCAAGGGCGCGAGGGCGCGAGCCGTCACCACATCATACCGCAAGGAGCCTGCCCGGAAATCCTCGATGCGAAGGTTGAAGACCTGCGCCGGCAAGGCTGCAGCCCGGATTACCTCATTGAGGAACCGGGCCTTCTTGCCTGTGGATTCCACCATGTGGACCACCGCGCCCGCCCGCTCAGCCAAGAAGCAGGCCAGCACGAGCGCTGGAAAGCCGGCGCCCGATCCCAGGTCGACCCAGCGCTTCGCCTCCGGCGGCGCGATGCGGAGCAGCTGGGCGCTATCCAGCGCATGGCGCGACCAGAAGAGATCAAGCTCCTTCGGGCCGACCAGGTTGGTGTGCTCGTTCCACTCGGTCAGCAGCCGGCGAAAGGTTTCCAGCCGTTGAGCTGTTTCTTGTGAAACGGGCAGCCCGAGATCCCGCGTGAATTCCGCCAGGCCGTAACTCACGGGTGCGGCCCTGCTCCGCCGTACGTGGCGGCGAGATAGCGCGTGATCGGCTTCGGCTCATCAAGGAAGTAGCGGCCCTCGAATGCCTTGGCGCCTTCAGGCGGCGTCGAACCATCGGCCAGCACAAGCACCGGCATGGATTGGTTCTCTTCGCCGATTAGCACGATGATGTCGTGACGAGGCCGCGGATGCGGCATGCGCTTCACATCGATGCGCGCGGCCCAATGCGGGTTCGCAAGCAACGCGCCCTCCATCGCTGCGCACGACGTGCAGAACCACGTCCCCTCCATCGCCGCATCCTCGAACGGCGCGCGCAGGATGAAGAGCGTGTCTCGCTTCAGGCTCATGCCCGCTTCCTCTGTTCGCGCTTTACATGCGCCAGTAATGCCGTGAGCGCACCTGGCGTGACGCCCTCGATGCGCGACGCTTGGCCGAGCGTGACGGGCTTGGCGCGCATCAGCTTCTCACGCACCTCGTTCGAAAGCCCGCCGACACTTGCGTAATCGAGCGCCGGATCGAGACGCAAATCTTCGTCGCGCTTGAAGGCTTCGACGTCGAGCGCCTGGCGTTCGAGATAGCCCGAATACATCGCGTCGATCTCAAGCTGCTCGCGCGCGCGGACGCTGAGTGAGCCGAGCTCCGGCCAAATCGCGGCGAGTTGATCGTAGCTGATCGAGGGATATGCGAGCAGCGCCAGCGCATCACGGCGGACGCCATCTTGGTTGACCTTCAGTTCGTGCGCCTGCGCTTGCGCCGGCGTCATCCGTAGCGATTTCGCCAGTTCGCGCGCACGCTCGATTTCCCGCATTTTAGCGCCGAAAACGCGTGTGCGTTCGCCGCCCACACACCCCAGTTCAATACCCTTCGGCGTCAGGCGTTGGTCAGCATTGTCAGCGCGCAGCGAGAGACGATACTCGGCGCGCGAAGTGAACATGCGATACGGCTCGGTGACGCCGCGCGTGACGAGGTCGTCGATCATCACGCCGATGTATCCTTCAGCGCGGCTGATCTCGAACGGCGCTCCCCCGCCTGCCGCTCGCGCCGCATTGAGTCCCGCGATCAAGCCTTGCGCCGCGGCCTCCTCATAGCCCGTCGTGCCGTTGATCTGGCCGGCGAGATAGAGGCCGGCGATACGCTTCGTCTCTAGCGTCGGCAGCAGCTCGCGCGGGTCGACGTAATCGTACTCGATCGCATAGGCGTGGCGTTTGATAACGACGTTCTCGAGCCCAGGGATCGTGCGGATGAATTGCTCCTGCACGCCTTCCGGCAGCGATGTGCTGATGCCGTTCGGATAGACCGTGTCGTCGTCGAGACCTTCGGGTTCGAGGAAAATCTGGTGCGCGTTCTTGTCGGCGAAGCGCACAACCTTGTCTTCGATCGACGGGCAATAGCGCGGCCCCCGCCCGCTGATGGCGCCCGAATAGACCGCGCTCTTCGACAGCGATTGCTCGATGATCTTGTGCGTTTCGGCGGTCGTGTAGGTTACGCCGCACGCCACCTGCGGGTTGGTGATCTTGTCCGTCAGGAACGAGAACGGCGACGGCTCGTCGTCGGCGTATTGCTTCTCCAGCGAGTCCCAATCGATCGAGCTGGATTGCAGCCGCGCTGGTGTGCCGGTCTTCAGCCGCCCCATCGCGAAGCCGGCGCCATAGAGCCGGTCCGATAACCCAATCGCAGGCGCCTCGCCATACCGCCCCGCCGGGATGCGCTTGTCGCCGATATGGATAACTCCCTTCAGGAACGTGCCGGTGGTGAGCACGACCCTAGGGGCGGCGAAGGTCTGGCCGTCGGCCGTAGTCACACCCGCAACCGCGCCATCCTGGAAGACCAGGTCCTCAGCGGCGGCGGCCAAAATCGAAAGCCCTTCCTGAGCCGCCAGGGCCGCCTGCATGGCTTGGCGATAGAGCTTTCGGTCTGACTGGGCGCGGGGGCCTCGAACGGCGGGGCCTTTGGAGCGGTTGAGCAGCCGGAATTGGATGCCGGCGGCGTCCGCCACCCGCCCCATCACTCCGTCCAACGCGTCGACCTCGCGAACCAAATGGCCTTTGCCCAGCCCACCAATGGCCGGATTGCAGCTCATCTCGCCTATGGTTTCGAGCTTATGCGTCAGCAGAAGGGTGCGTGCGCCCAGGCGCGCGGCGGCCGCAGCCGCCTCGCAGCCAGCATGGCCGCCGCCGATGACGATGACGTCGAAGCTGGTGTTGCCGTGGGTCATGGAGGGCGCGTCCATAGCGCAAATGGGGCTCGCGCGCGAGGCTCTAGTCCTGGATCGTTTCACATGGAACGGCCTAATGGCCCGGAAACCTGTTTCGCATGGAACCACGGCTACAGACAGTCACTTGCCGATGCAGAAGCTGGAGAAGATCTCGCCCAACAGGTCCTCGACATCGATCCGCCCGGTGAGCCGGCCGATGGCATGGGCGGCGGCGCGGACATCCTCCGCAGCCAGCTCCGGCCCGGCATCCAGCGCCGGGACCGCGCGGCGCAGAGCGGCCAAAGCCTCCTCCACCAGGCGCCGGTGACGCGCGCGGGTCAGCGCGGGCGCCTCCTCGTGATCCAACGCCTCGGCAACATGCGTGTTGATCCGCGTTTCGAGTAAATGCAGGCCGATGCCGGTTTTGACCGAAACCTCCAGCATCTCGCCGGAGCCATGCGCCGGATATTTGTCGGCCTTGGAGCGTACGAGAATATCGTCCGGCTGGAGCGCCGCCTGCACCTCGGCCGGAATATCCGCCCCCGTCTCGACCACGGCGATACGCAGATCGGCCTCCTCAGCCCGGGCTAGCGCCCTGCGCACGCCCTCGGCCTCGATTGCATCCGCCGCCTCGCGCAGCCCCGCCGTGTCGGCGATCCAGACCGGATAGCCCGCCAAAACCAGGCGGACCTCGACCACGTCGCGGGTCGTGCCGGGGATATCCGATACGATCGCCGCCTCGCGCTGGGCCAGCGCATTCAGCAGGCTCGACTTGCCCGCGTTGGGCGGGCCGATGATGGCGATACGGAAGCCGTCGCGGACGCGCTCGCCGCGATGGCCGTCATCGAGGTGGTGGGCCATGTCGGCGGCCAGGGCTTCGAGGATCGGCCCCGCCCGCTGCGCCAGCGCGCCCGGCAGGTCTTCGTCTGGAAAATCGATCTCGGCCTCGATCAACGCCGCGGCCTCGATCAACCGCGCACGCCAGCCCTCGTAGACCGCGCTCAGCGCGCCGCGCACTTGGCGCAAAGCTTGGCGACGCTGGCCCTCCGTCTCCGCGTCAACGAGATCGGCCAAGCCCTCCGCTTCAGCCAAATCGAGCTTGCCGTTTTCAAACGCGCGCCGCGTGAACTCGCCGGGCTCGGCGATGCGGACTCCAGTTTGTACAAGACACGCGTCGATGATCGCGCCGATCACCGCAGCGCCGCCATGCACGTGCAATTCGACAACATCTTCGCCAGTGAAACTCGCTGGGCCTTCAAAAAATACTGCGAGGCCGTCATCAATCAAAACGCGCGTATTTGGCGCGAAATACGCGCGTCGCGCAGTGAGGCGTGGTGATGGAATTTCGCGCGCTGTTATCGCGCTCAATACGTCACGCGCCCGCGGACCAGAGACGCGCACCATCGCTACACCTGCGCGCCCTGCGCCCGTTGCGAGCGCGACGATCGTGTCGCGTTTCATGTGAAATTCTCTAAGACGCGATTAGGGCTTTTCACGTGGAGCAACAGCGGCGCCTGCAGCGCTCGTCATCATCTTCACGAACGCGTCTTGCGCTTGCGTGCCGACGCTCATCCACGAATTCATCATCGCCTCGCCGCTCATCATCGCGAGGTTCTTTTCCATGCGCTTGCCCATCTCGGCGACGAGCGCCTCATTGATCGGCGTGACGTCCGGCAGGCCCATGAAGCGGCGCGCTTCCTCCGGCGAGCATTCGACATTGACGGTGAACTTCATGGACCCAAATCCTCTCGCGCGTTTGTCGCTATGAGCGTCTATAACGCCTGGCGAAGCCCCAAGACAGGCATGGAGATCGAAGCATGGGTGAATGGGTTCAGATTGCCGGACCGGACGGTGTCTTCCGCGCCTACGTGGCCAGGCCCACGGCAACGCCCAAAGCCGCCGTGGTGGCAATCCAGGAGATATTCGGCGTCAATGCCGTGATGCGCGGCAAGGCCGACTGGCTGGCGTCTCAGGGCTTCTTGGGCGTAGCGCCCGATCTCTTCTGGCGGCTCGAGAAGGACGTCGACATCACCGACCAATCCGAGGCCGAATGGGCCAAGGCAATGGACCTGATGAAGCGCTTCGACATCGAGACCGGCGTGAAGGACATCCAAGCCACGATCGACCACGCGCGCAGCCTCGTGGAATGCGGCAAGGTCGGCGCTGTCGGCTATTGCTTGGGCGGCCTGCTGGCGTACCTGACAGCGACGCGCACCGATGCCGACGCGAGCGTCGGCTATTACGGGGTCAACATTCCGAACTTCCTCGGCGAAGCGGAGAACATCCGTCAGCCGCTGATGCTGCACATCGCCGGCAAGGATGGCTTCGTCGACAAGGCGGCACAAAAGCAGATGAAGGATGGCTTGGCCGCCAACGGCCACGTCACGCTGCATGACTATCCAGAACGCGATCACGCCTTCTCGCGCGAAGGCGGCAAGAATTACGACGCGGCCGATGCCGCCACCGCCGACGATCGCACCATCGCGTTCTTCAAGGCGAACCTCGTATGAGGCGGCTTCTGTTGATCGGCGCGCTCGCGCTGGTTGCGTGCGATGCGCCAACAAACATCGCAAACGACGCAGCTCCAACAGCCGTGGAAGTTTTGGCGCCAGCAGACATCGGCGCCTTCTTCGATTGCTTGCGCGAGAATGGCCGCACCATCGTCGCGGCGCATCGCGGCGGGCCAGCGCCCGGCTTCGCCGAAAACGCGATCCCAACGTTCGAGAACACGGTCAGCCGAGCGCCCGCGTTGCTGGAGATCGACATCGCACGCACGCGCGACAACGTACTGGTGCTGATGCACGACGACGAACTCGATCGCACGACGACAGGTACGGGCCCCGTGCGCGATCACACGCTTGCGGAAATCCAAGCGCTTCAGCTCGAAGACGAAAACGGCCAGCCGCTCGATGCGCGCGTGCCGACATTTCGCGAAGCTTTGGATTGGGCCCGCGGCCGCGCGATCCTGGAGCTCGATGTAAAGCGGGGCGTCTCGTACGAAGACGTGATTGCCGAGGTGCGCGCAGCGGGCGCTGAGGACCGCGTCGTGTTCATCACCTATAGCGATGACGCCGCTGTGCGCGTCCACAATCTGGCGCCGGATTTTATGCTGTCAGTCTCAATCGACGAGGCGAGCGATCTTGGCGCGCTGGAGCGACGCGGCATTGATCTCGTCAGGGTGCTGGCCTGGACAGGCACGGACGAGCCAAATTCCGCACTCAACATCGCGCTCGCACAGCGCGGCGTAGAGGCGATGTTCGGCACGCTAGGCAATCCAGAGCGCTCCTGGGACGGACGCTTCGCGCGCGAGGGCCAAGAGCAATACGCGGCGTTCGCGGAGACGGGGCTTCAGCTCATCGCTACGGATCGGCCGATTGAAGCCTCGCGCGATCTTGACGCAAACGACGGCGTCGATGGGTTCGCGGCCATGCAGTGCGCGGCGGGCGATTGATCCCCATGTCAACGCGAAGAGTGGAGAGCGATCGATGAAAGCAATTCGCGTTGAGGAGACAGGCGGCCCGGATGTGATGCGGCTCGTTGATGTTGATGAGCCGGCGCTGAAGCCGAATGAGATATGCGTGCGCAGTCACGCGATCGGCGTGAACTTCATCGACACTTACCACCGCAGCGGGTTGTACAAGTTGCCATTGCCGACAGGCATCGGCCAAGAGTTCGCAGGCGTTGTCGAGGCGATCGGTGAGAGCGTCACGCGCTTCAAAATTGGTGATCGCATTGCAAGTGGCACTGCGCCCGTTGGCGCTTACGCTGAAACGCACACGCTGCCGGAAACGCGTGGCGTGCATGTGCCGCAAGCGATTTCGTTCGACGTGGCCGCGTCCGCGATGTTGAAGGGCATGACTGCGCGTTATCTTTTGCGCAAGACGTTTCGCGTGAAACGCGGCGACGTCGTTGTGATCCACGCGGCGGCTGGCGGTGTCGGTCAGATCGCTGTGCAATGGGCAAAGCATCTGGGCGCGACAGTGATTGCTATTGTCGGCAGCGATGCGAAAGTAGAGATCGCAACGGCAATCGGCGCCGATCATGTGATCGTGCAAGCGCGCGACGACATCGCCAAACGCGTGCGCGACATCACAAACGGCGAGGGTGCGCACGTCGTCTATGACGGCGTTGGCAAAGACACGTTTATGGCGTCGATTGATAGTCTGCGCCCGCTCGGCATGATGGTGAGCTATGGCAACGCCTCAGGCCCCGCGCCCGAGTTCAGCCCGCTTTTGCTGGCGCAAAAAGGCTCTTTGTTTTTCACGCGGCCAACGCTCAATCACTACACGGCGACGGTCGGGGATCTCGATGAGACTGCGGCTGATCTGTTCGAAGTGATCGCGTCCGGCGCCGTGAAGATCGCGCCGCCCACGCGCTATGCGCTGGCGGACGCCGTGCAAGCCCATCGCGATCTGGAAGCGAGGAAGACCACGGGCAGCTTGGTGCTTGCGCCGTAGCTACTTCACCGCCGCCGCGCGTACGTATGCCGGGCGCTCGCGGAGCTTTTCGATGTAGCGCATCAATGATGCGGGGATGTCGCTTTCGATGCCCGCGAACTTCGCGCCGGTGGCGATATAGGCGATCGAGATATCAGCGGCGGTGAATCGATCGGCCGCAACGTACGGCTTGTCGCCCAACAGATCGGCGACGAATTGAAGACGTTTGATGATCGCGCCTTTGAGATAATCGGCGGTCCAGTTTTGCTTTTGGTTGTCGGGCGCCATGTAGCGCGTGCCGACGAGGGGATTGCCGTAGGCGGCGAGCCCTGCCTCGCCGAACATCAAATACTGCAGATAGTCAGCATAACCCGCTTCGTGCGGCTTTACTTCGAGATCGGTCGGGCCGTGCTTGCTCATGATGTAGATCATCATGGCGACGGACTCGATCATCGACACGTCACCATCCGTCATCGCGGGCACTGTACGCAGCGGGTTGACGGCTTTGAACTCGTCGCTGGGTTTGAAGAACGACGCCTCCGCCGTCTCGTACGGCACGCCCATCTCTTCGCAAAGCCACAACACACGCAGCGAACGCGCACCTTGCGAATGGTAGATTTTGAGCATGGCCGTCTCCCTCTTTTACGCGAGACCTAGCACTCGCCAAGTCCTTCGTCATTCGTCGTTTGCCCTGGGTCCCGGATCACGCTCCGTGTCCGGGATGACGGCCGGAGAGCGCAAACGAATAAGGGCGCGGCTTGCGCCACGCCCTTCGTATTCGCACCAGGATGTGAGCTTACGTGTTCATCGACTGGAAGAAGTCGTCGTTGTTCTTCGAGCCCTTAAGCTTGTCCAACAGGAACTCGATCGCGTCCTGCGTACCCATAGGCGAGAGGATACGACGGAGCACGTACATCTTCTGCAGGTGCTCCTTCGGGGTGATGAGTTCGTCTTTACGCGTGCCGGACTTGAGCACGTCGATGGCCGGGAAGATGCGGCGGTCAGCGACCTTGCGATCAAGCTGGAGCTCACTGTTACCCGTGCCCTTGAATTCTTCGAAGATGACTTCGTCCATCCTCGAGCCGGTATCGATGAGCGCGGTCGCGATGATGGTGAGCGAACCGCCTTCCTCGAGATTGCGCGCCGCGCCGAAGAAGCGCTTCGGGCGCTGCAGCGCGTTGGCGTCGACACCGCCGGTCAGCACCTTGCCCGAGGAGGGCACCACAGTGTTGTAGGCGCGGCCGAGGCGGGTGACGGAGTCCAGAAGGATCACAACATCCTTGCCGTGTTCGGCGAGGCGTTTGGCTTTCTCGATCACCATTTCCGCAACCGCGACGTGGCGTGTGGCGGGCTCATCAAACGTGGAGGCGACGACTTCGCCCTTCACGCTGCGCTGCATGTCGGTGACTTCTTCCGGGCGTTCGTCGATCAGCAGAACGATCAGAAACACTTCCGGGTGGTTGGCTTCTATCGCCTTGGCGATGTTCTGCATGATGACGGTTTTACCCGTCCGCGGCTGGGCGACGATCAACGAGCGTTGGCCTTTGCCGATTGGCGCCACGATGTCGATGATGCGGCCGGTTTTGTCTTTGATGGTCGGATCGTCCAATTCCATCTTCAGGCGCTCAGTCGGATAGAGGGGCGTCAGATTGTCGAAATGGACCTTGTGGCGGACGCGCTCTGGGTCTTCGAAATTGACCGATGTAACCTTGGTCAGCGCGAAATAGCGTTCGCCGTCTTTCGGCGCTTTGATCTGGCCTTCGACGGTGTCGCCGGTGCGCAAACCGAATTTTCGGATCTGTTGAGGCGAGACGTAGATGTCGTCAGGGCCGGGCAGATAGTTCGATTGCGGCGAGCGCAGGAATCCGAAACCGTCAGAGAGGATTTCGCAAACGCCGGCGCCGCCGATCTCGACTCCGCGCTCGGCGACGTGCCGCAGGATCGACGCCTGCATGTCTTGGATGCGCAGCGTGTTGGCGCCCTCAATCTCAAGGGATTCCGCCAGGGCCAGCAATTCCGCGGCCGGCTTGCGCTTGAGCTCCTGCAGCGTGAGCGAGGTGAGCCCTTCGAGTGCTTGTTCTTCAGTCATAATTTTCTCGGGGAGACGGACTGCGGGCGCAGGTTCGCGCGGGCAGGGCCATCAGGTGGAAAGAGGTTCCGGCGGTTTGGAGGATTTGCGGCGCCGCCGTCGCACGCGCGCTTTGGGAAAGCACGCTTCGTCCGCATGGACACCACATAGCGCCGAAAGCGTCAAGCCGAGGTTAGCGGCCAGAGGCTGGTTCGAGGCAGGTTAGGGTCAGGTTCAGGGTTCGAGTGTCGCTAGCAGCACAGCGGCAATGGCCACGAGGAACGGGATCTCGCTCATGAGACGCCAGAACTTCTCGGAATGCCGCCGCTGGCCTTGGGCGATGCGGCGACCCTCAGCAGATAGGAAGCCGTGGTAGCCGCTCAAGCCCAGCACCAAAATAAGCTTCGCCCAGAACCAGTGGGGGACCGTGGCGATGACTTCCGGGATTGGCCGGGTCCAGTCGCCCGAGATGTAGGTGGCAAACAGGAACAGGCCAAACGCCCAAGCCAGGATCATACTAGGGGTCAGGATGATCAGGCGAAGGCTGCGCGCGGCCTTCAGCATGGCCGTCTCAAGCTCACCGCCAGGCTGGGATGAGGTAATGTAGGCGTAGAAGCGGGGCAGCATCAGCAGGCCCGCGATCCAGGCAATCACTGCAATGATGTGCAGACCTCGGGCGAGGTCGTAGCCAATCACGTGATCCATTACCGCGCATTCCCCTGAGGGCACTGACCCCACGCCGCCGGACAGAGCCGAGCACCGTTTTCAGACTGCATTTTGCCTGGGCAGGCAAGGGCGCGCTCGGTCAGATCGGCCAACGCGTCAATGAAACGCGGGGCGGCCCCTGGCGCGGGCGCACGCAGGTAGAATGGCAGGTTCAGGCGCTTGGCGACTTGCGCATACTCAATGTCCAGCTCGACCAGCGTTTCGACATGTTCTGAAACGAACGCGATCGGCGAGACGATCACGCCTGCGCCGTCCGTGCCGGCAGCGTGGATTTCTTCCTCGGTCGAGGGGCCGATCCATTTGAGCGGACCGACACGAGATTGGTAGCAGACGCGCGTTTCCCAATCCGCCGGCAGGCGCTTCTTCACCGCGGCGACGCTCTGCTCCACTTGCCATTGATAGGGATCACCAGAATCGATCACGCGCTGCGGCAGGCCGTGTGCTGAGAAGAGCACACGCGGCTTCGCTGGCGAGCCGGCCTCGCGCCACGACTTCAAGATCGCATCCGCGTGCGCCTCTGCGAACGCATCGCCAGCGGGGTAACAGCAGATCGTAGAGCAGGGCAGGTCGCTGTGGCGCTTCCATTCTTTAAGCGACGAGCCCGTCGTCGTCGTTGAGAATTGCGGATAAAGCGGCAATAAGATCGCGTCGGTCGCGCCCCAGGCTTCAACCGCACGCGCCACATTCTTTGTAAATGGCTTCCAATAGCGCATCGCTGGGAAGCATTTGAACGTCACATTGTTCACGCGCTTCGCCATCGCCGTTTCAAGTGCGTCGGCTTGCTTCACGGTTTCCGGCAAGATCGGCGAACCCCCGCCCATCAGCGCGTAATTCGCTTTCGCCAGCGTCTCACGCGTGCGGGAAATCAATTGCGCGATGAGAAACCGCATAGGTTGCGGCGCGCCAATGATTGCTTTGTCGTTGAACAGGTTAAACAGAAACGGACGTACCGCTTCCTGCTTATCGGGGCCGCCCAAGTTGAAGAGAATGATCGCGACGCGGCGCGATGTCATCACGCGGATGCCGGGGCCTTGATCGGGCAATTGCTCGCCTTCAAGCGGAATTGCACTCATTGGCCTTTCACCACGCGCACAAGATGAGCGAGATTTTCTGGGGTGGCTTCAGGTGTAATGCCGTGACCCAAATTGAAGATGTGGGGCGCGCCCTTAAACGCAATTAGCACATCGCGCGCAGCGCTTTCCAAGGCGTCACCGCCGACGATGAGGGTTTGCGGATCGAGATTGCCCTGCAACGCCATACCTTCAGGCGCCACTTTGAACGCGAAATCCGCCGGCGTTTGCGTATCCACGCCGAGTGCGTTGATGCCCGTTTCACTGGCGTAAGCTTCGAATTGCGCACCCGCGCCACGAGGAAAACCAATGATTGGCGCCGTCACGCCAAGCTCACGCAGACGCCGCACGAGCTTTCGCGTCGGGCCAATGATCACGCGCTGGAACATGAGGGGAGAGAGCCCCTCGGACCAGCTTTCGAATATCTGCACGCAATCGGCGCCGGCCTGAACCTGTTTCGCCAAATGCTGCGCACTCATCTCCACGAGCACATCCAAAAGTGCATCGACGTCTTCCGGCCGTTCATATACAGCCCGCCGCGAACGATCCTTATCACCGCCCTTACCCTGAAGCATATAAGTAGCGACCGTCCACGGTCCACCGCAGAACCCTATCAGCGCAATGTCTTTCGGGATCGCGTGTCTAATACGTTCCACAGCCTCATAGACCGGCGAGAGCCGCTGCAGCGCCCGCTCAGGAGCGTCGAAGCGCCAGATCTCTTCGTCGACCAAAGGCTTCAACCGCGGTCCTTCGCCTTCGACGAAAGAGACCGCGCGACCCAGAGCATCCGGGATCACCAGGATGTCCGAGAACAAGATCGCTGCATCGAGTGGGAAGCGACGCAGAGGCTGCATCACCGCTTCCGTCGCCAGGGCAGGAGAATAGCAGAAGTCGAGGAAGTTCTTCGCCCGTGTTCGAAGCTCCCTGTACTCCGGAAGATAACGCCCTGCCTGACGCATGATCCAAATCGGAGGAGGGTCCAGTCTCTCTCCATTTAAAACGCGCAAGAGAGCGGGAACGCTTTCCCGATCGGCCATGACCTTCTTCCAAACTAAATAATCTTAGGGACCTGATTAGAGATGACTCGTTGTTGTGGGGATACGCAAAACGGGAGAACTTGGTTCTCCACACGCTGCCAACAAACTTGTTCGTCTCGGCGCCAGGCGAATTATCGTTAACGCTGAATTACTTGGACCTGTCGAGTGGGCCTGCCGATTCCTTTTTTCCCACGTTGTCGCATTGTGGAGAGCGTGGGGAGGAATCGCGCATGAGGGGAAGTGAATCCGGGGCAGGGTAGGCTGTTCGTTCTCTCCACCGGCTTTGTTGGTCCCTTAGCCAACAACTTGTCCACAGACGGCGTAGGCCTGATATGAGTGCAGCCCATGCCGACACGTGACCGCCTCGCCATCTATTTCAATGTCCACCTCGTGTCGGACTCGACCGGCGAGACGCTGGCCGGGGTTATGCGCGCAACTTGCGCGCAGTTCGACAATATTATGCCTGTGGAACACTCGTATTTTCTGGTCCGCTCGGCGCGGCAGCTGGAACGGGTGATCCAGGAAATCTCGGACGCGCCAGGCGTGGTGATGTTCACGCTCTCGAATTTGGAGCATCGAGCGATGTTGGAGGCGGCCTGCGCCGAGATGGACATGCCGTGCGTGGCGGTGCTGGACCCGGTGCTCGATCTTACCTCCCGCTACCTCGGTCTGGAATTGAACCATCGGGTAGGGGCGGCGCGAAAGCTCAACGCGGAATACTTCAAGCGCATCGATGCGCTCGATTTCGCTATGTACCACGACGATGGCCAACAGGCGGTCGAGCTGATGTCCGCCGACGTTATCCTCGTCGGGGTCAGCCGCACTTCTAAAACGCCGACCAGTGTCTATCTCGCGCACCGCGGCGTAAAGGCGGCGAACGTGCCGATGGTGCCAGGCGTGCCGCTGCCGGAGGAATTATTCAGGCCGGGCAGGCCACTTGTCGTTGGCTTGCTGATCTCGGCCGACCGCCTCATTCACATTCGCCGCAACCGTCTTGCCGCGATGAAGGAGACACGCGCTGGCTCCTATACCGACGAAGAAGATGTGCGCCGCGAAGTGATGGATGCGCAGAAACTGTTCGAGCGTGAAGGGTGGCCGACGGTCGATGTGTCGCGCCGCTCGATCGAGGAAACGGCCGCGGCCGTGCTCAATCTGTTGGCGGAGCATAGAGAAGAATGAGTCTCGTGCTTGCCTCCGGCAGCGCCATTCGCCGCCAAGTGCTCGCCGCCGCCGGCCTCGATTTCGAGGTTGAAGTTGCGCGCGTGGATGAGGAGGGTGCTAAAGCCAGCCTTCGCGCCGAAGGCCTGAAGCCACGCGAACAAGCCGATGCGCTGGCTGAATTGAAGGCGCTCTCTGTTTCACGGAAACGCACCGGCTTCATCATCGGCGCCGACCAGATGCTCGCGATCGAAGGCGAGACGCTGGATAAGCCGAAGGATATGGCCGAGGCTCGCTCGCACCTGATGCGCATGCGCGGCAAGACTCACGAGCTTTTGTGCGCCGCCGTAGTCGCGCGCGAAGGATCTATCATTTGGCGCCACATCGAGACGCCGCGTCTGCGCATGCGCGCCTTCTCTGACGCCTTCATCGATGAGTATCTGGCGCGTGTGGACAACGAGGCGCTGAAATCCGTCGGCGCATACCAGCTTGAAGGCTTAGGCGCGCAGCTCTTCGATCGCGTGGACGGAGATTACTTCTCCGTTCTCGGATTGCCTCTGTTGCCGCTGCTTCAGTTCTTGCGCGAACACGGCGTGGTGGCGAAATGAACGTCACGTCCGCAACCAAATTGCTTGCCGTCATCGGCGACCCAGTGCGGCATTCGCTGTCGCCATTGATGCACAATGGCTGGATCGCGGATTACGGTTTGGACGCTGTTTATACTGCACTGCCGTTGAAGAGCGATGACGCGACGAGCGTGATCCGATCGATGAAGGCGCTCGGTTTCACAGGCCTCAATGTCACCGTGCCGCACAAGGAAGCCGCCGCGCGCGCGGCGGATCGCACCGAGTCCGAAGTCGCCAATACATTGCGCTGGGAAGACGACGGCACGCTCTCGGCCTTCAACACGGACGGCTTGGGCTTCATCGACGCACTTACCGAAACCGCGCCGGATTGGCGTGGCCGCGTCAGCCGCATTTTTATTATAGGCGCCGGCGGGGCAGGGCTCGGAATTGGCAAAGCGCTCTCGGCTTATGCGGACACCGTGCATTTCGCCAACCGCACTCTGGCGCGCGCTGAAGCTGCCGCGAGCGCTGTGCCGAACGGCCGTGTGCTGCGTTGGGAAGATCTAGAACGCGGCTTTGGCGCCGCCGATCTCATCGTGCAAACCACAACGCTCGGCATGGTCGGTCAGCTTTCGCACGATTGGCCGGTGCGGCTCTGCCGCTCGACTGTCATTGTGGCTGACATTGTCTATAAGCCGCTCGAGACGGATTTCCTCCGTGCCGCGCGCGCGCGGGGTCTCGTCGCGATGGATGGGCTCGGCATGCTGATCCACCAAGGCGCGCGGGCGTTTGAGCTTTGGTTCGGCGTGAAACCAGACACGCAGAAGGCGCGCGCACGGCTGCTCGCGGCGCTCGGCGGATGATTATCGTTGGCCTCACTGGCTCGATTGGCATGGGCAAATCGACCGTCGCGAAAATGTTCGCGGAGGAGGGCGCTCCTGGCTTTGATTCCGACGCCGCCGTGCATGCTATGTACGCGCCCGGCGGCGCAGCGGTCGCGCCCGTGGAAGCGGCGTTTCCAGGCGTCGCCAAGCACGGTGCGATCGATCGCGAAGCATTGTCCAAGCGCGTTGTCGGCAATGAAGCGGCGATCAAGCAGCTCGAAGCCATCGTGCATCCGCTCGTCCGCGCGGCGCAGATGCACTTCCTGCAGGATAATCGCGACGCAGGCACGCAGGTCGTGATCCTCGATATTCCGCTTCTGTTTGAAGGCAGCGGCGCGAAGTTCGTGAATAAGTCGGTGGTGGTTTCGGCCCCCGCCGACGTGCAGCGCGCCCGCGTGTTGGCGCGCCCTGGCATGAGCCTGGAGAAGTTCGAGGCCATCCTGGCCAGACAAATGCCGGACGCGGAAAAGCGCGCCCGCGCTGATTTTGTCGTTGAAACGGGCGGTGATTTCGACACCACGCGCTCTCAAGTCAGAGCTGTACTGGACGCGCTCCGCGAACAGATTTAGCTCGGATTCATGCGCGAAATCCTGTTTGACACGGAAACGACCGGCGTTTTCCCGGACCATGCCGACGAAAAGCTCCGCGATCGCGTCGTGGAGATCGGTTGCGTAGAGGTTTTTAATCTCGAGCGCACCGGCCGCGAGTTTCACGCCTACATCAACCCGGATCGCGATGTGCCGGAAGAAGTCGTGCGCGTGCACGGCCTGCGCGGTGATTTCTTGCGCACCCAAAAGCGCTTCGGTGAGATCGTTGCGGACTTCATCGAATTTGTTGGCGACGCGCCATTGGTTGCGCACAATGCGTCTTTCGACCGCGGCTTTATCAATGCGGAGTTGCGCCGCCTGAAGATGGCGGAACTCGAAATCGAGCGCTTCATCGATACGCTGGCGATCGCGCGCAAGAAGTTTCCCGGCGCCTCATGCTCGCTTGATGCGCTGGCGCGGCGCTTTCAGCTCGATCGCTACGGTTTCGACCTGGCATCGCGCAAAGGTCCAGGCGGCCACGGCGCCTTGGTCGACTCGCGCATTTTGGCGGAGGTGTATCTTCACCTGAAGGGCGGTCGCGAACAGCGCTTGGTGTTCGAGGCCGAAGAAGCGGTGAGGTCCGATGCCGCAACACAGCAGCTGATTGAATTTGTCCAGCGGGCGCAGCGGCCCGTTCCGCTTGCGGCGCGCGGCTCGGCGGAAGAAGCGGAAGCGCACGCGGCCTTTGTCGCCAAGCTTGGTGACAAGGCGATCTGGTTGAAAACTGGAAGCTAGAAGCTCGCGCCGCCCGCCGCGGCTTGCGGCGGTAATCCCCCCTCGGCGGCCGCGCGCTCTTGGCGCTCGCGCAGCTCGGACCAATAGAGGGGTGTGAAATCGATCGGATTGATTAGGAGAGGCGGGTAGCCGCCTTCGCGGGTGATCTCGGCCAGGATCTGGCGACCGAACGGAAACAGCAGCCGCGGGCACTCGATCCAGATGAGCGGCTCCACATCGTCGGCCCGCACATTCATGAATTGAAACAAGCCCGAATAGACCAGATCGACCGAAAACATGATCGCGTCTTGGCGGCGGGCCTGGACGTTGATGCAAAGATCGACCTCGACGGCCTCATTCCGCTCGCCCATCGGGCGAGACTTGACCTCAACACCCATATCGATGGTGGGCTGCACGTCGTAGGTCTGAGATGCCGCAGCGGCCATCGCATTGCGGAATGAAAGTTCCTTCACATATTGGGACAGGACACGCAGATGAGGGGAATCGGCTGGAGGAAGGGGGCCTTCCGGCGCGTTTTGCGGGTTCATGCGCCAACCTTCGGCAAGGAAAAGCTTGGAAATCGGGCGCTAACATAGGCAAGGGCTACAGCAACGCAACCGCGCTAGAAGAAAGCGCCTGTTGGCATTATCTTAATTTCGCGCAGAGAAGCGCTGCCCCACGGGAGCATCGGGTTTT
>Ga0315902_10005037_pt1 | contig 18764 bp, 22 predicted proteins | sample LakEriMetagenome_9_FD_203523 | JGI IMG/M metagenome (GOLD analysis project Ga0315902, IMG submission 203523) | Freshwater fungal communities from buoy surface, Lake Erie, Ohio, United States - Buoy 12 MA117 | ecosystem: Environmental > Aquatic > Freshwater > Lake > Lake biofilm | place: USA... | reverse complement strand
GCGCAGGCTGATGCCAGTGTCCGAACCAGAGATAGTCAAACGGCGCGACGCTCAAGCGCCAGCCGCTCGCCTTCTTTGCGACGCCGTACCACGGCATCCCAAGTCCACCCCTGAACTGATCGCCGTGAACGATCATCCCGATCTTGCCGCCTGGCAAGTCGAGCGTGTCGTACCAGTGCCGACCGCCAACGGTGAGGCTCTCCTTCCAGCTCACGCGCTTCTCGCTCAACACGAGTGAGCGCGCAATGTTGTAAAGAATCGCATCGCTGTTGCTTTCTGGCGAGTGATCCGAGTAGCGCCCCAAGCGTCCGTGGTTGCCGATTGCGCCGTAGACCTCGACCTGCGGGAAGAGTGCGGCCATCGCCCTGACGAACTGCGCCAGCATCTCCGCGCCTCGGAAGATTTGGACGTACAGACCGCCAGCCTCAACTTCGTAGGCTTGTCCTGGGAAGATGTTGCCGTCTGACTCCACGAGGTCGCCAGTGAGCAGAATCTTCACCGTGTCCACTGGGTGATCCTTGCGCTGAATCTCGACCACCCGCTGCACCTTCTCGGCGAGCAGGTTCAGCCGCTTGGCTGCGGTGTCAATGTCGTAGTCCACGCTCTTCTTGCCAAGCTGCCAGTCGCTCAGCTGCACGACGGCAACCTCGCGCTTGCCCTTGCGCTTGTCTGGCTTCGGTGCTGGAACGGCTGGAATCTTCATCCCGACCGCCGCATCCTTCGCGGCGCGGTAGACCGCCTCCACGAGTTCTTCGGTCTGTTGATCCTTCTTCGCAAGTGCGCGCAACGCACGCCGGTGCGCCGACTTCAGTTCGTTGAGTTCGTCCTCACGCTGAAACTCGATCAGGTCTTCTGGCATTTGCAGTCTCCTCTCCTGTGTCGCTGGATGTTCTGCTGCGCCCAGTGCTGGTTGCGAATCTCGCACCACTTCTGGATTGCCTTCGCCGTGATCTTCGCGGCTGCGAGTGCCTTGTCGAGCGATTGCCGATCAGCCTCGCTTATGTCAAGCAACTGATAGCCGCAGAGTGGCCCTTTGTAGCCACCCTGCAGCGTCAGAAACTCGTCTAGGTCCTCCATTGCAACCTCCTACTTGCGGCGCGACTACACGCCGCTCTGCCGAGAGTGAAGTCTCCTCAGGCTTGTGTCAAGACCTTACTTCTTGCCGCCGATGCCGTAGTCGCTCTGGCTTGGGTCGAGCGCCTTGACCAGTACGGCCAAGCCTGACGCCAGACCAGCCGACAGGACGGTTCGGAAGTCGCCGCCAGTGATGTCGAGCAGCGGGATGCCGAGTCCGAGTGCGACTGAGATTGAGACCGTCAGGAAGGTGCGAACTGCGTCAAGCACCATCTCGTCAAGTTTGCTCGCGTCAAGAATCTTCTGAACCTTGTTCATTGTCTTTCCTTTCACTTCTTCGTCACGATGACGATGTGGCTTGCAGGCGAGCCTGGCTTGCCTGAAGCGATTGCCTTGAGTTCAGCCTCCGTGACCGGCACGGCGTACTGTTCCTTCGGTACACGCTCATCAAACGTAGGGTCAGCGAAGACCAGCGTCTGCGCCTCTGAATCATAGCCTGCGCTGGTGAGGTGTCCGTACCCTGCGGCGATCACCTTCGGGTCCTTCTTCTGCCAGTAGGACGCCCAGTTGCGATGCCATTTTGACAGCGCCTGCTTTGGGTAGCCGATCGGTGCCTGCACCCAGACGATGAGTGCGGCGCCAGCCTTCGCAGCTGCAACCGCCTCGGCGAAGGTATCAGCAGGCTTTGCCTTGCAGCCCAGTTCGCGGACGGTCTTCATCATCTCGCTCAGGCTTGAGCCGTTGTCGCTGACCCCTTGCTTCTCCTTGAAGCCAGTGGCGCGCTCCTTTGCCGCTACGCCGTCGGCTGCGCTGAAGTCAGGCGCGTAGCCGTTCACGAAGGCCGCAGCCGCAGCCGCGCTCGATGGTCCGCAATCGTCAAGGATTGCGCCGACCTTCTTCTGCGCCTCGGCGTCAGAGTAGAGCTGCGACTTGATGCGGTACTTCATTCGCCGATCTCTTCCTTGATGTGCGCGGCAAGTGCAAGACCAGCCGTCTGAAAGTCGAGTGCAGCACTGATCGGATGACCACAGGTGCAGCCCTCGCTGTAGTCGTTGCCATTGTCGGCGCGCTTCCAGAGCGTGCCGCCGAACGCGCTTGCGTCCTCGCTTGGCACAAGTGCCACCCACTCGCCTGGCGCGGTGTCAATGCGCGTCCAGCCCTGCTCCTTGAGTTCCCTGCGGTGATCTTCGGTTGTCATTCTTTCCACCTCAAGTATCCTGTTGCGATCCAGACGATTGTCATCAGGATGAACAGCGTTGCCATTGTGCTTTGCGTCTGACCCTCTGGCAGTACGACCACCGCGAAGAGCAGACCGAGGATCGTCCACGAGCCTCCGACTAGATCGTTGATGATGTTCCTAAGCACGGCGACCACCCTTTCGGCTTGGCGTATTTCCATTGCCTCCTGCTGGTCCGCCGCCGCCAATGTTAGCAGCCGCTCGTGCGGCATTTGACGCTGCGGCAGCCACACTTGCAACTTGGCTGGCAATGATTGCGACGGCAACCGGCTGCGCTTCTTCCTTCTCAATCGGGTCAAGGTCTTTGCCGATCTCTGTGATGGCCGCTATGTTGGCGAACACTTCGCCGACCGCCTCAACCGCAGCTCCTACAACTGGCAGAGCGGGTTCGGGTTCAGGAGTAGGTAAAGGAGTGGGATCAGGAGATACGGAAGGAGATGGCGGAACTTCTGTTGGTGCAGGCGTTGGCTCTGGCGTTGGTTCTGGCGTTGGTTCATTGGTCACCTCAGGACTTGGCTCCTCCGTTGGTGTTGGTTCTGGGGTTGGTTCGGGTGTTGGTTCTGGAGTTGGCTCAGGAGTCGGCTGCGGCGTTGGCTCAGGCGTTCGGGTTGGCGTAGGTTCAGGGGTAGGCGTCGGCGTCGGCTCTACAGAAGGCTCTGGCGTAGGGGTAGGAGCCACGCTAGGGCTGGGTGAAGGCTCTTCTGGTGTCTGGGTAGGGGTCGGCTCAGGAGTCGGTAGAACGGACGGAATCGCGGTAGGGACAACCGTCGGCGGGGTCGGGTCAAGGAGCAGCGCAGCCGTCGTCAGGAGTTGGTAGTGACCGCCGACAGGGAAGGGGTCCTGCGGCCACATACACGATCCGTCGCGGCAGGTGAAGCGACCGGCACGCAGCCGATAGACGCCAGCCTCCAGCTGCACGGTGATGAATGAGTGATAGGACTGACCATTGGTGCGAGGGTCGTCGTCATTGGAAGTTAGCAGCCCGCCGTCAGCGGCATACAGCCAGAGTGCAGAGTCCGTGAAGTTGCCGCCTTGCTGCGGCGCGGCGCACCAGAAGGCTGTGGTGTTGTCGCAGAGATCAGTCTCAGCGGTGAAGGTAGACGGCTGCTCGATCACGACGAAGTAGTCGCCAGTCTGGGTCACGAGCGTGCTGTAGGGATACTCGGTGCCGTCGTAGCCCTCGGCTCCGCGAACGACAGCGAACGGCACGAAGGAGACCCAAAGGAGCAGGAGCGCGGCGAGCCTCACTTGCCGGCTTGCGATTGGAAGTACGCCAGAAGCGTCCCGATTCCTCCTACGCCAAGCAGCGCGCCAAGCGCCTTCAAGACGGTCAAGCCGCCTTTCATCTGGTCAATCTCGGACTGAAGTCGGTCAATCTTTGCTGACTGCGCGTCTAGTCGGTCAATGATCGCATCAACTTGGGAGCGGGTCATCAGGTGGCTCCGTGGCTTCAGGCTCAGGCAGAACCTCGGACTCGCCTTCTACGATTTCGGGCGTTGGCTCTGGCTGTGGCGGCTCTGTGAATACGCCGTCAGTATACGCCCCGCCGATCCACGCACTCGTGCCTTGCTCCACCTCAATGATTGCAGTCGCGCCGAACAGAGTGGCGTAGTCGCGCAGGAACTGCGCTTGCTGCGCTGGGCTGAGCACGCCAGCAATGACCTGCACCACGATGCCATCTTGGTTGATGAAGGCGTATTTCATTATGCGATGTAAGCCACAATGAGGTAGCCGTCGCCACCATTGCCGCCGTTGCCTCCGATTGCGGTTCCCGATGAGTTGGTGTACGCCGTGGTTCCAGCGGCTGAGGTCGCGCTGTTGCCCCATAGCGCCTTGCCGCCACCACCGCCACCTGACCCGCTATTTGCTGAAGCGTTGCCACCGTTGCCACCTGCGGCAGAGATTCCTGTCCCCGCGGTCGTGCTAATCCAGAAACAACCGCCGCCGCCACCGCCCCCTGCTGTCTGCACCGCACTTCCTGCGTAATAAGTGGCCGTTCCAGTCGGAAGCGTGCTTCCGACATAGGAATAGCCACCGCCGGTGTCAATACGATTTCCACCGCCGTTGCCGCCCATACAAAGCCCGATGCCAGCAGGTCCTGCCGTCCCTCCCAAAGTCCTCACCCCACCGCGCGCCGTGATTTTGCCACCAACCGTTGCGCCATCGGCTGTTCCGTTTGCCCCATTACTGCCAGCAACAGCAAATGAAGCCTGGTACGGCAACGATGTGAATCCACTTGTCGTTAGCGTTGAGTTTGATAGATAACTTGCGGTGCCTGTCGTGGTAGCGGTGGAAGTCACCACCGTACTTGGGAACGGCACGGTCGTTGTGACGGTTCCAGATGCAGCCGCACCGCCAGAAGCGGCTGTAGTAGCGCAGACTAAATACGAGCCAAAGGTCGTGTTGCCACCGATACCACCCGCCGCTCCATCAACGTTTATCGTTGAAGTGGTGACGCCGACCGCTTTTGTTGCAGTGCCTCCCGCACCTCCCGCACCGCCTGCGCCAATGCCAACGCTGACCGTAGAAACATCTCCGACGTACAGGTCGCGGAGAAGGCCATAGGCTCCCGGCTGACCTCCATTGCTTGGGCTTTCCGAGATACCTGCGCGAGTGATTCTGCCCTCGCCTCCAACGCCGCCGTTGCCGCCAGAATAACCAGCCACTGCCACTAGATACTCAACGCCTGTAGGTCGCGTCCAAGTTCCGCTCGACGTGAACGCTTCGGTCACGAGGAAAGATTGCGAGCCTCCGCCGCCGGGCGTACTGGTTGCCAAAATCAGACTTTTGATCGTTGCCTTCGCAGAACCAGTGACCGCCGCTGTTGCCGTCATCTTGAAAGAAAGGTCAACATACTGCGCGGCTGAGTTGATCGCCGAGCCGCCTGGAGTCGTCGTTCCAGAGATGCTTGTCCACGTGCCGGTATCAAGTGCCGTGCCAATGACCGCCGTGCTGAGCGCGGTATCGGTTGCGTCGTAATAAATCGCCGTGAGTGTCAGATTCCACTGAGATGCAGTCCCGCCAGCCGTGCCGCTCTTACTGATGACCGAGAGCGCCTTCTGGCGAAGCGCAAGATTGTCGTCCGTCAGCAGGTAGGAGCGCGTTGTCAGCGTTAGCGTTGAGTCGATCGCGGCAGTGCCAGGGTTCAACTCAATGCCATAAGTCAATGTCGTTTCGTCAAAAACCGACGTTGCAGTCATTTCGTCCTCGCTTGCATTGTCAATGCTCCAGAATGGCAACGGATTTGATTGCTGCTCAATTGGCGAATCTGGAGATGGCGGCAAAAGATTGAAGTTTGGATTCGCGATCCCATAGAGCGCCTGTGCGATGGCAGAGGCACCTAGCGGCGAATCGCCAAATCCAGTGCTGCTACTAACCACAGCATTGCCGAGATCGTCAGTCACGCCAGTAATGGATTGAGAAATGATGTCTCTTGTCGATCCGACTTGGCTCATCCTACGTTCCTTTCAAGGAGTGACACGAGGTCACTTTGCAGGCGTCTATTGAATGTGATTGTGATGATTTGGTTGTACGAACCAGGTTCAAGACTCCAATCAACCTGCTCAACGCGATACAAACCACTCAGCCCTAGTTCCGCAGAAGTGACGCTCACCCATTGTCCAGGCTGCCACGAGTTTACCAACGCGAATGTCGCAGCTCCAGTTTGAGCGTACCCAGCGGAAAAACCATTTGCGTTGAAGGATTGCTCTCCCGAACCGCGCAGCGTGAACTGACCAGAAAGCAGCGGCTTATGCCGATCAAGGAAATAGTATTTCGCCGCCTCTAGCGTCTGCGTTGCGGCGTCTTTTGATGCCGTTGGGTAATCCACGCTGTCGTCAAAAATCGGCGCGCCAGGTCGCTCTGGATAGCCAGCAGAAATGTAGCTCTGCACAACTGGAGGAGCAGAACCAGTACTGGCCGCGTTGAACACCATTGCCTTTACGGTATCGTGCTCCCAATTCACCGACAGCTCGTATGGCGCAATTGTTGCCGCAGCGCTTGTCGTATTCGGGTCTCCTGCGCCAGTCGTAATAATCTTCAACGGAGCCGTGGCGTAGGTAGGCGCAGCAGATGAATCCGCAAGTCTCCAGTTCAATCTTCCCGCCTGGTCGATGTAATACCGACGCTGTTTTTGATCTAAGCCAGAAAAAAGTTCTACGAGAGAATCAAGCGCAGATCGCAACGACGATGTAGGCAGCGTAGTTGCAACCCGCGTATGTTGAATACCAGAACCCACAATTTGCGACGTATCGGTTGTGTCAATGAGACGCAGCACCGCCTGATCATCGCTCTTGTAATCGCTTACCGTGCCGAGCACAGCAGTGACCGCAGATACTTCTGTTGACCCACTAGAGATGGTGATCTCATTGACACTGGTGCTTCGTCGAGGACGAATTGTCGGATTCCCTTTGATCTCGGCGGTCGTTATAACGAAGGAAGGCACTGGCTTTGGCAGTCCGGCGGGAAGTTCGATGCGGAAGGTACTTGCTCCTCTTGATTGAATTTGACGCCCAGAGAATGTTCCATTTATAAAGTTCTGAGCTGTTGCATCAGTAGACGTCACGCCTTTGATTGCGAAAGTCATTGACGTGTTTGCCAGATCCAAGCCGTGATTGGATACGGTCAGATCAACGGCATTTTGCCGCTTTGAGGAAAAAGCAGCGGCCGTAATTGCAGTCCACGTATTGCCGCTTGCAGCAGAGCCAGCGTTGTTGTATGTGAACGTGCGCGATGACGGTACGCTAGCGATTGTAAATGTGCCATTGAATGATGTGCCGTTGCCTCCGATGACACCGCTGATTTCAACCTTCTGTCCGACACTAAAGTTGTGAACCGAGTTTGTCGTGACGGTGGTCACGTTTGAGACTCGCTCAAAGCCTCCAGTCACTGCCACCGTTCTAGAACGACTGGTGCCTCCGAACACCATCAGACGCTCAAGGAGCGCGTTGGGGTCGTCAAAGTCCACGTCTGAGGTTGTCCCTTGCCCAGACCCGCTCATCTTCGCTCGAACGTTCGAGAGCGCGCCGACGAAGCGTACGTCGCTCTTGTTAGCGGCTGGCGTCTGTCCAGATGCCTTCTCTACGAGCCTGACGCGCGTCTGATCAGGGACGAGCAGATACCACGGACCCTCCGCCGGCGTGTTGTCCTGGTTGATTGTGAAGCCGAAACTGACGCCAGCACCGTCACCGGCTGCGGCCATCTGCAGGCTCTCCAGCGGCACGTAGAGCGCGGTCTCGCGCGCAGTGCCACTGTAGTCAAGCAGCGGCGTCATCAGGTCGTACGAGATGAAGGCGCCTGAAAGAGCAGCGGTCCCAGCCGACCCTGCCGAGGTGTAGGTGAAGGTCGTTCCTGAGGTCACCGTCACGCTGTAGACGCCAGCCATCGAGGTGCCAGCGGTTCCCAGAGTGCCGTCAATCTGGATGTAGGCGCCAGTGGAGATTGCGTGCGGCGAGGAGGTCGTGACCGTGACCGTTGAACTGACGCGAACCGCCGAGGCGACTGGTGCTAGGTCAAGCCAGAGTTGGAATGGTGCGGTCGCCATTTACGGAGTCCGCTTTGATCCGCGCGCCTTTGCTGCTCGCCCCAGTTGCGTGTTCACGCTTGAGGTGGCGTCGCGTCCTAGCGTGATCGAGTTATTCACCTGCAGATACGAAGAGCCGCCTCCTCCTCCGCCGCCTCCGCCCCTCATCGGCGTTCCTGTCGCTCGTGAGCCTCCGCTGTAGCCTGCGCCGGCAGCAGCCCTGTCAAGTTTCTGCAACTTGGGTCCGCCTCCGATTCCGATGAACTTCAGCCCAGCAACGATGGCGTCAATCACAATCTTGATTGCCTGCAAAGCAAGCTTCAGGGGAGTCAGCGCAATGGTCAAGACGTTGATTGAGTCGTCACCAGTATCAAAGATGGCAAAGAGTTCGCTGAAGGAATCAAAGAGTGGTCGGACATAGTTGTCCAAGATGTCGGTGAAGATAGGTCCGAGGTCTTCCATCAGCTGCTCAAAGGCAGGCAGAGCCGTCTCGGTCAAGAAGGCAAGGGCCTCATTGACCACTGGCAGCAACTTGTAGCCGAAGTTCTCAATCGCCTCGTTGAAGCGAATCTGCGCTGCGGCGAACTTGCCACTCGTGCTGTTGGCGACTTCCTCAGCCACGCCGAGATACTTCTCGTCAGCGGCCCGCAGGATGTCCTTGAGCTTGGCGCCTTTCTCAACCTGGATGCCGAGCTGCATCAACCCGCGCGTGCTTCCCAGCGCGCCTCGTCCGATGGCGAGCATCACGGTGCTAAGGTCCTTGCCGGTTGCTGCGGCAATGTTTGCAGCGACGGCGTTTGCCCTGAGCAGATTCTCCTGGTTCTTGAAGAATCGGCTTCCGATTTCTAGTCCATCTCGCACCTGGTCGTCCGTGAAGCCGAGGCGAGCCATCGCCTTGATCTGCTCCTCAATCTTTGGCGAGAGTTGATCCATCTGATAGCCGCGCGCTTGAAGTGCTGCGGTGAGCCTGATCGTCTGCTTCTCATCGTCTGCCGCAGCCTTGACTGCGCTGGCTGCGAAGGCTACCAGTGCTGCACCGGCTGCCAGCGCAGCTGCGCCGATTGCCCTGAATGCTGTGCCAGCGACTCCTTGAAGTCGGCCCATCGCCTTGCCGATGTTGCCCATCGGCTTAGTCGCGGCGTCCTTTGCCGCGATGACGAAGTTCGCTGAACGGTCAGACCCGAATGCCATTGCTCACCTTCTCTTGAACCGCAGGATGGTCCTACGGAATGCGTCGTTGTTGAAGAATGATTCTACCGTCTTCGCCATCGCTTCCATCGCGGTCTTCTGGTGCGCTTCGTTCTTGGAGACGCGCGTGACGAATGGGTTGGCTGGAACTGCCTTGACTGCCTTCGCTCCGTTCTTGGTCTGGCGCACGCCGCTGATCCCAGAGGTCACGAACCAGCGATACCACGCTCCACCACTACCACCGTCTCGGCTTCGTCCAGCCCTCGGACCGACCACCGCAGCCGGTGTGCCGAAGCGCGCGCGGCGTGCCGTGACCGACTTGCGGAGTCTGCCTGGCGACTTCGTGGTCTTGCCGACTGGAGCCTCGGCTCGCATTGGCTTGACCATCGTGCGCGCAGCGTTCAGCGTGGCGATGCTCAGGAGGCGCTTGTAGGCGCCAGGGTTCGCCCCTTCGAGGAAGCCGAGCTGCAACGCCTTGTAGTTCGAGTCCACGTTGAAGGAGATTGTCAGTCGGTCAAGCGAGTTAGCGGCCACTGTTCTCCTTTGGCTGAAGGTCGGACATTAGCGCCAGTGTACGAGTGAAGTCTCCTGCGTCCCACTCCAGAACCTCGTGCGGTGGGATGTGGAACTTCTCACCGATCAGGTGCGCTGCGATGAGTGGATGCGGCGAGAGAGTCCGACCCGCCGCCAGCCGCTGGGCGTCGAGCCTTATCGAGGGGGGAGTGCTGCTACCGCGTCGCTCCACTTCGTGATCGCGTCGCTGAGTGCGTCCATTGGTGCGTCAAGCACGTCTGCCGCTGGTGCGCCATCGTCTGTCAGGAAGTTGTGCGTGATCACGAGCTTCTGCAGTGCGTTCAGTGCGCGCTCGGCGCTGCCGCTTTGCAACTCAATGAAGACGCGAGCAGGAACGCCCTCTGCCTTCATCGTGGCTGTCCAGCCGTCAAACGGCGCGGACAGGGTGATCTCAACGGTGCGGAACTGTGGCTTACTCTGGCTCATCTAGCCTCCTCCTCTGCTACTAGGTTGAACTTACGGCAACGCCGCCAAGTCGCTATTCACGACGATGCGAAGGCTCTTCGCGCTCACCGTGTCGTAGACGAGCGTTCCAGTCACGGCCATCGTGGTCAGACCATCTTCGGCGCCAGCCATCTGCTGGACTTCCGTTGGGACGATCATCGCAAGGATGTGTGCCGAGTAGGTGCCGTTGCTCCACGTCAGTCGCACGCCCTTCGGGGTCGCTGCCTTGTATGCGTCGTACCACGTTGAGACTGCGCTCGCCGTGCTGCTCACCGTCATCGTCAGCGTGCCGCTGAATGGGTTGCTCTCGGCGTGCGTGCTGAACACGGTCGTGCCTGCAAGGTACGACTGGCGCGTGATGCCTGCGTTGAACTCCAGTGAGAAGTCGAGCAGGTATTCGTATGCCGTTCCGTCAGCCGTGCCTGGGAAGGTGCTGCCGTGCTGGAAGGCGTTCCAGAGGCGTCCTGCCATAAACGGCGAGGTTGGCGTGCCTTCGGCAAGCGTCGCGCTGTTCTTGGCGATCTGCTGCGCGAAGAGGTTAGCGCTCAGGTTCGTCAGTCCGTTGCGGTCTGCCGCAATCGTGATTGACTCAGCCAAGCAGTAGTTCGCGGCGTATGCCTGCGTGCCGTCGGTTGCGATCAACGTGTAGGAAGTCGGCGAGTTCGCCGCTGTCATCGAGTAGTCGTAGTCCCACTCGTATGGCGCAGCTGTTCCTGAAGGTGTATCGGTGCGCGTCATTGAGAGCCAGAGTGGAAGTTCGCCGACGCTTACGGCAGGGACGGTCGCGCTGAGCGTTGGCTCAACAGAGACGATTGTGCCGGTGGAGCCGATGAGCGGGTTGCGAAGTGCAACGGATCGCTCGGTTCCAAGTTCAATCGTTGTGCCTTCGGAGATGACGCCAGTTGGCGTCACGAGCAGCTTGCGGCCGCCGCTGGTCAGCGTTGGAATGGTTCCAGGCGTAGTCTCCTTGAAGGCGACCAGTTTGCTGAACAGTACGTTCCCTGCGGATGCGGCTGGCATTAGTCGTTCTCCTTGTCTTCAGCCGCAGTCGCGGCACGCTTGGCGATTCCTGCTGCGATCCAAGCCTCTGCCTGAACCACAGGTGCGCTGATGATACTACCGTCGGCAGGCAGACCAGCCACGAACTCTCCCTGTGGGATTGAGCCTGGCACGAACTGCACGTCAATGTGGCTGATCACTGGGTAGCTCAGAGGCTTCTTGAGGTCAGGCACTGGTTGCGATTGCCTCCACGCTTGAGACTTCAACCGTTGCGGTGATCGTCAGGAAGTCCGCATCGCCCCACGTGTCGGTGCCGATGTTGGTGGAGGTCACGCTTGCCTGCGCCACGGCGTCCGTGCCATCGAGCGTCACGCCGTCAATCAGGCTGTCGCGCAGCCAAGTGCGCCACGTCATCAGGTCCGCATACTTGCGGCCGAGGTCAGCCTGCGGCTGGATGTAGATGACCACGTTCAGCGTCAGCGCGATCTGCCGGTTGCTTGCGCCGTAGCCGATGGAGTCATCGCCTGGGATGATCACCGCCGCTGGGACGACCGCAAGATTGTCAGGTGGGAAGGCGTGAACGGTGCGAAGCACGTAGCCAGTTGGTGGCGTCTTCGCGGTCAGGTGCGCGGCGAGTCCACCGATGATCGTCCGGTCGTCAAAGCTCATCGAGCCAGACCTTCACGCCTTCGGTATGCCTCAAGCAGCACTTGCGCTTCAGGGTGAAGCGCACGCGACTGGCGAAGGATGCCGCCGAGGTCTTGCGAGCCGATCACGCCGAACGGCGAGGTGCGCGAGGACCACACTGCGCCGGCTTGAATGATTGCTGCCTGCTTGACGGCGCTTGGCACTGCTGGCCATCCGAAGACGCCGACCACCTTGACGCCGCGATAGACGTCGCGCGGGAAGTTGCGCGGCCACGTCACGGACACGTCAATCTCGTTATAAGGGAAGCCCTCAAGCGCAGCGTTGGCTGGCGCGAGGTTGTAGTCCGTGTTCACCGTCCACGTGGTTTCGTAGGTGCCGTTGGCATCGTCGTCTGTCGTCAGCGTTGTAAGGCTCACAAGATCGTCAATCAGGACGTACTGATAGTCGGTCGCGGTGTAGTAGCGCGTCTCGGTCGCCGTGCCGAAGCCGTTCTTGCGGTCGGTGTAGAGGTCGATCAGCGCATCGGTTGCATCAAGTACTGACTGCAGCGCGGTGTCATCGGTGACGTCGGCAGTGCCGATCCCGATGGCGCTCTTGAACTCTGCGAGCGTTGCGTAGGACATTTAGCGGCCTCCGATTTGTAGGACGTACAGGGTGTGTGTCCCTGAGTCGGTGACAGCATACAACTGCACCCGCTCAGGAACGTTGATTGTCAGGGTGCTGCCACTGTGCAGCGCAAGTCCAGTGGAGATGGTGACGCCCAGCGGTCCGATGAAGATGTCGTGGTCCCCTGGCGTGTCCGCGTGCAGAACAAAGGTCGAGCCTGGGACCAGCCCCTCACCGACGGCAACGGCTGCCGTGCCGACCGTGACCTGCCTGCTGCTGATGCGCTGCTCGCTCACTCGCTTTTGCCCTTCTCCCGCTCTCTGGCGGGCGCTCGCTTGATTGTGGCTGTATTGCCCCACCTTACGACGATGGCGCGCTCTACGAGGCTGGGATGTGCCTCTACGTTGATTCTAGGAGACCCCTTCGCAGCCAGTTTCTTGATCTTGTGCCAGATGCTCATTCTGCCCTCCCTCTAATGCAACAGGGAGCCGAGCCGAAGCCCGACTCCCTGCCGCTCAACCTAGTGTCTAACGGATTAGACGTTGGCTGACTTGTACGACTTGACCGCTGAAGCCTGTGACAGCCCAGTGGCGCCGCGCACCTGAACCTTGTAGGAGATGAGGCCGAGGTTCCACGCGAACTCGCGGGAGACTTCAACCTGCACCCCGCCCACGAGGACGGTGTAGATCTGTCCGAGGTCACCGAACAGGATTGCGCCTGCAGTGTCATCGGTCAGGTCAATAAGTGCTGCACTGTAGATCGGTGCTCCGAGGAGTCGATCTGGAGTGTTCGCATCGCCTGGTCGGAAGATTGGCTGTCCAGCCGTATCCACGAGACCAGTCACAACGCCGAGCGTCGTGTCGTTCATCAACCAGCCAGCCTTTGGTGCGCGTCGGTACGCCTGGTTCACAGACGCCTTCAGCTTCGCAAGGTCGGTGAAGGTTGGGTTGATTGACACCGTGCCGGAGCCAGTTGCGCCAATCGTAGCCTGAGCCGCGACTGCCGTACCAGCAAATGCACCGTGAGCAACTGCGACTTCGGCGCCGCACTTGTCGGCGATCATCGCGGATAGGTCGAACGCCGCATCAGTTGCGAGCTCTTCCGTCACCTGAATAATCGTCGCGTACTTGACTGGTGTGAGGGACAGCGCGCTGAGCGTTCCGTCCGACTCGCCGATCGTGCCAGCCTCAGCAACCGATCCAGCGGTTCCAAGAGCCGTGACTCGTGGGAACTGGATGTTGTTGCCGGTGCTTGCGCGAACCACAGTCACGATTGCTGGGTCAATGAATGGGTTGAACTGTGCCGCAACTACGTTCACGCGGTCAGCAATGGTGACTGGGTTGCCCAGGCCAGTGCTGCGTGTGACGTCGCGGTACTCGAACACCTGCACGCCGCCGTTGCGGGCAAGTGCGCGGAGTTCGTCGTTCGAGCCTTCGGTTTTCTCAACCTTCGGAGCGATTGCCGTGGCGTACTCGGCGCGAACTGCATCAGCAGCGCTTCGTGCTTCCGTGGCTTCCTTCTCTGAGCGGATTGCGGCCGCAACGGTTGCAGCCTCCGAAGTAAGTTTCTCAAAGCGAGCCTGTGACTCGCCCTCAAGCGCTTCGCCCTTCTCGGCGAGCTCGGTCACGATGGACTGAGCCTCGGTCAGAAGGTTGGCACGCTTCTCGTGCAACTTTCGTGCGTCTGACATTTCTGTCTCCTTGTCTTGATTGGTTTCCACAATGTTGCGGCTCGCCTAGCGGGATGACCTGATCGCGGGCTTGCGTACTAGCGCAGCGGGGCGGGGTCTCGTGGCTTTTAGAGCGATTCTGATTCCATCTCGGCGAGCAGCAACTTGGCGCGAGCGATGGATGGGTCCACCCCTGTGCGCTTCGGAGCCAACTTCTCCGTGACGGTTTCAATCACCTCGACATCCTCTTCGGTCAGCGGTTGCGCCGACTTCAAGGACTCGATGGCTGAGATAAGCCGGTCGCCGTCTACGCCCATTCGGGACGCGACTTTGCGAACGGAGGTCAAGCCCAGCGTCGCTGGGTAGGCGGGAGTCTGTCCTGCGGAGAGGACGCTCACCTCGAATAGATTCACTTCGCGCAGCGTGCGCTCATCCTCGTTCCACTCATCGCCGTTCTTTGGGATGGTGAAGCCGAAGGACATACCCATCGCCAACGCCTCGTGCGTCAGCTTGGAGATGACGCCAGCGGCGTCTGGATCGGCTGGGTCAAGGCGAGCCTCAACCTTCAAGCCGCGCTCGTCTTCGGTCAGCGTGAGGCGGCCGCTCGCGGTCGTGGCGAGTGCGCGCGTCTCGTCGTGTCCGAATAGGAAGGAGACAATCTTCTTGCCGTCAGCAACGCGCGAGAGCGTGCGTCGGAAGGCGCCTGGAGCGATGACCTCGGTGAACGGAAGTCCAGCCGACGGTGCGCCAAAGAGCGCGGCGTAGCCAGTGAAGGTCTTCTGACCGTCTTCGTCTTCTCGAACGGTGAACTCACCCATCGGGAGTGCGCGAGTTTCAAGTTCCTTCACGTCAAACCTCTCTTCTTCGGCCAGTGGCGCCAAGACGCCATCTGCCCATTCTAGGACGCGATCTGCGCCATTCTCTGCTGTGGGATCAACGCCCCAAAGATAGGCGGCCACGGCACCTGGTCCTGGGAACGATTCGTCGTCCGAGTTGCTGTTGCGTGGTACGCCTTCCCAGTCGCCACGGTGTCGCAGAATCCACGCGCGCATCCGCGTCACCTTGTCATCCTCGACTTGTCCAGCGCGCAGCTGCCGCGCCTCTTCAACGGTCTGCTCGGTCAAGCCCTCGCCAGCGAAGCCGTTGCGCTCGTAGGTCAGACCCTTCTCGGCCGCCTCTTGGATGTATTGCGGCACGTCAATCAGGACGCGCACTTGGTCATCTTCCTCGCCGCCATCGTCAGGCTGCCAGGCGTTGCAGTAGTAGGCGCCACTCACATAGTCGTCCCACTTCTCGCAGTACGCCTTGTCGCCCTCAATCTTGGCTTCGTTGTAGAAGACGCAGTTGCCGCAGGCGCGGCCTTCTGGCACGTCAGGAGAGAGTGCAGGTCGGTAGTTATCAGGCAGGACGCGCGCGGCTGAATACTCGCCGCCTGGCTCAATGCCTTCGCCGAGCGAGACGGCAACCATCTGCGCGAGCGCATCTTCTTTGCTGTCGTGGCAGCCGATGACCTCGCCGTCCTCCTTGACGGTCGCCCAGCCGTTGCAGTCTGGGGACTGATCGGTGACGAAGTACGGCATTACTCTGTCGGCTCCGTGTCGCCAAGTGTGCCGATGTTCAGCGGCTTCCAGAACTCTGCGCCACCGTCCACTGGCGAGCGATCTTCAAGCGCACGAACTTCGTTCACGGACAGGAAACCGTTGTTCAGCGCGGTGGAGTAGGCGTTGTAGCGTTCCTGCGTGGTCGCGCGCAGCAAGCCGTCTAGCGTGAACTTCAAGAAGGTCTGCTCGGCTCCTGGCACGATGCGCTGGAATGATGCCTCAAGGCGCGCGATCATTGGTCCGAGTCCGAGGCGCAGCCACTCAATGCCGATCAACTCGACCGAGGCGTATGAGGTGTTGCCGCCTGGGTACTGGAGCAGATGGAGCGGCACGCCGTAGATGCGCGCGATGGCTTCCACGCCGTAGTGCATCGTCTCCACGAGCTGCAGGTCGCTGATCTTTGCGCCGAGCTGGAGATAGTCTGCGCCGCCAGTTAGCACGGCCACTCGCCACGCCTTGTCCACGCCACCGTGTCGGCGACCGAAGCCAGTGCGGAGTGCCTCTGCCTGATCCTGCGTCAACTCGCCTGGAACCTTGATCAGACCGCCGACGCTTGCGTTGTTCTCGTAGAACTTCGCGCTGAAGATTTGCGTCGCGCTTGCAAGTCCGAGCGTCACCTTGTGATGCTCAATCGGTGACAACCCGCGATGGTTCTCGCCAGTGGCGAAGAGCGGGATGTGGATGATCTCTGCGGTTGTCAGTGTGATCGCGCCTTCGGTGGTCTCGATGTGATACATCGGCTCGCCGAACTCGCCGCTCCTGATCTCCACCTTCTGCGGATCAAGGACGCGGGTCTCAATCACATTGTCGGATGAGTCGCGCAAGCAAAGGATGAAGGCGTTGCCGTCTAGCAGCAGCGAGGTCACGACGCGATGCTTGAACTCAAAGGATGTGAAGTTCGGGTTGTTCGGGATCGGCGTGTCCATCCATCGCGGACGCGGACGGTAAGGTCGGCGCGTTCCGTCAATGCGGATGTAGGTGTCCCACGGAAGTCCAGCGATCGTGTCGGCGTAGAGCTTGACTGCGGCGTAGACCGCGCCAATGCTCGTCGCGTTCTCTTGGTTCACCAGCACACCGGCTGCGCCGCTCTGTGCCTCCTGCACAACCCACTGGCCGCCGATGAATCGTTCCTCTTGTGGCTGTTGGCGTCCGAGGACGCGATCAAGGATTCCCATTCGTCTCCCTACAACTCAATCCACTTGACCTCAGCCTTCGGCTTCGGCGCTGGTGCGTTGCCTAGTGTACCCGCTCGGCTGTGTGCCATCAACGCAGCGACAAGAAGGTCGATGCGCTTCAGGCTGGTCTTGGATTCTTTCTTGACCATCAAGCCGTTGCGTGAATAGTACGGCGTGGCATTGCCTGCGTGTCGTGCCAGACTCGGATCGCCGTCGTGCTTCACTCTGCCGTTGACGACGGCATCGTAGAACGCAGCTGTGGCTGGCACCATCCGCGAAGGCGTCTGAGGGAACTCGACCACAGGCAAGCCCATCTGTTGCCACGCCTCCATTGACCGCTGCCACCTAAAGGGGTCGCAGACGATCTCTCGGACGTTGTGCATCTTGCAGATGTCGAGCATCTTGGCTTCCACCTCCTCTACTGGCACTCGCCAGGCGAGTTCGGCGTCTAGCGGTCGCTCCCAGTGTCCGAGGACGAAGAACGCCTTGTCTGCCACGCGGCAGGCGACGATGGCAGTGGAGTCGTTGCTGAACGAGCCGTCAAAGCCGAGGACAATCTCGTCCTCCTTGTTCAGCGCGATCTGGTCATCCTTGCAGGCGTCCCACGTGCCAGTCGGCAAGAATGCGGTCGCACTGCTCACCCACTGATTTAGACGCTTCGTCCTGAACTCTGCCTCTGGCGTGCGCTTCTTGGCTGAGAGCAGGTCGTCAAGCGACAGGATCGCAGGCTCGCTGAGCAGCCCAGGGTTAGCCTCGCTCCACTTTGTCTCGTCAAGGTAGGCGTCATCAGCGGCTTCCCACCACGCCATCCCAAGCGTTGGGTCGTCGTTCTCTCCAGAGATGCGCCGCCGCGCCAACTGGTAGAGCGTGTAGGCGATGGAGTCCGAGCCGGTGGAGTCGGTGCGCGGTCCTGCGGTCGTGATCGCCACGAACAGCGGCGAGCGGCGTGCGCCCATTGAGAGCGACAGCACGTCAAAGAGTTCACGAGACGGCCACGCTGCCAACTCGTCGGCGATGACCAGCGAGGCGCTCAAGCCCTCCTTCGTGAATGCCTCCGAAGACAACGCCTTGTAGATCGTTCCAGTTCCCTTGAACTCCATTGCGTCGCGGTAGACCTTGATCTGGGCGCCCAGTTCTGGACTCATCTCAACGGCTCGGCGTGCGTGGCTCATCACGAGCTTCGCCTGATCGCGGTCGGCAGCAGCCGAGTAGATTTCGCCGCCTCGGTCGCCGTAGAGTCCGAAGAAGAGCGGGAGTGTAGAGGCGAGCGCGGTCTTGCCGTTCTTGCGCGCGATGCCAGTCAGGAAGAAGCGGTGCGTGAAGGTCTCGTCTTCCTTGCGAGCAAGCATCCTGCGAAGCAGGCGTCGCTGCCAGACCCTGAACTGGAGCGGTTCGCCGGAGGCGCCAGCGATGGAGTCTTTAGCGATGGGTACGAGGTCCTCGGCAAAATCGGCAACGATGTCGCCCAGGCTGCGGCTGAGGTCAGCCGAAGCGACAGGGGTCAGCCAGCGCGGTGGCCACCCTTCTGTTGCATCCGATCGCGGTACTTGTCGATCTTGCTTTGACTCTCCACCATTGCGATCCCTAGCTTGGCTCGGTCGGCTGGAGTCAGTCCGAGGTGATTCATCCACTTGCGAATACTCTCCTCTGCGCTTGTCCTCATCCCCGCCGCTGGGTGAGCGTAAGCATAGCCCTTGTCCGTGTAGAGGACTGGACCATCGGTTGAGAGCCGAGCCTCCAGACCTGCGAGGAACTCAATGTCCTTGACCAGCATCGTCAGCGCGTCTCGGTCAGAGACGGCGATCCACGAGCCTGCGTATTCCACGATGCGGTGCCAAGCCTCGGTTGCGATCGGTCCCAAACCGTCTGGCACGCCCAGTTCGGACGCACGAGGCAGGCTATTTGCGAGCTGCACAACGACGGCCCGACTCGGCTTCAACGTGCCGCGCTTGGCTTTGATTTCATTTGGAATGCGTGCTGGTCCTGACATAAGCCCCCCTAGCCTAACCTGGCTGCTCCTGCGCAGCAC
>Ga0315902_10005035_pt1 | contig 18766 bp, 11 predicted proteins | sample LakEriMetagenome_9_FD_203523 | JGI IMG/M metagenome (GOLD analysis project Ga0315902, IMG submission 203523) | Freshwater fungal communities from buoy surface, Lake Erie, Ohio, United States - Buoy 12 MA117 | ecosystem: Environmental > Aquatic > Freshwater > Lake > Lake biofilm | place: USA... | reverse complement strand
GCACCGTGGCCGCCACTGGCTCGACTACGCCCGCTACGCCGACACCCACGGCATCCACTTCGACAACTATCGCGAGATGTGGACCTACCGGCAGTGGGTGATCAACGCCTTCAATCGCAACCTGCCTTTCGACCAGTTCACGATCCTGCAGCTCGCAGGCGACCTCGTCGAGCACGATGCCGCCCGGGCCACGCCGCACGAGGTGCTCGACGCCCGGATCGCCAGCGGCTTCAACCGCTGCAACATGACGACCAACGAGGGGGGCGTGATCCCGGAGGAGTACGCCGTGCTCTACACCCGGGACCGCACCGAGACGACCGCGGCGGTGTGGATGGGACTGACGGCGGGCTGCGCCGTGTGCCACAACCACAAGTTCGACCCGCTCTCGCAGAAGGAGTTCTACGAACTCGCGGCGTTCTTCAACAACACGACCCAAAACCCGATGGACGGCAACGTCCACAACACGCCCCCCGTCCTGCCCGTGCCCGCCGTGGCCGACAGCGACCGCTGGGCGACGATCGAACGGGAACTGGCCGCAACGCGGCGAAACGTGGCCGCGGCCCGCGAAGAGGCTCGGGAGCAGGCCCGGGAGCCGTTCGCGAACTGGATCACGGCCCTCACACCCCGGCAGGCCGCGGCGACCGCGCCGCAGGACACGCCGCTGGTGGCCATCCCGCTGGCCGACGGCCAGGGGCAGACCACGGCGATCCGCCAGGGCGGGAAGGACGTCGCCTTGCCCCTCACGTTTCCGGACAACACCGCCTGGATCGACGGGCCCGAAGGCCGGAAGGCCCTCTCCGTGGATGGCATCGTGGCGGAGTTGCCCGCCGCCGGGGACTTCGAGTTCGACCAGCCGTTCACGGTCGCCTTTCACGCCAAGATCCGCGCCAACCAACCGCGGTCGGCGGTGGTGACCCGGTGCAGCGGCGCGGACGACAAGCGAACCGGCTGGCATGTTGCGATCGAGAAGGATCGGGTGGTGTTCGATCTGGCGCACGCCGGCAACGACGCGTGGCTGCGGACGACCGCCGACGTGCCGTTGCCGGCGAATCAGTGGACGCGTGTCGTGGTGACCTACGACGGTTCGGGCACGGCGGCCGGCGTCCAGGTCTTCCATGACGGCCAGCCCGTGAAGGTGCGGACGGAGCGCGACAAGCTCGGCAGGAAAACGATTCGCAACGAAGCTCCGCTCACCATCGGCGGGTGGCACGGCAGCAAGTTCCGGGCCAACGGCGTCGGTCTGGCCGACCTCACGATCTGGGGGCGGGCCTTGGCCGCCCACGAGGTCGTCTACCTGGCACTCGAGCCCGACTTCGCGGCGGTGTTGGCGCTGCCGGCCGCGGAGCGGGTCGCCGCCGCCGGGCGGATCTTCGACTGGTGGGTGCGCGACGCCTACAAGCCCCTGGCTGATGCCACTGCAGCCCTCGCGGCGCTCGAGGATGAGCAGGCTGCGATCGTGAAGCGTGGCACGATCGCCCACGTGATGCACGAAAAGAACGAGATGGCGAAGGCCCACGTGCTCAACCGTGGTGAGTATGACAAGCGGGGCGAGGAGGTGAGGCCCGACACGCCCGATATCCTGCCCCCCTTCCCCGCCGATCTCCCGAAGAACCGGCTCGGGCTGGCCAAGTGGCTCCTGCTCCAGGAGCATCCGCTCACCACGCGGGTGACGGTCAACCGCTTCTGGCAGGAGGTGTTCGGCACGGGACTGGTGCGGTCGAGCGGTGACTTCGGGATCACGGGTGAGCTGCCCAGCCATCCGGAGTTGCTCGACTGGCTGGCCGTCGAGTTCCGCGAGAGCGGCTGGGACGTGAAGAAGCTGTTCCGGCTGATGGTGACCAGCGCCGCCTACCGACAGTCGGCCGTGGCCGAGCCGGAGAAAGTCGCCAAGGACCGCGACAATCGCCTGTTCTCCCGCGGCCCCCGGTTCCGCCTCGACGCCGAGATGATCCGCGACCAGGCGCTGGCCGTCAGCGGCCTGCTCGTCAAGCAGATCGGCGGCCCGAGCGTGAAGCCCTACCAGCCCGAGGGCGTGTGGGAGGCGGTGGCGATGATCGGCAGCAACACCCGCGACTACAAGCAGGACAAGGGAGCGAACCTCTACCGTCGCAGCATGTACTGGTTCTGGAAGCGGTCGGCACCGCCGGCCTCGATGGAGATCTTCAACGCGCCCGCGCGGGAGTCCTGCACGATCAAGCGGGAGCGGACGAACACTCCGCTGCAGGCGCTCGTCACGCTCAACGACCCGCAGTTCGTCGAGGCCGCGCGGGTGTTGGCCGACCGGGTTCTGGAACTGGGCGGCGGCGACGACGACGCCCGGATCGACTTCCTGGCCCGGCGGGTGCTGGCCCGCCCGCTCGCGGATGCGGAGAGGGCCGTGGTCAGGGAGTCGCTGACGGGACTCACGGACTGGTATCGCGACCATCCCGAGGACGCCAAGCAACTCGTGGCCGTGGGTGAGTCGCAACCGCGGGCGGCCGATCCGGCCACCCTCGCCGCCTGGACGATGCTGACGAACGAATTGATGAATCTCGACGAGTTCCTGTGCAAGTGAGGAACAGGTAGCCGCTGCCTGGTCCAAGGAGACGACACCATGCAACCCCCGATCCGCACGCCGCTCGACGAGCTGGGCCTGAACCTCACCCGGCGGCGGTTCTTCGAGTCCGGAGCCCATCTGCTCGGCGGCGCGGCCCTGGCCACGCTCCTGCCCGGGCGGGCCGGTGCCGCCACGGCGGTCGAGGGAGCCGCGGGAATCGCCCGCGTGCCGGGCGCCGTCGGCCCGCACTTCGCCCCCAAGGCCAAGAGCGTGATCTACCTGCACATGGTCGGCGGCCCGCCGCAGCAGGACCTCTACGACTACAAGCCGGTGATGGACGACTGGTACGACAAGGACCTTCCCGAGAGCATCCGCAACGGCCAGCGGCTGACGACGATGACGTCGGGGCAGACGCGGTTTCCGATCGCGCCCACGAAGTACAAGTTCGCCCGCCACGGCGAGTGCGGAATGTGGGTCAGCGAACTGCTTCCCTACACGGCGCGGATGGTGGACGAGATGTGCTTCATCCGCAGCATGCACACCGAGGCGATCAATCACGAGCCGGCGATCACCTACATGCAGACCGGCAACCAGATCTCCGGCCGGCCCTGCCTGGGGTCGTGGGCCAGCTACGGCCTGGGAAGCATGAACAAGGACCTGCCGACCTTCGTGGTGCTCGTCGCCAAGTCGACCAACACCGAGCAGGTGCAGGCCATCGGCGCCCGGCTTTGGTCGAGCGGCTACCTGCCGGGCGAGCACGCGGGGGTGAGCTTCAGGAGCGCCGGCGACCCGATCCTGTACATCAACAATCCGCCCGGTGTGCCCACCGAGATCCGGCGCCGCACCCTTGACGGCCTCCAGGCCCTCAACCAGCAGACGCTGGAGCGGCTGGGCGATCCCGAAACCCGCACCCGGATCGCGCAGTACGAGATGGCCTTCCGCATGCAGGCCAGCGTGCCGGAACTCACGAACCTCGCGGCCGAGCCGGCCCACACCTTCGCGCTCTACGGCGAGGCGGCGAAGAAGCCCGGCACGTTCGCCAACGCGACCCTCATGGCCCGGCGGATGGTGGAGCGGGGCGTGCGTTTCGTGCAGATCTACATCAACAACTGGGATACCCATGCCAACGTCGCCGGGCGGCTGCCGGATCAGTGCAAGGACGTGGATCAGGCCTGCTGGGGGCTCGTGCAGGACCTCAAGGCCCGCGGCATGTTCGACGACACGCTCGTGATCTGGGGCGGCGAGTTCGGCCGCACGGTCTACTCGCAGGGCGGCCTCACGAAGGAGAACTACGGCCGCGACCACCACCCGCGATGCTTCACGATGTGGATGGCCGGCGGCGGCGCGCGGCCGGGGCAGATCTACGGCGAGACCGACGACTTCTCCTACAACATCGTCAAGGACCCGGTGCACATCCGCGACTTCCACGCCACGGTGCTCGAGCTGCTCGGTTTCGATCACGAGCGGCTCACCTACCGCCACCTCGGCCTCGACCAGCGGCTCACGGGCGTCGAGCCGGCCCGCGTGATCCCCGAGCTGATCGCCTAGGGTCTTGCCATCTGAGCGACTTCGGCCCCGCACGGACCGTGAGGGGCTGCCGGTGCCCTGGGAGCCGGGCTATGGGAGCAAGCGCAGCCTGGATGGCGAAGCGCAGCGGACATGCAGTGAGCGTCAGGCAGGATGCCTGACGCGAACGTCCGGCGACGGGGCACCGGCAGCCCCGAACCCCCGGGGACCGTATACTCGCAGCAACGCTGACATTCGCGGAGACCGCAACGATGATTCGTCAGGCATCCGTACGGAAGGCCCTCTGCACGCTTACGGCCCTGCTCGCAGGGTTGCCTGCGGCCCACGCCGAGATTCTCGCCCTCCAGGAGGGCGACCACATTTGCATCGTCGGCGGCGGCGTGGCCGACGCCATGCAGCACTCAGGCTGGCTGGAGACGCTGCTCCACGCCCGGTTCCCCGCCCACCGGCTCGTGATCCGCAACCTCGGCTATGACGGCGACGAGATCGATCCGGGGAAGCGGCTCCGCAGCGCCGACTTCGGCACGCCTGATCAGTGGCTCGCCGGCGCCGCGCCGATTCCGCGGCCGAACGAGCTCACGACCAAGGACCACGTCCGCGAGAACCGCTTCGAGCTCGTGGGCACGAAGGCCGACGTGATTTTCGCCTTCTTCGGGTCGAACGAGGCCCACGCCGGACCCGGGGGGCTGGCGGCGTTCCGGGAGCAGGTCGAGCGGTTCATCGACCACACCCGCGGCCAGAAGTACGACGGCGTCGAGGCCCCGCGGCTGGTGCTCTTCACGCCGATCGCCCACGAGAACATCGCCGCCAAGGATCCCGCCCGGCCGCACTGGAACGATGGCGCGGCTCACAACGTGAACCTCGCCGCCTACGCGGCGGCCATGGAGGAGGTCTGTCGGGCCAAGGGCGTGCCCTGCGTCGATCTCTTCGAGCCCACGGCCACGGCCTACGGTCGGACCAAGGAGTTGCTGACCGAGGACGGCATTCATCCCACGGAACGCGGCGACCGCGAGATCTCGCGGATCATCGACGAGTCGCTGTTCGGCGTGCCGCGGGTCCGCGATGAAAAAGCCTTGGAACGGCTGCGGCAGGCGGTGATCGACAAGAACTTCTTCTGGTTCAACCGCTACCGGGCCACCGACGGCTACTCGGTGTTCGGCGGCCGCTCGTGGCTCAAGTTCGCCCCCGACCAGCAGAGCAACTACGAGGTGGGGCAACGGGAACTGGAATATCTCGACGTGAAGACGGCCAACCGCGATCGGCGGATCTGGGCCACCGCCGCCAACCTCGCCGACGCCGCGGCCCCGCTGCCTGCGGTGGAGGACGTCGGCCTGCCGGCGCTCTTGCCGGTGAAGACGAACAAGCCGGGGTCGCTGCCGGACGGCAATCACGAGTTCCTTTCCGGGGCCGATGCGATCGCGAAGATGACCGTGCACTCCGGGATGAAGGTGGAGCTTGTCGCCGACGAGGCCATGTTCCCCGAACTCGTGAACCCCGTGCAGATGGCCTTCGACACCAAGGGCCGGCTGTGGGTGGCCGTGTGGCCGATGTACCCGCACTGGTCGCCCGACGGGCCGATGCACGACAAGCTCTTGATCCTCGAGGACACCGACGGCGACGGCCGCACCGACCGCGTGAAGACGTTCGCCGGCGACCTCCACAATCCGACCGGCTTCGAGTTCTGGGGCAAGGGCGTGATCGTGGCCCAGGGTCCGGACGTGCTCTATCTGGAGGACACGAACGGCGACGATCGCTACGACCTCAAGCGACGGATCATCCGCGGCCTCGACACGGCCGACACGCACCACACGGCCAACAGTTTCACGCTCGACCCGGCGGGTGGGCTCTATTTCCAGGAGGGCACGTTCCACCACTCCCAGCCCGAGACGCCCTGGGGGCCGCCGGTCCGCGTGGCCAACGGCGCCGTGTTCCGCTACGAGCCGCGGACCGGCAAGCTTGGCCTCTACACGTCGTACTCGTTCGCCAATCCCCACGGCCACGCCTTCGGCCGCTGGGGCGAGGATGCGGTCTACGACGGCACGGGCGCCGTCCCCTACTGGGGCAGCGTGTTCTCCACCCGGCTCGACGGCATGGACAAGCACGGCAACGCCCCGTCGATCTACAAGCAGCGGACGCGGCCCTGCCCCGGCGTCGAGATCCTCTCCAGCCCCCACTTCGCCGCCGAGATGCAGGGCAACCTGCTCGTCGGCAACGTGATCGGCTTCCAGGGCATCCTCCAGTACACGCTCAAACCCGTGGCCGACGCGCCGAAGCAGGCCTTTCCGGAAGCGGTGGAGGTCGAGCCGATCGTGTCGTCGAGCGACCCGAACTTCAGGCCCGCCGATCTCGAAATGGGGCCCGACGGCGCCATCTACTTCACCGACTGGCAGAACCCGATCATCGGCCACATGCAGCACAACCTCCGCGATCCCAACCGCGACCAGAAGCACGGCCGCGTGTATCGCGTGGTGATGGCCGACAAGGCCGTGCAGAAGCCCGTGCCGATCGCCGGCCGGCCGACGGCCGATGTCGTGGCGCTCCTTGCCGATCCGACCGATCGCGTCCGCTACCGGGCGCGGATCGAACTCTCGGGCCGTCCCGAGGCGGAGGTCGTGCCGGCCGTGCGGGCCTGGCTCGCCGCGCAGGATACGAAGGCAGCGGAGTTCGAGCACCACCGGCTCGAGGCTCTGTGGACGCTCCGGCACTTCGACGTCGTGGACGTGCCGCTCATCGAGGCGGTGCTCGCATCGGCCGATCCGCGGGCGCGAGCCGCCGGCCTGCGGGTGCTCTCGCAGGTTCTCGACCGCGTGCCCGTGGCCCTCGGCATGATCCTGCGCGGGGCCGCCGACGAGAGCCTGCGGGTGCGGCTCGAGGCCGTGCGGGCGGCGAGTTACCTGACGGCGCCCGAGGCGATCGAGGCCCTGGCGATTGCCGACGAACTGCCGAGCGACCGGTTCATGGACTACGTGAAGCAGGAGACACGGCGGGTGCTGGAGCCGCAGTACGCCAAGGCGCGGGCCAAGGGCTGGCGGCCCGCCTTCGCGACCGCCGCCGGCCGGCGATTCCTGTTCGCGTCGCTCACCAACGAGGAGCTCGCCAAGGAGCCGCGGTCGCCGGACGTGTACCAGGAGATGCTGCTCCGCAGCGGGCTCGACGAGGGGCTGCGGACGGAGGCGATTGGCGGGCTCGCCAAGGAGCGCGGCCAGACGCCCGTGCAGGTCGTAATGGACACGCTCGGCCGGATCGACGCCCGGGGCACGGGCATCGACACGACGGTGGTGTTCGACCTCATGCGGGTGCTCGCGGCCCGGCCGGCGGCCGAGCGCGACGCGCTCCGCGCCGATCTCGAACGCCTCGCCACGACCGGCCGGCAGCCGTTGACCCGCCGGATCGGTTATGTCGCCCTCCTGGGAATGGAGGTGGCCGGCGGCGATGCCGTGGCGCGGACGTGGGCCCTCGCGGAGGCCGAGCCGCAGCGGCTCGTCGACCTGGTCGAGGCCTTGCCGATGGTGGCCGACCCGGCGGTGCGGACCGCGCTCTACGATCGCATCGTGCCGCTCCTCGACGATGGACTGGGGAAGGAGGCTGTCGTGACCGGCCGATTCGTGCGGCTCGACATGCTCGGCGGCATGCGGACGTTGTGGCTGGCGGAAGTGGAGGTGATCTCCGGCGGCACGAACGCCGCTCGGGGCGGCACCGCTACCCAGAAGCAGCCGGCGGAGGCCGGCAGTGCGGCGGCGGCGATCGACGGCACGGTTGACTCGGCGACCTGCACCGCGGCGGGAGAGGACCCGTGGTGGGAGGTCGATCTCGGCGGTGCCGTGCCGCTCGAGCGAATCGTGGTCCGCCAGGCCGCGGGGCTCAACAAGGACCGCCTCAAGAACTTCACGATCCGGGTGCTCGACGGCCGCCGCAACGTGGTCAGCCGCCAAGAGGTCACCGCCCATCAGTCGCTCGTCACGCCGGTGGCCCTGGAGAATGCGTCCGCCCGCCAGGCGAGCGTCGTCCGGCGGGCCGCGTTCCAGGCGCTGGCCGGTGTTCGTGGCCGAGAGACAGAAACGTTCTCACTCCTCGCCCGGTTCGTCCGCGACGGCATCGACCGCGACGCGGCGATTCGCGCGCTCTCCACCATCCCCGTCGCCCAGTGGCCGGCCGCGGAGGCGTCGCCGACCATCGAGGCCCTCGTCGAATCGCTCCGGGCCGCGAGCCCGGCGGACCGCTCGACCGACGCCGGCCTGGCGGCGTGGCAGTTCGCCGAGCGGCTGACCACGCTCCTGCCGGCGGCGGATGGGAAGGCACGGCGGGCGGAACTCGCCGACCTCGGCGTCCGCGTCGTGCGGATCGGCACGGTCTACGAGCGGATGGCCTTCGACCAGGAGACGGTGGCCGTGCAGGCCGGGCGGCCTGTGCTCTTCGTGCTCGAGAATCCCGACGCCATGCCGCACAACTTCGTGATCGTGAAGCCCGGTCGCATGCAGGAGGTGGGCGAGATCGCGGAGCGGCAGGCGCAGAACATGAACTTCGCCAAGCAGGGCTTCGTGCCGAACTCGCCGCACATCCTCGCCAAGAGCGGTCTCCTGCAGCCGCAGGCCACGGAGCGGGTGAACTTCGAGGCCCCCACCGAGCCCGGCGTCTATCCCTACGTCTGCACCTACCCGGGCCACTGGCGGCGGATGTTCGGCGCGCTCTACGTCGTGGACGACCTGGAGGCCTACCTCGCCGACCCCAAGGCCTACCTCGCCGCCCATCCCCTGGAGATCAAGGACGAGCTGCTCAAGGACCGCCGGCCGCGGACGGAGTGGGCGATCGCCGATCTCGAGGGCAGCCTCGCGACGCTGGAGAAGGGGCGGTCGTTCCTCCACGGGCGGGAACTGTTCCGCACGGCGTCGTGCATCTCCTGCCACAAGATGGGCGACGCGGGCAACGCCTTCGGGCCGGAGCTTGCCAAGCTCGACGCGAAGATGACGCCCGTGGAAATCGCCCGGCACATCCTCGAGCCGTCGCTGAAGATCGACGAGCAGTATCGCTCGACGACGGTCGTCACCGACGACGGCCGCTCAGTGACGGGCCTCGTCGTCGCGGAAACGCCCGCGGAACTGGCGATCGTCGAGAACCCCGTCGCCAAGGCGGAGCCGGTGCGGATCGCCAAGGACACGATCGAGGAGCGCACCACCTCGCCGGTCTCGATCATGCCCAAGGGATTGCTCGACAAACTCTCCCGGGACGAGGTGCTTGACCTCGTGGCCTACGTGGCCGCCCGGGGCGACGAGTCGAGCGCCCTGTTCAGCCCCGACGGCTGCCCGCATCATCCACCGGCGGGGAAGTAGGCCGTATGGACGACACGCAGAATCGCACCGGCGAGATCCGGCCGCTCGACGCCAACGAGCGGCGGGTGCTCGGCGTGCTCATCGAGAAGGCGAAGACCACGCCCGACCAATACCCGCTCTCGCTCAACGGCCTGGTCGTCGGCTGCAACCAGAAGAGCAACCGCGATCCCGTCATGACGCTCGACGAGGAGCAGGTGATGCGGGCGGTGGCGGGCCTGCGGAAGTGCGGGGCGATGGCGGAGGTCTTCGGTAGCGGCAAGATTCCCCGCTACCGACATTTGGCCTACGAGTGGCTCGGCGTCGAGAAGGAGGAACTCGCGATCCTCGGCGAACTCCTCCTGCGTGGCGAGCAGACCGAGGGCGATCTTCGGGGCCGGGCGAGCCGGATGGACCCGATCCCGGATCTCGACGTGCTCCGTAGCCACCTGGATCGCCTCGCCGACCGCGGGCTCGTCGTTTGGCTCTCGCCTCCCGGCCGCGGCCGGATGCTGACGCACGGCCTGCTGCCGGCCGAGAAACTGGAGAAGGTGCGGTCGCAGCTCGGCATGGCGGGCGGAGCGGCCGCCGCGATGCCATCAACGCACGAACCGGCTGCCGAGTCCTTTACGGAGCCGCCGGCGCGGCTCGTGGCCGAGCCGCCTGCTTCGCGGCCCGCCGCGCCGGCCCGCGACGACGTCGCCGATCGGGTCGCTGAACTGGAACGCATCGTGGCCGATCTTCGCGACCGTCTCGCGCGGCTCGAGGCCGATCTCTGCGGCTGAAGTCGTGAGGCTGGCGATGACCTGGCTCATGCGAGGATCGGGAGAGCGAGGCGCGGGGATCGGCGTGAGGATGCGGAGCGTGGCGGACCTTCGCCAGCGACGCAACTCATGCCGTCCCCGAGCCGGGTTGGGCGCGAAAGCGCCATGCCATGACTTCCGCAACCGCCGCCCCGGTTCGGCGACGCAGGGTGTCCGCTCGGTCGCGACGGCACTCGCCGGCATGGCGGCCCTCATCCTGGCCGCTGCGGCACCGGCGGCCGAGCCACTCGTCGCCGTCGAGGGCTGCACGCTCGTTGCGGCCGAGTGGGCCGATGGCGACAGTTTTCCGGTGCGCACGCCGGCGGGCGAAGTGCATACCGTGCGGCTTTACGGCGCCGACTGCCTGGAGCAGCACGTCAGCGGCGAGACCGACGCCCGGCGGCTGCGGGGCCAGCGGCGCTACTTCGGGATCACGAGCGCGCGGCCAGACGCGGCGGCCTCGATCGCCCTGGCCAAGGACCTGGCCCGTCAGTCCACGGAGGAGACCCGGCGGTTCCTTGCCCGCCCGTTCACGATCCACACGAGCTTCGCCGACGCCCGCGGCGACGGCCGCCACAAGCGAATCTATGCCTTCGTGATCGACGCAGAGGGGCGCGATCTGGCGAAGCACCTCGTGTCGGCCGGTCTGGCCCGGGCCTACGGCGTGGGCCGCACGACGCTCGCGGGGGATTCGGCGGAGGAGTATCGGGAGACGCTCGCCGACCTGGAACTGCAAGCGGCGCAGCGCGGTGCTGGGATCTGGGCCCACACCGATTGGGATGCGTTGCCGGTCGAGCGGCGCTTGGAGCGGCACGAGGAGCAGGAACTGCGGGTGGCGATCGACGGCGCTGCGCCGCCGGGTTTCACGGTGGAGATCAACACCGCCTCGCGCGAGGACCTGATGCGGCTGCCGCAGGTGGGCGAGACGCTCGCCAACCGGATCATCGAGCGGCGGCCGTACCGCCGGATCACGGACCTGCTGGAGGTGGACGGCATCGGCCCGACCACCTACAGAACGCTCAAGCCCATGCTGCGGCTCGAATCGTCCGACGAGCGACGGCGGAGCAGCGAGTAGCCGCCGCCAGCCAGACCGGCCAAAGCCATCACGAAGGTGGACGGTTCAGGCACGGCGTTCACCGAAACGGCAGCCGCCTCGGAGACGCTCGGGGACGAAGCGATTCCCGCCACCTTCAAGGTTCCGGCATAGTCGCCGTTCACCGACAGCGTATTGAAGGAAAAGTTGTTTCTCGAACCGATCAGTTCGGCGTTTGCGGACCCCGAGACCAGTGTGTTCGGATCGATCGCCAAGTTGCTTGTGGCCCACATCTTCACATCGACCTTGCCCGAAGTGGCGCTCGGCAACAGGCCGAAGGCGACCAGATACGAAGTATTCGTCGCGGGCGCGAAGTTAATCGTCTTGATGTCGGCTCCTAAATTTCCTCCGCGTGCGTCGAAGCCGAAGGTCTGCGTCTGCCACGGAATCCCGACAAACATCTCCTCGGTGCTGCCGTTCCAGAGACTGATTCCGGTGAATTGGCCTCCCGAAAAGTTCGAGACGTTCATGAGGTAGGTCAGGTAGATGCCGGTGCCGGACGTGCTGATGGTGGCGCTGAGTGACCGCATCGACCGCGTGCCAATCTGCACGGCGCTTCCCGTGCCGCTGGCAAGACCGGCCACGATCGTGCTGTTGCCGCCGGACCAGGCGCCCGAAAACCCGGTGCCACCATTTTGGCCTGCGAGATTCGAGCCGACCGTGTACTGAAAGGTCTCCGTGAAGAGGAGATCCGCCTGAACGGCTCCACCCACGGCGGCGACGATGGCACAGGCCGTCGTGATGGCGCGAACCAAGGCAGCCATCGGCTTCAAGGCGTTCATGAACGGATTCCTCGTACAGCGTGAAATCGCGCGGCGGGAACCGCGTCACCTCCTCGTCATACCGCGTGACTCGCGTGCAGAAAGCGACAGAATCGAAAAAGTGACGAATCCGGCACGAGCAGGGACGAATCGGGATTTTTGAGGGACGAATCCGCCGGGGCTGGGACGAATCCGCGGCCCAGTCCTCACCACCCTGACGTCGCAGCCACGGAACGGGTGGCCGATCGCCATGTCCGTCGGGGAGGGTTCGCATCGTCACGCAGCGGAGTGCGGGAGATCGACGATGACGGTGCGACGAGATGACTCGGGCGTTGTGACGTCGCTGCGGCCAACGCCATCCGCCGTCTGCAGCCCGCTTCTTTCCTTCAGAATGCCGGAGGTGGGACTTGAACCCACACGCCCTTGCGGGCAACGGATTTTGAGTGCCCCCAAGGACCGCAGTCGCGTGACGGTCGGATGGCAGTTGGCCGTATTTCTCGGAAACGACGGATGGCGATAGATCCTGAATGTCCCTGTCGGGGCGGACTCGCCTAACAGTTTGCCTAACACGTTTCCAACTCCGGCAAGCCCTGTTGCGAGCCCAGCAAGCTCTGCACGAGCTGCGTCGGTGGCGTCTCGACGGACCGAAGGCGACGCGGGCCGCGGCCACGTCGCTTGCGATCCTGCCGTTCCTCGCTCGAGGCCACGATCACAAGACGCCGGGGCCATATCGCGAACACATCGCCCGCGGCATCGACTTCCTCGTCAAACTCGTCGGCAAAGACGGCAACACCGTGAAGGACGGGGAAACGATGTACAGCCAAGGCCTCGTGGCGATGACGCTCTGCCGGGCCTACGATCGCACGCGGGATCCAGCCCTCGAGGCGCCGGCGCAGGTTACTCTCGACTTCATCATGGCGGCGCAGCACGCAGGCGGCGGCTGGAGTTACCAGCCCATGCAACCTGGCGGCGATACGTCGGCCCTCACCACGACTACCACGCGACCCGCCTCGTCCATGCGGCGGCCGACGTCAAGGCATGGTCAGAATGGCGAGCGAGCGTGGCCGATCATCTGATCGAGGGCCAAGTCAAGGAAGGCGACGACGCAGGCAGTTGGCAGGCGCACGAAAGACTTGACAGAGCATGGTTTTCTTCTGATCCGTTGGCGTCGACCTCCCTTGCGGCCCTCACCCTCGCCGAACCGCTCGACCGCACGATGCTCAGAGCAAAGTAATCGCGCCTGCTTGCAGACAATAGCAACTGGCCGGCAACTTTTGATTTCTTCAATGTTGTTCACTGGTCACGTCGGACCGTAGGCATCCTTGCGGTGGCGGATGACTCGAATCTCGACGATCGACTGTGTGTCGTCGATCGCGTAAACGATCCGGTAGTCACCGACTCGGACCCGCCACAGGTCATCGGCACCCCGCAATTTCTTGTAGCCAGACGGTCGTGGCTGCGTGGAAAGCGAGTCGATCTTCGCAGCGACACGGTCGATGACCTGATCAGGCAGTGACTCGAGCTCCTTAGCGGCGGACCTTCCGATCCGCACCTCATGCACGGCGACGGCCCTTCTTCAGGCGGCCGGCCTTCTCCAGTCGGGATCGGACCGTTGCCCAACTCTGACTTGGTTCGCGCTCTCGAGACCTGGCGGTGGCGACGTCAAGGATGTCTTCCCAAAGCCCGCTCCCTTGCCGGAGATCGATCATCACGGCGGTCTTGTGACCACGCTCGTCGAAAAGGAACTGAACCCCGCGAATCATGAATGAGCCTCCGAGCCGCGACTGAAAACCAGCCCCTGCATATCACATATTACCTGACCGCGACGGGGGGTGTTTTTCAGAATGCCGGAGGTGGGACTTGAACCCACACGCCCTTGCGGGCAACGGATTTTGAGTCCGCCGCGTCTGCCATTCCGCCACTCCGGCTCGTGAGGGCGTCGCCACCGCATCAGACTACGACGCCGCGCAGCGGTTTGCCAGACGCGGTAGAGTTGGGGCGTCCATAGCCGACAGGACCCGCCCTCCCATGAATGTCGTCGTCTTCGAGGATCGAGCGGTCGCCCAACTCGGGGTCGTCGTCGCCGCCCGGCCCGCCTGCGATGTCACCATCGGCAGCCACACGCTCGTCGAACTCCTCGGGCACCTGGGTGCCGTCCGCCGCGTCGTCCGGCCGCACCTGGCCCGCCACCTCGCGGACCTTTCCGCCGGACGGATCGCCATCTGGGGTGGCGCGGCCGATGCGGCCACAGGACCGCCGTCATCGAGGCACGGTGCGCTGACGCTCCTGGTGAATGCCCGGCTCGTGCCCAGCCGCAGCCACCTCGTGGCCCTGCGGGCTCTCGTCGAGTCCGGCCGGCGCTGCGTGGTGCGGTCGGGCCGTGACGTCGCGCTCGCCGTCCTGCATCCCGCCGCCGACGGCAGCGGGCCGGATCGGGCGTTTCTCGATGCCCTCGCGATGCGCGGTGGAGACGCGATCGACGAACTCGACGCCTTGTCCCTGCCGGAGCACGCCGCCGCGCTCACGCTCCTGGAGCAGACCCACGAGGTCGTCTCGGCCCACGAGTCCGAAATCGCCGACTCCCTCGCGCTGCGGATCGACGGCGGTGGGTATGTCGAGATTCGCCCCGGCCTGTTCGTGGCGGAAGGTGCGACCGTCGCCGACTGGGTCGCCGTGCGGCGTGGGCCCGTCGTCATCGAAGGCGGCGCGGAGGTCGGGCCCTTCGTGTGCCTCGACGGCCCGGTCTGGATCGGCCCGGAGGCGCGGATCAGCCCGCACACGTGGCTGCGTGCCGGCGCCGCCGTCGGCCGCGCGTGCCGCGTGGGGGGCGAGGTCGAGGCGAGCGTGATGGAACCTTTCTCCAACAAGCCCCACGACGGCTACCTCGGGCACAGCCACATCGGCAGTTGGACGAACCTCGCCGCAGGCACGATCACCGGCAACCTCAAGGCCACCTACGGGCCGGTGCGGCTCCACGACCTCCTGCCCGACGGGAGTCGGGCCACGATCCACACGGGCCGCCAGTTCCTCGGGGCCCTCGTCGGCGACTTCGTGAAGTCGGCCGTCAACACGTCGCTCCCCTGCGGCGCCCGCATCGGCGTGGCCGCGACGATCGGCGGCAGCCCGCCGGAGCTGGTGCCGGCTTTTCTGAACATGCTCGTGGGCGGACCGGCCGGGAGCCGCTCCACGGCCGATCAGGCGGCGACCATCCTCGAGCGGATGATGTCCCGTCGAGGGCTGAAGATGCAGCCGGCGGACCGCGAACTCCTCGAAGCGTTGGCGGCGCCAGCGGGTCGCGGCTGACCGGCCGTGCCGCGGAGCGCCGTGTCGCACCGCGGGCGGCGGTTTACAATGCCGGGCAACGGTGGTTCGTGAGCCGCAGTCGAAAGGGAGCGCGCGTGTCGATCAAGGAAGCCTACGGGAACGGCCGGTTCGGCCTGTCCTTCGAACTGTTTCCGCCGAAGACTCCCGAGTCGGAAGCCACGATGTGGCGGACGGTCGAGGAACTGATGGCCTACGGACCGGCGCTCGTCACCTGCACCTACGGCGCCGGCGGATCGACCCGCGGCAAGACGCTCGACATCATCGAGGGCGTGCGGCGCCGTCACGACGTGGCCGTGGCCAGTCATCTCACCTGCGTCGGCAGCACGGTGGACGAACTGCGGGCCTACCTCGGTGAGGCCCGCGACCGGGGCGTGACGGCGATCGTCGCGCTGCGGGGCGACCCGCCGCAGGGCGAGGCGTCGTTTCGGCCGGTCGCCGGCGGCCTGCGGTACGCGAGCGAACTCGTGGCCATGATCCGCGCCGAGTTTCCCGACCTCGACATCCTCGTGGCCGGCTATCCCGAGACCCACCAGGAGGCCCCGAGCCCGGAGGCCGACCTCGAGAACCTGAAGCGCAAGTGCGACGCCGGCGGCGACGTCGTGGTCACGCAGCTCTTCTACGACAACGACGACTTCCTGCGGTTTCGAGACCGCTGCGGCGCGCTCGGGATCACGGCGCCGATCGTGCCGGGGGTGATGCCGGTCACCAACTACGCACAGATCCGGCGGATCGCCGGCCTCTGCAAGGCTCGGCTGCCGGAGGCCTTCACGCAGCCGTTCGAGGCCGCCGGGGCCGACGAGGCCGCCCAGTTCGAGGTGGGTGTCGATTACGCGGCCCGACAGGTGGAAGAGTTGATGGCCGCCGGCGTACCCGGCGTTCACTTCTACGTGCTCAACAAGTCGCCCGCGACGGTCCGCGTGCTCGGCCACGTCGGCCTCGCGCCCCGCTGAACCTGGGGCGGCGCCGCAAAGCGGTTACAAGGGTCGCTTTGCGGCTGCAAACCTCCGTTGTGGGTGCAGACTGGCAGTCTGCACACCGTAGCAGCGCATATTCCGCAGAGTGCCACTCTGCGGCTCCAAACGCAGGACGGGCCGCACATGGGCCTCGCGGCCTACCGCGGCGGCTGGTCGTCGTCCATGGTGCGGATGTAGCTCCGCAGCCGCAGCTGCTTTCGCGCGGCGCGAGCCATCCCTGGCCTCGCTTCGCTTTCGCCAACCCGCGATCACGCTCGCGGGTTGATCTCGCCTTCCAGGCGAGATTGACCACAGGCCGGCTCTACCGCGGCGGCTGGTCGTCGTCCATGGTGCGGATGTAGCTCCGCAGCCGCTCCAGTTCGTCGGAGACGTGACGGAGCTTGAGCATGTTCTCGACCCGCTTCACGAGCTCGACGCGATTCACCGGCTTGGAGAGGAAGTCGTCGGTGCCGGCGTCAACGGCTCGCTCGATGTCGCCGAGTTCCCCCAGGGCCGTCACCATCAGGATCATGATCGGGCTCGTCGCCGGATCGGACTTCAGCCGCTGGCAGACCTCGAAGCCCGAGAACTTCGGCATCATCACGTCGAGGAGGATGACGTCGGGCTGGAAGGCGGCGACTTTGGCGAGCGTGTCGGCGCCGTCTACGGCCGTGGCTATCTCGCAGTCGATGTCGGCGAGGTACACCTCGAGCAGTTCGCGGTTGGGCTCGTTGTCGTCCGCGATCAGGACGCGGCTCCGCCTCTCGGTGGCAGCGGGCTGGGCGGATTGGGCCTGGGGTTTCGGCATGGCGGACCGCACGGCGGGAAACGGGGCGTCAGGGGCACTCGAAGAGCGACTGGCTCTTCACGATCGCCAGATCGTCGGGAAACGTGTGGTAAGTCTGCACGAGCAGGCTGCGTGGGCGGGTCTCGACATTGATCCACGACAGGGCGCCGAGGGCGAGGCGGCCGCCGGATTCGAAGCGGTGCAGGAGCCCGCGCTTCGACCCCTCGACGACGAGTTCCTGCTGAAATGACCAGAACACTTCCTGCTCGACGGTCTCGAGCTGGAAGCAGGTCTGGTAGGAGGCTCCGCCCCGGCATTCCATGCGGTCGCTGCGCTCGCCGGCGATGCGGTGCGAGAGCAGTCGTCGCTTCTGGGGGAGCGGCTGGGCCAGGCTCGTGGCCACCTCGGTGAGCGTCAGGCCGTCCTTCCGCCACGTGACGAGATGGCCTGCATCAGTGATCGAGATCGTGGCCGAGTAGCCGCCGCGGTCGATCGAGCGGGTCGCACAGACCTCGAACAGTTCGGGATGGAGCACGCGGCCGTAGAGCTGAAAGACGAGCTCGGCGACCTTGGGACGAACCGAGAGCACGATGGAAACGACTCCGGGACTTGCGAAGGACCGCGGAACGACCGCGGGCCTCCAAGAACCTCCCGCCTGCGGAACGGATTATACGGCTGTCGCTCCAAAGCCACCAAGATGAAACGACAACGCGATGCCACGCGGTGAAAACCGCTCGTCACCCGGCGGCGAAAAACCGGACACCGACACTTGACAAGATCGCAGCGCTTCCTCTCGAGACATCGCGCGATCAGATGAGACCCACGAGCACGTCGTACACGGCGTGCGTGCCGGCCGCGATGCCGAAGCCGCGGACGACGAACAGGATCGCGAAGAACATCCCGGCGAGGAAGCGGAACGTAAAGCTGTAGAGTTGAAAATCGTCGCCCAGCGGACCGACGTAATGGGCTGCGCTGAACAGCAGGCTGGAAGCCACGAGGCCGAGGATCGCGGCCGCGACGGTCGATGCCCCGAGCCGCTCGCAGAGCCAGATCAGCAGGGGCAGAAGGAGCAGTCGAAAGAGCACCTCCTCGTAGAGGCCGGCCCCGCAAAAGCCGATCAGGCGGGCAAAAACGCCGTCCCAGCCCGCCGCGGCCGCCGCCAGGGGCCACAGCCGGTCCTGGAGGCGCGCCAGGCCCACGAGCGTCGCCGCCCAAAGCACGCATTCGGCGGCCATGCCGGCGAGGACGGCGGGACTGAAGTGCCAGCGGTCGTGCTCGATGTGGTGCCAGGCGAGCAGCCCGAGGACGGTGAGCGTGGGGAGCAGGAAATACGCCCCGAAACCGAGGGCGTCGAGCAGTTGCCGGAGCCACACGTCGGCACCGTTGCGCGGCGATCCGCGGCCCAGCAGCAGCACGCCGCCCTCGTAGGCCAGCACCAGCGGCAGGGCAAACACCAGGCTCGTCAGCGGCGTGCGGGAAAGGCTCCAGTAAGAATCCGGCGACGGGGCGGGTTCCTGGCCGTCCGCGATGCTCGGGTCGGCAGACGCCAGCTCGTCCGCGAACAACGCCGAGTCGTCGATTCCTGCCGGCCGATCGGCCGGATCAGCGTCCGCGTGCGAATCGTCGTAAAAACGGCTCATGGGCTTGGTCGGAGTGAGCGGCCTGGTTTCCCTCCGAGG